>Ga0209079_10000260_pt1 | contig 22426 bp, 17 predicted proteins | sample PPLLaktember2015_2_FD_187259 | JGI IMG/M metagenome (GOLD analysis project Ga0209079, IMG submission 187259) | Freshwater sediment microbial communities from Prairie Pothole Lake near Jamestown, North Dakota, USA - PPLs Lake P7 Core (6) Depth... | ecosystem: Environmental > Aquatic > Freshwater... | reverse complement strand
GCCGTCATCGAGTCCGCTCTCAAGCACAAGCCGCAGGCCTTCAGTTTCACCTCCGTGAAGGGCGCCGTGCGGTTGAAGAACTGGAAGGAACTCGAGGGACATCTGAAATAACAGAAGGTAAGAAGGTTTGAAGGTGAGAAGGTTGGATTCATCTCCGGATTGGCCACGGCCTGTCCAACCTTCTTACCTTCTTACCCTCACACCTTCTTATTACAGAGAGAGACCACACCATGAAGCGCAGAGATTTTCTTAAGCTGGGCGTGCTGGGGACAACCGGGGCGCTTCTCGGTTGGGAAGGCTTGGCCGAGGCGGCGCAGCAGGCGGTGGGAGGCCCGTTCCGCTTCCCCGCGCCCGTCTATCGCACGCTGGGCCGGACGGGGCTCAAGATCACCATCGTGAGCTTCGGCGCCATGCTGACACCCGAGCCGGAGGTGATCCGGGTCGCCTTCGAGAACGGCGTCAACTACGTCGACACGGCACGTCGCTACATGAACGGCCGCAACGAGGAGATCGTCGCCAGGGCCCTCAAGGGGATGCACGACAAGGTCTACGTGGCAACCAAGATCGTCTCGAGCTCCCGGTCGAAAGAGGACATCCTCCGGGATGTGGAAACGAGCCTCAAGGCGCTCGAACGGGATCACATCGACGTCATCCAGCTCCACAGCGTGACCGGCCGGGAAAGGCTCTTCGATCCCGAAATGCGCGAAGCCCTCGTGAAGCTCAGGCAGCAGGGTAAGGTCCGTTTTTTCGGCGTGACGACTCACACCAACGAAACCGAGGTCGTCAACGCGATCGTCGACGACAAGGACAAGTTCTTCGACACGGTCCTCGTGAAATACAACTTCAGGAGCGACGACGAGCTGAAAAAGGCGATTGCCAGGGCAGCCAAGGCCGGCATCGGCGTCATTGCCATGAAGACCCAGGCAGGCGGCTACAAGACAGACGCGCTGGGCCCTATCAGCCCGCACCAGGCAGCGCTCAAGTGGGTTATTCAAGACAAGAATATCACCGCGGCCATCCCCGGCATGAGGGACATGGGCCATCTCAGGGAGGATATCGCAGTCATGGGGATGCGCCTCACCCTCGCAGACAGCCTCATCCTCAGGTACTACGGGGCTGCCGTTTCGTCTCACTACTGCCACATGTGCGGAAAATGCGAAGAGACCTGCCCGAGGGGAGTTCAGATCAGCGTTGTAAACCGCAGCCTCATGTACGCGGAGGCATACCGGAGCGCGGAGCTTGCCCGAGCCACCTATGACGAGATCCTGGCGCCCGCCTCCGCGTCGTCATGCCTCCGCTGCGGCCGCTGCGTGGCACGGTGCGTCAACGGTCTCGACATCGCGGCAAAGATGGCCCGGGCAAGGGAGATGCTGGCGTGACGGAAAAACCAGTTGATTAGTTGATTTGTTAATAAGTTGATAAGGATCTGATGTCCCCATGAGTACTGCTTGCCTGAAGACGGTGCTGTCGCTGACCATCCTGAAGATTGTCCTCGCGTCGATTCCGGCTGCGGGGGCCCAAAACAATGCCATGCTTACCGTCCTGCCGGCCGGGGGTTGCGCCGAGGGCTGGGTCATGGAGGAAAAACCGGCCCTGTTCACGGAGGAAACCCTTTTCGATCACATCAACGGCGAGGCGGAGCTTTACTTCCCCTACGGGTTCGATTCGCTCGCAACGGCCCGATACGTCAGTAAGGCGGCATCGGGCTCTGAAATCGCGGCGGATGTCTACAGGATGGGCTCCCTGCTCGATGCCTTCGGGATCTGGTCCAACTACCGCAAGGCCGACACCCCCGTGTGCTCCCTCGGCGCCGATTGCATCCTGTCGTCTTCGCAGATGCTGTTCTACCAGGACCGGTACTTCGTGAGGCTGCAGGCCACCGGGACGCCCACGCCGGGACAGGATGTCTTTCTCGCCTGCGGGCGGGCCCTCTCACAGAAATTACCGCAGGCCAAAGGCCGCCCCGGCGAACTCGAGCTCCTTCGAGTGCGGGGCGTCGTGCCGAGGACGGAGCGTTACATCCCGCAGAGCGTGCTGGGGTATCCGTTCTTTCGGCGCGGCCTGACGGCCGAGGCGAACCTCGGGGGGCAGCGCGCTCAGGTTTTCGTGGTGATCGAGGATTCGGCCGCTGCCGCCAGGAAGGCTTTCGATCAATACCTCGCCTCCCTGAAGGAATCCGGCCGGGATGCGAAACTCACAGGCACAGGGGACCGGATCTCGCTGGATGGCTCCGACCCGCTCTATGGAAAAGTGATCATCGAACAGTCGGGCCGCTATCTGATCGGTGCAATCCGCCTGCAGGACACGGCCGTGATGAAGCCGGTTGTCGAGGAGATAAAGGGCAGGACCCGGGGCAGGCCGTGAAAAGACAGAAGTTAAGAAGCTATGAAGTTGAGAAGTTTGGATAAGCAATCAGCCAACGCTTACTTTCAGCTCATCCAAGTTTCACAACTTCTCAACTTCACAACTTCCCTTTGCGCGGTGGATGTCCCCGTCACGGAACATCTCAGACGATCAGTACGTCGCTGACATCAGCTCAAAGATGAAACTCCCCACCGCCAGCTTGCTCTGGAACTTCACGGGCGCCTGCTTTTCGTCGGCCGTAAACCAGATCTTCAGCGCAGGATCTCCCTTTTTCCCCACGACCCCTTGCAGCCTCTCCATGTCGGGGATGACGATGAAGGTGTCATAGACCTTCCCGTCGATGGTGAGCGTCTCCCGGCCCGCAACGGTCGCCTTGACGGCAATGGATTTCTTGCCGTCGGTGACGGGGATCTCGATCACGTCCCCCTCTTTCAGCCGGTGCGTCCGGATGACAAAAAACAGCGACAGCGGGTCGAAGGAACCCGGCAGGATCTCCACGGGCTTTTCGGCATGGCCGAAGCTCGCATAGGTGGCTGTCCGGTTCTTCCAGTCGTAGGTAACGACCACATCCCTGGGGTGATTCCCCGTGCTCTTCTTGCGGTACTGAAGGGTCCGGGTCATCGGGATATCCGTGAAGGAATCCTGCCGCTCGCGGATCTTGTAGAACACGTCGACCTGGGAATTCGTTGTCGTCGTCATGGCGAAGTGACGGGCCATCAGGCCGTCGACGGTGACGGCGGGCAGGACCTCGATCACGGCCTCGCCGGCAGGGATGTATCCCCACATGGCACGGTAGACCATCCTCTCGCCCTGGCGGAACGGAATGGTTTTTGCCGCGGCGTTGCTCTCCCGGTAACCTGCGAGCACAAGCAGGCTGCACAGGAAGACCGTGATCATCCACAGGAGGCGTCTTGGTGTCATTCTTCCCCCTTGCCTCTGTTTAACGTGCAGGCCGTTTCTTCGTTGACGCTTCTGTCAGATACCTTGCCAGCCAGCGCGCCGTGTGGGATGCGCCCTTCTGCTTCAGCAGATCAAAGGGCGTTCCCTCGGCCACGATGCGGCCCCCGCCTTCGCCTCCCTCGGGTCCGAGGTCGACCACCCAGTCGGCCTCGCGGATGACCTCCAGGTTGTGCTCGATGACGAGGACCGTGTTACCGCGATCGACGAGCTTCTGAAGACGTGGAGCAGTTTCTCGATATCGGCCAGGTGCAGCCCCGTCGTCGGCTCGTCCAGGACGTATAGGGTCCGGCCGGGCCCTTCCGTCGAAAGGGAAAGCTCCCGGGCCAGCTTGATCCGCTGGGCCTCCCCGCCGGAGAGCGTCGGGCTCGGCTGCCCGAAGGTCATGTAGTCCAGGCCGATGGCCACCAGGAGCTCGAGCTCCCGCCGGATTGCGGGCACGGCGGAAAAGAATTCGAGCCCCTCGCCGAAGGTCATGTGCAGGACGTCATGGATGTTTTTCCCGCGGTACCGGACGGCGAGCGTCTCCTCGTTGTAGCGCCTCCCGCCGCAGGTCTCGCAGTCGATGTAGACGTCCGGCAGGAAGGACATCTCCACCCTGATCTCCCCCTGGCCTGCGCAGGCCTCGCAGCGCCCGCCCGCCACGTTGAAGGAGAAGCGCCCCGGGCCGTACCCCCTTGTCCGCGAATCGGGGAGCTGCGCAAAGAGCTTGCGGATCTCGTCGAAGAACCCCACGTAGGTGGCCGGCGTCGACCGGGGCGTGCGGCCGATGGGCGTGTGATCGATCTCGATGACCCGCGAGAGCTTCTCCCACCCGGCGACCTGGTCGAAGCCGGCGGGCCGCTGCCCGGTTTTCGAGAGCTTCGCCCTGAGTGCTTCGTAGAGGACCTCCTTGACGAGGGTCGACTTTCCGGAACCGCTCACACCCGTTACACAGGTGAGCGTCTCCAGGGGAAGGCTGGCCGTAAGGCGCTTCAGATTGTTTTTGTTCGCCCCCGTGATCGTAAGCCACGATGGCCCGGCAGCCGTCCGCAGCCGCGAAGTGATCTCGCGCCGGTGCCCGTTGACCCATGCGCCCGTCACCGAGTCGGGGTTGCGCTTGAGGTCGCCGAGCGTCCCCTGGGCGACGACGCGGCCCCCCAGGGGGCCTGCGCCGGGACCCAGGTCGACGACCCAGTCGCCCTCGCGGATCGTCTCTTCGTCGTGCTCAACGACGATCACCGAATTGCCCCGCTCGCGCAGGTCCCGAAGCGTCGAGATCAGCATGGCGTTGTCCCGGGGGTGAAGCCCGATCGTGGGCTCGTCGAGGATGTAGCAGATCCCCGTGAGATTCGAGCCCAGCTGAGCAGCCAGGCGGATGCGCTGCGCCTCGCCGCCGGAGAGGGTGTCCCCGCTGCGATCGAGCGTCAGGTAATCGAGCCCCACCTGCGACAGGAATCTGAAACGCGGCATGAGCTCCGCCACGATCCCTTCCGCCACAGGCGCTTCGTGAGGTTCGAACGCAAAGGATTTCAACGCCTCCTCGGCCCGCCTCACCGAAAGGGACGTGAGCTCGGCGATCCCCTTCCCTTTGACGCGGACGGCGAGGGCCTCTTCGCGAAGCCTTCTGCCGCCGCAGTCCGGACAGACGGCCTCGTCCACAACCCCGAGCCCCTCGCAGCGCGGGCAGGCCCCGTAGCGGCTGTTGAAGGAAAATAGCCGCGGGTCCAGCGGCTCGAAGCCTCTCGAGCACCGCGGGCAGGCCAGCTTTTCGCTGAGAATCCGCGAATTGCCGCGGTCGTCGACGACACGGAGGCTTCCGCGCCCCAGGGTCAATGCACGGGCGACCATCGCCTGCAGATCGGCGCTGCCGGCAGTACCCGCCTTGAGCCTGCCGACGACGGCATCGACGTCGTGTTCCCGGAAGCGGTCGAGCGACGGCAACGGATCCAGGGGCAGTATGCGTCCGTCGACGCGAACGTGGCTGAAACCATGTTTCTCGAGCTTTGCCAGCACGTCGCGATGGAAGCCCTTCCGCCCGAAGACGAGGGGCGCCGTGATGGTCACGGCACGGCCTCCGAAGGGGCGCCCGATCTCCTCGAGCATCGCCTCCGGGGTCTGCGACACGATGGGCTCGCCGCAGCCCGGGCAGTGCTGGACGCCGAGCTTGCTGTAGAGAAGTCTCAGGTAGTGATAGATCTCCGTGAGGGTGGCCACGGTGGATCGGCGGCCCCCCTGGCTCATGCGCTGCTCGATGGCCACCGTGGGCGGGATGCCGGTCACATCGTCCACCTCGGGTCGGTCCATGATCTTCAGGTACTGACGGATGTAGTTCGGCAGGCACTCGAGATAGCGGCGCTGCCCTTCGGCAAAGAGGATGTCGAAGGCGAGCGTCGATTTCCCGGAGCCGCTCACGCCCGTGACGACGACGAGCCGGTCGCGGGGAATGGTCATCGTGATGTCCTGGAGATTGTGCTCGCGGGCGCCGCGGATCTCGATGGCGTGCCCGTTTGCCCGGCCGCTTCGTCCGCGGCGCTGCCTCGCAGGGGAAACCATTCTGCGCGCCTCCTCCAGGTAGGGCCGCAGGTGGATCCCCGTCTGCGATGAGGGGTGCTTTGCGATCTCCTCCGGGGTCCCCGCGGCCACCAGATAGCCGCCGGCTTCTCCGCCCTCCGGCCCTAGGTCGATGACGCGGTCGGCGCACTTGATCACCTCGGGGTTGTGCTCGATGACGACGACGCTGTTTCCGGACTCGATCAGGTTCTCGAAGGCCGCAAGCAGCACCGAGACGTCGCGGGGGTGCAGACCCACGGTGGGCTCGTCGAAGATGAAAAGCGAATCCCGGACTTTTTCCAGCCCGAGATGACGCGCGAGCTTGATCCGCTGGGCCTCCCCGCCGGAGAGCGTGTTGACGGGCTGACCGAGCCGCAGGTAGCCCAGCCCCACGTCGATGAGCGGCTGAAGGGCTTTTTTCACCTTCTTCTGCCCGTCGAAAAAGACCATCGCCTCCCCCGCCGTCATTTCGAGGATATCCTGAATGCTTTTCCCCCGGTGACGGATCTCGAGGACCTCCTCCTTGAAGCGCCTGCCGTTGCATTGCGGGCAGGGCAGGTAGACGTCGGAGAGGAACTGCATCTCGACTTTTTCGAACCCCTCGCCCTGGCAGGTCTCGCAGCGGCCGCCTGCCGTGTTGAAGGAAAAGGTCGATGCCGTGAAGCCCTTCTCCCTTGCAGCCGGCTCGGAGGCGAAAAGGGCCCGGATGGGGTCATAGGCCTTGAGGTACGTGAGCGGTGTCGCCCGCGGCGTTTTCCCGATGGGGCGCTGGTCCACGAGGATGACGTCCTTCACCTGGCCGCCCCCCTCGATCGATTCGTGTCTGCCCGGACGCTCCTCGACCCCACCCAGGTGCCGCTTCAGGGCCCTGTACAGGATGTCCACGCCCAGGGTGCTCTTGCCGGACCCCGAGACGCCGGTGATTGCCGTGAAGACGCCGAGGGGGATGGCGACATCGATTCCCTTCAGGTTGTTTTCGGCAGCCCCGCGGACGGTCACATACGCCCAGGGCTTGCGCCTTTGCGCGGGCACGGGGATCCGGAACGCGCCGCTGAGGTAGCTTCCGGTCGGCGAGTCCTTTGCTTCCATGAGGCCCTTCAGCGTTCCGCTGTAGAGCAACTCACCGCCTCTCTCCCCCGCTCCCGGCCCCAGGTCGACGATGTGGTCGGCCCCGGCCATGATCTCGGGGTCGTGCTCGACGACGACAACGGTGTTGCCCTGGTCCCTCAGGGCTTGAAGGATGCGGAGGAGCCGCCCGCTGTCGCGGGGGTGCAGCCCCACGGTGGGCTCGTCCAGGACAAAGAGCGTGTTTACCAGGGAAGATCCCAGGGCTTTTGTGAGGCTCACCCGCTCGACCTCGCCGCCCGAGAGCGTCCTCGACTGGCGCTCGAGGGTGAGGTAGCCGAGTCCCACGTCGATCAGGTAGTGAAGACGTTTCCCGACCTCGGACACGAGCAGTGCCGAGGCCTCGTCCTGCGTGCCGGAGGACAGACCGTCGACAAAGCGCGAGGCCGCCTCGACGGTCATCCCGTAGAGCTCGGCGACGTTCTTCCCGTCGATCTTCCAGAGCAGGACGTCTTCCTGGAAGCGGGTCCCGAGGCAGGCGGGGCAGCTGTGGTAGCCCCGGTAACGGGCCAGAAAAACACGGACGTGGAGTTTGTAGCGCTTCGTCTCGAGCCACTGGAAAAAGCCCCGGATGCCGTAAAAGCTGTCGTCCCCCTCGACGATGAGCCGCTTCTGCTCCTCCGGGAGATCCCGCCAGGGGGCCGTCACGGGGATGCGGCGGCGCCTGCAGAAATCAAGGAGGTCTTCGAACTCCGCCTTTGCGATCCCCGTCCAGGGCTTGACGGCGCCGTCGCGGATCGATTTGCCCGGGTCGGGGACGACGAGATCCATGTCCACGTCGATGATGCGCCCGAAGCCGCGGCAGGTCGGGCAGGCGCCCGCCGGGGAATTGAATGAAAATGAATTTGCCGTGGGCTGCCGGTAGGAGATGTCGCAGTAGGGGCAATGCAGGGCCGAGCTGAATCGCTGCGTCCCTCCCCCGGCGTGCACGTCCATCTTTCCCTGCCCGGCTCTCAGGGCCATCTCGAGGGAGTCGACGATCCGCTTCCGCTCTTCCCTCCGGAAAACCAGGCGGTCGGCCACGATGTCCCAGGGGGCATCGCCGCCTGCCTCCTCGAGCGGGCGCACTTCACCGCCCTTCCATATCCGGTCGTAGCCGGAGCGCAGCAGCTTCTTTTGCCGCTCGGCAGGGTCGCCATTGACGGGCACCGGAAAGGTCAGGACAACCGTGGCGCCCTCGGGCAGGGCCTTGAGCGCCCCGAAGATGGACTGGGCCGAGTCTTTTTTTACCGGGTTTGAGCAGCCGCGGCAGCTCAGGGTCGCCATCCTGGCGTAGAGAAGCTTTGCATAGTCGGTGATCTCCGTCATGGTTCCCACGGTGGAGCGTGAGGTCCTGACGGGGTCGCCCTGCTCGATGGCAAGTGCCGGCGGGATTCCCTCGATACCCTCGACACGGGGGCGGTTCATGCGGTCGAGGAACTGGCGGGCGTAGGGGGAGAAGGTCTCGACGTAACGGCGCTGGCCTTCGGCGTACAGCGTGTCGAAGGCAAGGGACGACTTTCCGGCGCCGCTCACACCGGTAATGACGGTGAGGCTGCCAAGGGGGATATCGAGATCGAAGCCTTTGAGGTTATGCTGCCGGACCCCGCGGATCCGGATACAATTCAACGTCATGATGGCCTATTTTAATCATCGAACGCTGAAACGCAACAGGTCTTTTCCGGTCTCCGAACCCGGTACCCTCTGCCCGCATTGTGCCGGTTGATAAAATCTCCGCGAGCGGCTATAAGACGCTAACCAACATTCGGGGGAATGAGATGACACGGGTGTTCATTCACGGGCTGGAAAGCAGCAGCCAGGGCGTAAAGGGGGTCTTCTTCCGGGAGCGCTATCCCGACATGATCATCGAGGATTTCAGCGGCCCCCTCGAAGAGCGGATGGAAAAGCTCAACCGGCTTCTGGAAGGCCGGGAGGATTTGATCCTCGTGGGTTCGAGCTTCGGGGGCCTGATGGCCGCCATCTATGCCTGCGAGCACGAAAAACGGGTGAAGCGGCTCATCCTGCTTGCTCCGGCCCTCCACGTCCCGGACTTCGGGCGCTGCCGGGGCAGGAGGGTAAACATCCCCGTGTCGCTCTATCACGGGCGGAACGATGACGTGGTGCCGCCGGCCGCCGTGAAGGCCATCGCACAGGAGGTGTTCCAGAACCTGGATTACCAGCTTGTCGACGACGACCACTCGCTGCACGTCACCTTCCCTCTGATGGACTGGAAGGCCCTCATCTGAGCCTCGGGCGGCCCGGATGCGGGAGAAGCTCCTTGACAAAGGCAGGGGGATCACTTAGTTTGTGAAAAAGTAACAGGAATCAGGTTATGACAGAAACGGTAACCAAGAAAGTTGTCATCCGCTACAGTGCCGACATCGTCGATCAGCCGATCGCGTGCAAGCTCGCCAAGACATACGATCTGGATTTCAATATCCTCAAGGCGCGCATCTTCCCCCGCCGTGAAGGCGTCATGGTCCTGGAACTGAGCGGCACGAAGGAAAATTTCGACGCCGGGGTGCGTTTCATGAAAGAAAAGGGGCTCCGCGTGGAACCCCTTTCGAAAAGCGTAACCCAGAATACCGACAAGTGCGTTCACTGCGGGGCCTGTGTCGCCTTCTGCCCCACCGAGGCACTTCACACGGACCCGAAGACATCGAAAATCATCTTTGACCCGGAACGCTGCAACGGCTGCGAGTTTTGCGTGACGGCATGTCCTGCGAGGGCCATGGCCATCGACCTCTTCTAAGCGACGGTTGACCGGGGGCGCATCGTAACTCCTTGCCTTTTATTCGTCTACCGTCATCAAGACCGTGAAGATCGGAAGAGCAGAAGTGAGGAAGAGCGGATAAGAGAAGAAAAGAATCCCCCATCCACTCCGATCTTCCGCTCTTCATAACTTCCTGACTTCGCAAACTTTCCATGGGCGCCTTGCATCTGTTCATACTTGAGCAGACATCAGGAAACCCTCCGAGCGATCACTTTCTTTTGCTTCCCCTGTCCGCGTCCTTCTTTTCGCCGTTTTCGAGGGCGTCATTCATGTGCTTTTGCACCTTGCCCTTCTGATCGGAGAAAAATCCTTTCGTGTCGTCGACGATTTCGCCTGTCTTGGCCACGACCTTGTCGACGACTCCCCTGAATTTCGTTTTCAGGTCGCCCGACGGGCTGAAGTGTTGCAAGGCCAACAGGACCAGCACAACGGCGGCGATGATGAGCGTGAGTTTGAAAAAGCGGCTCAGGAGCCAGAACAGACCGACGGCGGCAAGGATAATGAGAAGGACGATTACCCCATTCTCGGACATGAAGCCGGCAATGGCATCCATCGCGATCCCTCCTGGTGCAGTATAGGGTTGATTAACACGATTCCTTTGTGATATCCACTAATTATTGCGCCTTGACAAAGCACATTCTGCGGTCTAGATTGCAAGCTTCAAGAAACGTGCCTAAACGGGAATGCAGCCCCTGGTTCAGGCATCGATCGGCAGGTCTCCGAGACAGGCCGGCACGGTGAGGATGATGAGCAAAACCCGCGAAAAGCACAGCCCGGACGGATCAATCCCGGTGGAATCGCCCAGGAGGGTTGCCCTGGCTACGCTGGGCTGCAAAGTGAACCAGTGCGATTCGGCGGCCATGGCGGATCGCCTGAGGCAGCTGGGTCACACCGTGGTCGGTTTCGATGCCGAGGCTGATGTCTTCATCATCAATACCTGCACGGTGACGGCACGGACGGATTTCCAGTCCCGCCAGCTCGTCAGGAGAGCGGCCAGGCGCAATCCCGACGCGCCCGTTATCGTCACGGGCTGTTATGCCCAGGTCGCGCCGGATCTGCTGAAGATGCTTCCCAACGTGCGCCTTGTCGCCGGGAACGTCGAAAAAGACCTGATCCCGGGGCTTGTCGGGACCCTGAACGGAGGCCCCGCGGACGTGCTTGTCCGGGATATCGGGCAGGCCCGGAAGTTCTCGGGTCTCGCCGCCGATCGATTTCCCGGGCGGACGAGGGCTTTTCTCAAGATCCAGGACGGGTGCAATGCCCGGTGCAGCTACTGCATCGTTCCTACGGCAAGAGGCCCCAGCCGCAGCATGCCGGAGGATCATGTCCTCGAGCGCGTCGCAGCCCTGGCTTCCGCGGGTTATTGCGAGATTGTCCTTACGGGGATCCACCTCGGCGCATGGGGGCAGGATTTGAGCCCGTCGCCGGATATTCCATCGCTCGTGCGCCGGATCGGGGATGCAGGGCAGATCGGGAGGCTCAGGCTCAGCTCGATCGAACCACTGGAGGTGACCGATGAACTGATGGCATGCCTCAGGAACTCGACGGTCCTGTGCCGGCACCTGCACATCCCGCTTCAGAGCGGCGATGACCGGATCCTTGCCGCCATGGGGAGGCACTACGACCGGGACTTTTTCCGGGGGCGGGTCGAGCGGCTCGTCTCGGAGATCCCCGACCTTGCGATCGGCGTCGATGTGATGGCCGGGTTCCCCGGGGAGGGGGATCGTGAATTCCAGAACACGGTGGCCCTGCTCCGGGAGCTCCCGGTGGCCTACCTCCACGTCTTCCCCTACTCGGAGCGGCCGGGCACGGCGGCATCGGGCATGCCGGCAAAGGTGGAGGAACACGTCAGGTCAGCGCGGGCGGCGGAGCTCAGGGGCCTCGGGCTAGCCAAGCGGGAAGCCTTCGTGAAACGACTGGCGGGATCGAAACAGGTTGTCCTCGTCGAGGAGAGCCGCGACAGGAAAACAGGGCACCTGAAGGGATTCACCAGCAATTACATCCCGGTGTGCCTGCAGGGCGGCAACAAGAGCATGATGAACCGCTTTGTCGAAGTCGTCATCGAATCCGATAAGGCCGGCACCGCGACCGGCCGGGTCTGCCATGAACCGTGAGCGCATGGAACAGCTGGCCGGACTGGAGAGGGCACTGGGGTACAAATTCAACGACCCCTCTTTCCTCGATTGCGCCCTCACGCACCGGTCCTTCGCCAACGAGAACCCCGACCTCATGGTGCAGGACAACGAGCGTCTCGAGTTTCTCGGCGACGCCGTCCTCACCCTGTGCATCACCGACATGCTGATGAAGAAATTCCCTGAGTGCACCGAGGGGGATCTCTCCAAGATCCGTTCAAGCATCGTCAACGAAAGACCCCTGGCCGGGATCGCCCGGGAGCTCCGCGTCGGCGACTATCTCCTCCTTGGCAAGGGGGAGGACATCTCCGGCGGGCGATCGAAGAGCTCCCTGCTGGCCAACGCTCTCGAGGCCATCATCGCCGCCGTGTACTGTGACACGGGGTTTGCAGGCGCCTTCGACTTCATCGGAAAGCGATTCCACCCTCTTCTGCAGACGGGGGTTGCCGATGTCCTTTACCGGGATTACAAGACATGCCTCCAGGAGACCACCCAGAACCGCTTCAGGGTCATCCCGAGGTACACTGTCATCCGGGAGTTCGGGCCTGACCATGACAAGGTTTTCCAGGTCAGGGTGTGCATCGGGGATGTCGTGAGCACGGCAGGGATGGGCCGCAACAAGAAGGAAGCCGAGCAGCGCGCCGCCCGCAAGGCGCTGGAAGCGATCGAGAGGCTCACGCCGCCGAACGGCGATGAAGAAGATGTGCAGGAGTGAAAAACAGTGCCTGAGTGAGAAGCAGTGTCTGAGTGTCTGAGTGAAGAAGAAAATAATGTGGTCATTGCGAGCCGAGCCGCGCGAGGCGTGGCAATCTTCGTTTGAGATTCGGACTCTGAAATTCCGGCCTCAGGAAGACAAAGAGGGAAATCGTAGATCGCCACGGGCTTCGCCCTCGCGATGACTGCTTTTATTTTTCCCTTTGTCCCGAGACCCTATACCCTAAACCCTAAACCCGATACCCTTGTTCACGACGGGGTAGTCCCTCATGAAGCCATTGATCGTCCCCTTCTTCCTCCGCAACCGCGGCTGCCCCCATCGATGCGTCTTCTGCAACGAGAGGATGATCTCGGGCAATGCGGAGGCGATCACGGAGGCGGGCCTGCGCGAAACGGTGAGATCGTACATCGCCGCAAGCAGGAAAAGCGCCCGCGTCGAGATCGCTTTCTACGGGGGAAGCTTCACCGGCATGGACCGGGAGGAGCAGACGGAACTGCTCCGCATGGCCGGCGCGCTCATCGCCGAGGGCACGGTTCACTCCGTGCGCCTCTCCACCCGTCCCGACGACATCGAAGGCGCCTGGCTCGACACGCTTCGGCGGATGGGGGTCAGGGCCGTCGAGATCGGGGCCCAGTCCATGGATGACGGGGTGCTCCGGGAATCGGCCCGCGGCCACACGGGCGACGATGTCCGGAGGGCCGTCGGGGTCCTGAAGGAAAAGGGATTCGAGACGGGCATCCACCTCATGGCGGGGCTTCCGGGGGACAGCAGGGAAATATTCGAGGGCTCCGTCGCGGAAGTGATCCGCATCGGGCCGGACACGGTCCGCATCCACCCGGTCATCGTTTTCCGGGACACGGGTCTCGCCGGCCTCTACGAGAGAGGAGACTATCGTCCCCTGACCCTCGAGGAGGCCGTCTCGTGGTGCAAGATCGCGTTGGTGCGTTTCACGGGGGCACGCATCCCCGTCATCCGCCTGGGGTTGCAGGCCACGGGCGAGATGGAGAGAAAGGGGGGCATCCTTGCCGGACCCTGGCACCCGGCCTTTCGCAGCCTCGTGGAAGCGGACCTCTTCAGGGACATGGCCCTGGAGTTGATTGCGGAGGCCGGCGGCATCGGCAGCGGACGGGTATTTCACGTCGCCCCGGCAGACTTGTCGAACTTCAACGGGATGGGCAGAGCGAATCTCGCTTTCCTGGAGGCCCGTTTCGGCAGAAGCTCCGTCACCACGGAAAGGGACCCGTCGCTGTCGAGGGGCGCCCTCGTGCTTCGGGACGGCGCAAGGGAATACGGGACATCGATTGCGGAGGTCAGGCTTGTTTAAATCGGGATTCATTGCCATCGCCGGACGGCCCAACGTGGGCAAATCCACGCTCCTGAATGCGATCCTGGGCGAGAAGGTCGCCATCACGAGCAGCAAGCCCCAGACGACGAGAAACCGGATCACGGGGATCCGGAACTTCGAGGACGGGCAGTTCATATTCCTGGACACGCCGGGCATCCACCGGGCCAAGACGCCCCTGAACCGTTACATGGTGAAGGCGGCGACGAGCACCTTCGGCGAGGTCGACCTGATCCTGTTTCTAATCGAAGCCGACCGCGGCTACGACGCCGACGACGGTCTCATCATCGAGAGCCTGCGGGAGGCGGGTGTCCCGGTCTTCCTCGTTATCAACAAGATCGACTTGGTGGCGAAGCCGAAACTGCTGCCACTCATCGACCGCTTTCGGGGCCTCCATGATTTCCGGGAGATCATCCCCGTGTCGGCGGCAACCGGCGACGGGGTGGACCGTCTCCTGGAGCTCATCCGGGAGGTCCTTCCCGAGGGGCCGAAGTTTTTCCCCGACGAGATGTTCACGGACAACTCGGAGCGCTTCATCGCCGCCGAGATCGTCCGCGAGAAGATCCTGCTGCTCACCCAGAAGGAGATCCCCTACGCCACGGCCGTCACCGTCGATTCGTTCAAGGAGGACGAGGAAAAGAACCTGATCCGGATCGCGGCTACGATCACCGTGGAGAAGGATTCCCAGAAGGGCATCCTCATCGGCAAGGGCGGGAGGATGCTCAAGGAAATCGGCACCCAGGCCCGCCTGGAGATGGAAAAGTTTTTCGCCGCGAAAATCTTCCTGGAGCTTTTCGTCCGGGTGCGCAAGGATTGGACAAAAGACGCCAAGTGGCTGAAGGAATTCGGCTACTCGGAAAAATAGGGCACGAGGTCCGAGGAACGAGGACCGAGGACCAACAAGAAATCCTCGATCCTAGAACCTCGATCCTCGATCCTGAATCCTGAAAGGAATCATGAAACCATTAATTGCCATCATCGGCCGGCCCAACGTGGGCAAATCGACGCTCTTCAACAGGCTTTCGGAAGGCAAGAAGGCCATCGCCATCGACCAGCCCGGAGCAACCCGCGACCGCAACTACACCGAGGCGTCCTGGCAGGGAAAGGCCTTCGACATCGTCGACACGGGCGGGTTCGAGCCGGTTTCGACGGAGAAGATCCTGATGCAGATGCGCGAGCAGACGAGGCTCGCCATGGAGCAGTGCGACCTGATCATCTTCCTCATGGACGGCAGGGAAGGCCTCACGCCCTCCGACGAGGAGATCGCGAAACTGCTGCGCACCTTTACAAAGCCCGTCTTCTACGCCGTCAACAAGATCGACGGGGACCGGCACGACAATCTCGCCTACGAGTTCTACCGCCTCGGGATCGACCGGGTTTACTCCATCTCCGCCGAGCATGGGCGGGGGGTCGACGAGCTGATGGATGCCGTTGCGGAGGCCCTCCCCGGTGCGCCGCCCTCAACGGACGAGGGAGAGGAGGAGAGGATCCGGATCGCCGTCGTGGGACGCCCCAACGTGGGGAAATCGTCCCTGGTCAACAAGATCCTGGGCTACGAACGCACGATCGTGAACCCGACGCCGGGAACGACGCGGGATGCCATCGACACGCCCTTCGAGTTCCGCGACCGCAAGTATGTGCTCGTCGACACGGCGGGCATCCGAAGGAAGAGCCGGATCAGTCTCACGCTGGAAAAGTACAGCGTCATCGAAGCCCTGAGAACGCTCAACCGCTGCGATATCGCCCTTCTGCTCATCGACGCCGAGGAGGGGATAGCCGAACAGGACGCGAAGATCGCCGGGCTCGTCCTCGACAAGGGGGTGGCCTGCATCATCGTGGTGAACAAGTGGGACCTGCTCGAAAAGGACAACAGCACGATCGGTGTGCATGTGAACAAGATTCGCGACACCCTGAAATTCCTGCAGTTTGCCCCCATCGTCTTCGTTTCGGCCGTCACGGGGCAGCGGGTGATGCGCATTTTTGACGTCATCGAGGAAACCCACGCGGAGTACACGAAGCGCGTCCCCACGGCGGTTCTCAACGAGAAGGTCGAAGCCTTCGTATCCGAAAACCCGCCGCCCATGTATCGCAACCGCCCCAACAAGATCGTTTACGCCACCCAGGCCTCCGTAAAGCCGCCCACATTCATCTTCTTCGTGCGCGAACCGAAGGCCATCCACTTCTCCTATGAGCGCTACCTGATGAACCGGATCCGGGAGGGCCTGGGCTTCGGCAACGTTCCCATCCGGCTCATCTTCCGGAAACGGCACCGTGACAAAGACGGTGACCGGTGACCAGCGGCCAGTGACCGGTGGACAAGCAGAGAAGTTGTTAGTTGTGTTACGTCTCATGTGTTATGTGAAGAAATAGAAATGAGTGAGTTATTGGGATCAGGATAAAAGCAAAAATGGTCATCGCGAGAGCAAAGCCCGTGGCGATCTGTGATTTCCTTTTTTTTCTTATCCTGAAGCCCGAGGCAATCCTCTGTGAGAGCCCTTTACCTTGATCTTCCTCTCCCCCGGTGGGAGAGGATGGAGGTGAGGGGAAATGATCTTCGTACCTCTTCTTCACCCTCACCCCGACCCTTGCTCTCCCGTCAAGGGAGAGGAGATTATGGAAGTGGGTTGCCAGAGGCTCGGCTCGCAATGACTTCTTTATTTTATCTTCACTTAGACACTTAAACACTCAGACACTTGTCTTTTCTCACTCATGCACTTAGACACTTCTACACTCAGGCAACTGTTTTCTGTACGCTCAGACACTCTTTCTCCGCCGCGTAAGCGTTTAAAATCCAATTGACTTTGGAAAATTCCCTGTGTTAGAGAAAACGCTCAATCGGGGCTGTTTTTTCTTAAATATATCCACACACACCGTTTTTTTTAAGCTCTTAAAGTACGAGACAAAAAAGGAGGAGGGCGTATGAAGATGAAGCACGTACTGGTGGCGTTCATGGTTCTGGGTCTGGCCTTCACCATGCCGGCCCCCGCATTTTCCCAGGCAAAGTCGGACACAATCAAGATCGGCGCGTTCCTGCCGATGACGGGCGGCGTGGCCGCATACGGACAGGGTTCCTGGCAGGGGATCCAGGCGGCCAGGGAAATGAAGCCGACCATTCTCGGCAAGAAGGTCGAGCTTGTTCTCGTCGATGACAAGAGCGACAAGATCGAGGCCGCCAATGCCGTGACCCGTCTCGTCGAGAAGGAAAAAGTCATCGCGATCATCGGCTCCTCCATCAGCGGCAACACCATGGCCGGCGCACCCATCGCGGAGAAGGCCGGTGTTCCCATCGTCTCCCCCACGGCCACCAACCCCCTCGTCACGCAGGGCAAGAAGTACATCTTCCGCGTGTGCTTCATCGACCCCTTCCAGGGAGAGATGGCCGCCAAGTACGCCTATGAAACGTTGAAGAAGCGCAAGGCCGCCCTCATCATCGACAAGGCCCAGGACTACTGCGTGGGCCTGGCCGACTTCTTCGAGAAGAGCTTCAAGAGGATGGGCGGGGAGATCGTGGCCAAGACATACTGCGAAACCGGCAACAAGGACTTCACGGCCCAGCTTTCGGCCATCAAGGCGAAGAACCCCGACGTCCTCTACATGCCCAACTACTACACCGAGGTCGCCCTGGCAATGAAACAGATGAAGGATCTGGGCATGAATCTGCCCGTGCTCTCCGGTGACGGCGCACAGGACAAGGCCCTCATCGACATCGGCAAGCAGTACGTGGAAGGCCTCATGCTGACGGGCCACTTCGAGAAGGAAGCGGCCTCGACGCCGCTGGCGAAGAAATTCATCCCCGCCTATGAAAAGAAGTACGGCAAGGTGGGCACCTTTGACGTCATGGGCGCCGATGCGTACTTCGTGCTGGCCGATGCCATCGAGCGGGCCAAGTCTACGGACGGCGCAAAGGTCCGGGCGGCCCTGGCAAGCACGAAAAACTTCAAAGGCATCTCCGGAACCATGACGATCGGTGAGGACGGCAACGCCATCAAGAGCCTCGTCATCGTGCAGGTTCGCGGCGGCGACTTCCGCTACGTGGCCACCGTCGAGCCGGCCGGCGCCAAGCCCGAGCCGAAGAAGGCCGCACCGAAGAAGAAGTAGGCTCATCGTTCCGGTCTGGCGGAGCAGCTTTTGGAACGGAGAGTGAATATCCAAGGGGTCATTCCCGCGAAAGCGGGAATCCACAAAGGAATGGATGCCGGATCGCATCCAGCATGACACTTCTTATTTGCACGGCAGAGAGGGGCGATAGTACGATCGCCCCTCTTTTGTAAAAAACAATTGCACGCGAATGCCCCGCAGCGCTGGGTGAGACAGTCGAACGTTGCTGCGGGGTAACCGAGTATCATAACAGATAAACACGTTCCTTACGTTTCTAAATTCCTGGCACCTGGGTGCGAAGAATTTTAATTACCTGTTGCGAAGATAAAGTCGTAGATTACCTCGCCTCGCAAGGCTCGGCTCGTAATTGACCTGTTGTTTTGAGGCGAACAGGAAAGCGGTCTCTTGGAGCTGACATTTTTTCTCCAGCAGATGATCAACGGGGTGGCCCTGGGGAGCCTCTACGGGCTCATTGCCATCGGCTACACCATGGTCTACGGGATCCTCCGGCTCATCAACTTCGCCCACGGCGACGTCATGATGATGGGGTGCTACTTCGCATACTTCGGCATCCTCATGTTCAGCCTCCCCTGGTGGGCCTCATTCGCCGTGGCCATGATTCTCACGGCCGTCCTCGGCGTGTTGATGGATAAGGGCGCCTACGTGCCGGTCCGGAACGCACCCCGCATCTCGGCTTTGATCACAGCCATCGGGGTTTCCTTTCTTCTCGAGAATCTCGGCCTCGTGGTCTTCGGGGGGCGCCCGAAGGGTTTCTATACCCCCGACATGTTCAACGAGGTCTACGAGGTTGCCGGTCTCATGTTCCCCGCCCTGGTCCTCTGGACCCCGTTGCTGACCCTGGCCATCCTGAGCATCATCCTGTTCATCATTCACCGGACCAAGACGGGACGGGCCATGCGCTGCATCAGCCACGACATGGAGACGACGAAGCTGATGGGCGTGAGCGTCAACCGGATCATCTCGATTACCTTTGCCGTGGGCTCCGCCGCCGCGGCGGCCGGGGGGATCATGTGGGCTATGCGCTACCCCGAGATCAACCCGCTCATGGGGATCATCCCGGGTCTCAAGGCATTCGTGGCGGCCGTGCTGGGCGGAATCGGCAATGTCACGGGCGCCATGCTGGGCGGGCTCCTGCTGGGAATCGCGGAGATCCTGCTCGTGGCCCTGATGCCGGACATGGCAGGGTATCGCGACGCCATCGCCTTCGGCATCCTGATCCTGATCCTGCTCTTCCGGCCCACGGGGCTGATGGGGACGAAGCTGCCCGAGTAGGGTTCAGGGGACAGGGGCAGTGAAAGAAGTGCGTGAGTGAAGAAAAGAAGAGGGATTCGGGCTTCCGGCTTCGGGCGTCGGGAGCAGAGATATAGACAAGGAGTCATTGCGAGCCGAGCCTTGCGAGGCGTGGCAATCTGCGTTTGAGAAAGATTGCCTCGTTGTGGGTTGAATACCCCCTCACCCCGACCCTCTCCCTCCAGGGGCGAGGGAGATTAAGGTAATGGATCTTTAGAGGCTCCTCGCGATGACCGTTTAGATTATTTCTTTGTCCCGAGACCCTATACCCTATACCCGATACCCTTGTTCCTGACGGGACAGACCGGACGGACTGAATAGATGGAATAGACCCTTAATTTATGGATCTGAATCATCGCAGAAACCAGCTTCTTTCGATCGGGGGGACGGCCCTTCTCCTGGTGCTTCTCTACCTGGCGAACACCCACGGGGACAACTACGAGATCCGCATCATTAACAACTGCGCCATCTTCATCATCCTCGCAGTAAGCTATAACCTCATCAACGGCGTCACGGGACAGTTTTCCCTGGAGCCGAACGCATTCGTGGCCATCGGCGCTTACACGTCGGCGCTGCTCACACTCACACCGATCGAGAAGGAAATCTCCTTCATCATCGAGCCCTGCATCTGGCCGATCAGCGTGATCACGACGCCTTTTGTGGTGTCACTCCTGATCGCCGGCGTCGTGACGGCCTGTTGCGGATTTCTGATGGGCTTCCCCGTTTTCCGTGTGCGCGGCGATTACCTGGCAATCGTGACGCTCGGCTTCGGTGAGGTGGTCCGCGTGATCGCCAACAACACGCAGAGCATCACCAACGGGCCCCTGGGGCTCAAGGGAATCGCCGAGAACACGAACGTCTGGTGGGCCTGGGGCTTCGCCATCGTCACGGTCTTCTGCATATCCCGATTGGTGCGAAGCAGCTACGGCATGGCCATGAAGGCCATCAAGTATGACGAGGCAGCCGCCGAGGCGGTGGGCATCAACGCCTTCTGGCATAAGATGCTCGCCTTCACCACGAGCGCCTTCTTCGAGGGCGTCGGCGGGGGTCTGCTGGCCCACCTCATCACGACGATCTCTCCAGTGCTCTTCACCTTCTTCCTCACTTTCAACCTCCTGATCATCATCGTCGCGGGTGGTCTGGGGAGCATCACGGGATCGATCGTCGCCGCCATTCTCATCACCTGGGGAGGAGAATGGCTCCGGTTCCTCGACGAGCCTGTCAACCTCGGGTTTGTCGAAATCCCCGGCATCCCCGGCATGCGCATGGTCATCTTTTCCTTGATTCTCATCCTCCTCATGATTTTTGCCAGGCACGGGATCATGGGCACCCGGGAGTTCAACTGGAACTGGGTGTGCAGAAAGCTCGGCATCGGAGGTCGTTCCTGATGGCACTGCTGTCCGTGGAACACCTCACCATGAAGTTCGGCGGCCTCGTAGCCGTCAACGACTTCGACCTCGCCCTGGAAAAGGGTGAGATCGTCGGCCTCATCGGACCGAACGGCGCGGGGAAAACGACGGTATTCAACATGATCGCCGGCTACTACACGCCCACGGAGGGCACCATTCGCTTCCAGGGCAGCCCCATCGGCGGCCAGAAAGCCAACCGGATCACCAAGGCGGGCATTGCCCGGACCTTCCAGAACATCAGGCTCTTCTCGGAGCTCTCCGTCATCGAGAACGTGATGATCGGCTACCACTGCCGGATCCGGTCCACGTTCCTGGGAGCGACCCTGAGATTTCCCCTCTATCGCCGCGAGGAGAAGATGATGGTCGAGGGGGCCATGCAGCTTCTGAAGGAAGTGGGCCTCGAGGATGTGGCGCGTGAAATGAGCACCAGCCTGCCCTACGGCAAGCAGCGCAGGCTCGAGATCGCCCGGGCGCTGGCCACGGGACCGAAGCTCCTTTTGCTCGACGAGCCCGCCGCCGGGATGAACCCCAGCGAGACGCAGGACCTGCTGCAGCTCATCCTGAAGCTCCGGAAGGACTACGACCTTACGGTGTTCCTCATCGAGCACGACATGAAGTTCGTCATGGAGATCTGCGAGCGGCTCAAGGTGCTCGACTACGGCACCACGATCGCCGAGGGCACACCCCACGAGATCCAGAACAATCCCAAGGTCATCGAGGCCTACCTGGGGGAGGTGCAGCGTGCTTAGGGTCGAGGGCCTGAACGTCCACTACGGCGGCATCCATGCACTGAAAAACGTCACTCTCCATGTGCCCGAGGAGAAGGTCATCACCCTCGTCGGCGCAAACGGCGCAGGGAAAAGCACCCTGCTGAGAACCGTCTGCGGCCTCGTGCCCGCCACGAGCGGGACGATCCGATACCTGGGACGCCCCATCACAGGCATTGCCCCCCACCGGATCGCCCGTGAGGGCATTGCCATGGCTCCCGAGGGCCGCCGCGTCTTCGTGAACCTCAGCGTCTACGAGAATCTCCTCATGGGGGCCTACGGGCGCTCCGAGAAAAAGGAAATCGAGCGGGACGTGGAATGGATCTTCGAGACCTTCCCTCGCCTGCTCGAGCGGCGCGAACAGCCGGCGGCAACCCTCTCGGGCGGCGAGCAGCAGATGCTCGCGCTCGGGCGCGCCCTCATGTCGCGGCCGAAATTGCTGCTCCTCGACGAGCCGTCCCTGGGGCTTGCCCCGCTTCTGATCCGCGAGGTCTTCCGCGTAATCAGCAAGATTCACCAGGAAGGCACCACGATCCTTCTCATCGAGCAGAACGCCATGGCAGCCCTCAACGTGGCCGACTACGGATACGTGGTGGAAACGGGCGAGATCGTCCTGGAGGGAACGGGAAAGGATCTGCTCAGTGACGAGAGGGTGAAGAAGGCGTATCTCGGCGAAAGCTGAAGCTTTCGCCGGGCTTCGGGACTCGGGCTTCGGGCTTCGGGATAAAAGCAGAAATCGGCATAGGGACGGCGGGTAACCCCGCCGCTCCCTGCCACACCACCCGGCATGCGGGTCCGCACCGGGCGGTTCGGTGAGTTGAGGTTACGTTCCGAGCCGGGGGAGTCCCGCCCATCAAAGTAGCGATTCGGAAGCACTGCGTTGAGGGACATGGCCGAGTTCTTCCACCAGCGGCGGGCGTTA
>Ga0209079_10000256_pt1 | contig 22914 bp, 21 predicted proteins | sample PPLLaktember2015_2_FD_187259 | JGI IMG/M metagenome (GOLD analysis project Ga0209079, IMG submission 187259) | Freshwater sediment microbial communities from Prairie Pothole Lake near Jamestown, North Dakota, USA - PPLs Lake P7 Core (6) Depth... | ecosystem: Environmental > Aquatic > Freshwater... | reverse complement strand
TGGGCCAACGACTTCAGGGCCGTATTCTGGGTGGCCGTTGTGCCGGGATTGATGGCCGTCGGGCTTTTACTCTTCGGCATCCAAGAGCCTGATCACCGACCTGTATCCAAGGGCAACAACCCGATTCAATGGGAAACGCTCATCCGCTTAGGACCACGCTATTGGCAGGTGGTGGGTTTCGGGGCCGTCTTTACACTGGCTCGATTCAGCGAAGCCTTTTTGGTGCTTCGTGCTCAGCAGGGAGGAATCCCTGTCGCCTTCATTCCCCTGGTGATGGTGGCGATGAATGTGATCTACGCCTCCTCGGCCTATCCGTTCGGCAAGCTCTCCGATCGGATGCGTCACACAACGTTGCTCTCGCTCGGCCTGCTGGTCTTGATTGCGGCCGATCTCGTCTTAGCGAGTACCGATGACTGGGCGGTGGTCGTAACAGGTGTCGGGCTGTGGGGCCTGCATATGGGCATGACGCAGGGATTGCTCGCCACGATGGTAGCGGACGCTGTGCCGGCCGATCTCCGGGGGACTGCGTATGGCGTCTTCAACCTGGCCGGCGGCGTGGCAATGCTGATCGCGAGCGTCCTCGCCGGATTCCTATGGGATCAACTCGGTGCCTCCTTCACCTTCTATGCGGGAGCCGTGTTATGCATGGCAGCGCTCATAGGACTCATCCTGTACCAGTTGAAATATGAGACATGAGAGTTCGGCCTGCCGTCCGACAGTTCGCGAAACCTGAGGAGCAGGCCGGAGAGGCCGGCTCGTCTCGCGCGTGGGATGCGACCAGGTTACGAAAAAGAGCGATAGACCACGTCGCCCCTCGGGTCGACACGCTCCCCTGCACCTTCGATTGACGAACTCATCGAACAAGCGCTTGATACACCCATGGCGCTCGATCGGAATCGTGGGGGGGAAAGAAGGTATGTATGACCAATGAAGAAAAGCTTCGGGCGATCCGCCCGTGGATTAACCCGGAAGAACGGGTCACAGTGAACTTTCTGGACCAAACCGACTTAAACGCGGAAGTGACCGGCTGCAACGACGAACTCGTGGATCTCAGAGCGAAACATCAGATCTCGCAATCTTCCGGTCCAAAAGGCGGAGATATCTGACCCTCTGCCAACGTTGCCCGCCCGGCCTCGCAACGCCAATGCCCAATCCTGATACCCAAACCACATCCTTCCCGGTCAGCAGGCGATGGCCTGCTGTCCGGGAGGGCATTGTGTTAGGGGATCAAGTCGAAATTACGTGTTGTCCCAGTGGCGATGTTGGAAAACGACTGGGTGGTGTAGCCGATCGCAGCAGCCTGGACAGTATAGAGGCCTGCAACCCCGGATTGTCCTGTGGTAACAGGCGTAATAGGCAGGGGCCCATAGGGAGCAAGTGACGGCGCGCCGGTGGGGAGAGTCAGGATGTACGAGAAGTCACCGGTCTGCGCTGAGGGTAACGGCGTGGCGGCACGGGTTTTCACCGTCACGGTCGGAGCAGGGTTCACGGTGGCAGTAGTGTTCAACACCTGTTTCGCCGTGATAAACACCGCTTCTTCGTCGGTAGCCGGGTTGAGCGTCACCGTCCCGGTGATGTCCTGAGCCGTGGAAGCCACTAACGTGAACGGCGTGGTCGAGGTGCTGATCGAAGTAATGCTTGTGCTGCTTGCGACCGGCACTCCTGCGATGACGGCCGTCGCATGGTTGTCGGCGGTGATCACGACGTTGTAGTTGACTCCCTCGGGGAGACGGGCGAGAAAAAACTTCCCTCTATTGGGGTTGGGAGCGAGGTTCGTGTTGGGCACCGTCGCGCGAACGATTTCACCGTTCACCTGGGCCGACACGACGACATGGCTGCCGAGGAGAGCTGTGTCAACAAAGCCGTCAATGCCGTTCAAGACATACGGAATGACCTTGATGACCGGCTTGAGCGCGTAGGTACCATTCCCGCGCTGCACAATAGATTTGCAGGCATCAAAATCCAGCAACAGATCAACACGCTGCCCGGAGGGCACATCAAACTGGTTGATCAATTTAATTCCTGACCGTATGGCACTGGGCGTCTCGAGTGGAACCGGAGTTTTCGTGGGGTCTGCCGACAGAACGACCCAATTGGCATTGGATTGATTGCCGTTGTTATCATCCAACACCAGGCGCACCTGCGTGTAATGACCCGACGGCAGCGACGTTTCGCCCAGGTTGTCGAGCGCGAAATTGGGCTGCGTCGGATCGTTGAGGTTGAGGAGATTGATGGTACGGGACGGATTCAAGGTGATCTCACTCCAACCGGCGGCATTCTCGTTTGCCGAGTCGCTCTGATGCACCCGGACCTTGCGAACCGTGACATTGACCTCGTCGAAACCGCAGGCCGGGGCATCGGTCAACGACACGCCCAGTACGCCGGCTTGTGCGCCAGCCCCGCTTCCACTCCCCCCATCCCCGCCGCATCCAGCAACGAGCCCGATCAGAAGAAGACCCATCATCCAGGTGAGCTGTTTTGCTTGTCCCGCACGTTTGTTCATCATGCACTCCTAGAATGAACTAGACACATCAGGCTCCATTCGCAATCACAGCTTCAATCAGCAATGCGAAGCCTCTGAGCGAACTCTGTGACTCAAGCGAAATCCATACCGTCCCTTGAGTCTATATACAGCGGCAAGTACCGCTCCAGGTTGAGCACTAAGTGCCATTAGCCTCTGGCAACAAATCATTCAAGAAAACAACTTCTTCCGCCGATGCACCATCTAGTACATCCTAGTACAACATTTCACTTTATGTTTTTTCATCATGCGTCGCTGCCTTACAACCCCGCACAAGTAGGCGTAACTCTGTTGGCATCTCCCTACAGGCCCGTTCATACAGGCCTGAAATCAAAAGTTCGGAACGGTGTGGAGATGACGGCGGCAGGAAGCATTGCTCAGTGCGCGGCGGGTCAGCTTGCTTCTTTGCCGCCCCGCTCCCACTAATCCTTTAATCCTTACTCCTCACCACAGGTGTCCAAGAGAGATGAGGACCGCTGAGGATTTACTGATTGTCTGATGACACCAAGACTCACCGTGGAGGGGGGGAGGGTCCAGAACCATGAGTGTTGGCGGGTGAGTTCTATCGCGGCGCGTTCCTGAAAACCATCTATCGAACGCTGGAGATGTTTCAGGCCGATCGCCAGTGCGCCCCAGGTGAGGAAGATACCTTTAGCAGTGTCCTCCCGAGTGAGGACTCACGGTCCCTCGGATGAGCTCTCCTCAATCATTACTTATTAATCAGCGTGCAGGGAACCATGGGTTCTGCTAAATCTTCGAATTGAGTCCTCCATTCCAGCAGCGGCCGGATCAAGCCAGGTATATGCCCGGCAATATTTCCGCGCGCAGAATTGCCTTGTTTACTTTCTACCACCTGGAACATCACAGCCTCATGCTCTTCAATATCAACATCCCTCGTCAGTAGGGTTCGGCAAAACACACTAACAAAATACGTTCCCTCCGTAAGCAAGTGCCCCGGCACTGTTCCCTGACTGATATACCTTCCGATGGTTCGAGGACGATCTCTCCAAGCGCTATTAACCTCATACGCCAGGAACAGCAGATCGCCCTTTTCATTGAACAGCCCGAAATGAGGGGCGAGAATGAGACCGGGTTGAAGTACCTCGTATTCCAGTTCCACACTGAACGGCCTACTGATATCGATGACATTGGTAATCGCCATCTGATCATTGTGGATGCGTACGGCACGAATCCTGACAGCATCATTTCCAGGAGCACTCGCCCGGTCAGGCCACTCTCTTGCACTGGACGCATAAATCCCGCCATGCAGGTACTTGCTGACGACTTCTCCTGTCGGCCCATCGGCAATCAAGCGTCCTTTATCCAAAAGAATCACTCTATGACAGAGTCTCGTAATCGTGGGAAGGTCATGTGACACCACGAGTACCGTCCTTCCTTGCTTCCCCATTTCCTGTATTTTACTCAGGCATCTCTTCTGAAAATCCCCGTCACCAACCGAGAGTACTTCATCCACAATTAACACCTCAGGCTCCAAATGAGCGGCGACGGCGAAGGCGAGCCTGACATACATGCCGCTTGAATAGCGTTTAACCGGCGTATCGAGATACTTCCCGATTCCTGAAAACGCCACAATCTCATCGAATTTCGCGTCAATCTCTTGTTTTTTCATCCCCAGGATGATGCCGCTCAAGTAGACGTTGTCCCGTCCCGACAGCTCGGGGTGGAAGCCGGTACCGACTTCCAGCAGCGTCCCGACCCTCCCGAATATTTCGACGCGGCCGCTCGTCGGCTCCGTGACACGCGACAGGATCTTCAACAGGGTGCTTTTCCCCGCCCCATTCCTTCCGATAATTCCCACAACCTCTCCACGCATAACTTCGAATGAGGCATCCTGTAGTGACCAAATCGCTTCTTGTCTCGTCTCCCTAGGGCTGCTCCAGAACTTTCTGAACGCATCATGAATCCGTTCGGATAGCGTTTGGCTGCCCCCTGCTCCCACCGTAATGATGTATTTTTTAGACAGCCGCTCAACTCTCACCGCGATCTGATCCTGTACTGCCGGCTGTCTCTGTTTTACACCACCAGCGGGAGCGGGAAGACTCTTCATACCGTTCAGGCAGCTCCAAATCCGTTCTCGAATGGCTTTGGGAAGCAGGCGACGAGCAATCGGACTTATGCCCTCAACGATACGCCAGACCATGCGTGTTTTATAACGAGCCATCTGCTTCTCAAGCCTGGCGAGCCTAGGGTATCGATAGGGGTACAAGGCTTCTCTCAAGGCGATCCAGATGCGGGCATCCCGGACATGATGGTGACGGCAAAAGTCTTCTGCCCATTGCAGGAATCTTCCTCTCGCATCATAAACTTGATTCAGCTTCACAGCTTGAGCACAAGTCGAATCCGGATGTTTCCGATACTTGTACCACACTCGACTCGACGCATAGGCGAGGAACTGCACACAAAATTTGACCCTGAATACCTGGTCCTCATACATACCTCTGAATTTGTCTTCGAACCCTCCGACCGCTCGAACCAATGCCGTACGGAACAGATTGCCGGAGGGAGTAGCACCCTCGTTACGAATAAAAGCCGCCAAGACCGCTGGTCCCTCAATTTCTGCATTGGATTCCTGGTCAAGGTTTTGAATGAAATCTCGACGCTGCTCATCGGAGTCTCCATTCCACCCGAACCAATGGTGCATGGGTCCATAGACCATTCCCACTTCCGGATGATCCTCCAGCAGTACCACCTGTTCTCTCAGTGCTTCCGGAGTTAAGACATCGTCACCGTCCAGAAACAGCACATACTCGCCCTCCGCATGCTTGAGTCCCAAATTACGTGATGCGCTCATCCCCCGGTTGACATGCCTCTCGTGTTCGAGATAACGGACTTTGTGTGGCAGTCGCCATGCCGCGACTTTGGCAATGTCGGTACTGCCGTCCGTTGAACCGTCATCCACAAGAAGTAACTCCCACGTGTCACAGGTCTGGGACAAAATGCTGTCTACCGCTTCTTGAAGGTACAGCGCTTCATCCAAGAAAATCAGGACAACCGAGACCTGTGGTTGCTGATGAAGAGCCCTCCGGCCCATCAATAAATCCGTGACGTCTGTTTTCCATATATCGCTACGCTCTGGATGGTGATCAGGCAGTATCATCTTGCCCTCTCCGAAGAAGGTTAGGTCGATTGGAACTCGGTTTATTCGATAGTAACCGGGATAATAATCCTCTGTGTCAGGACCGGGCTTTCCGGATCATTCTATCCTCAGAGAGAAAGCAATCTGGTCAAAAGTGTTCAGGATGTAACAATTGTGATGCTGCCAGCAACGCTCACACGCAGGCCAAGGACGTGCCATGTGGTAGTCGATGTCTCTGATGCACGCCATCAGCAATAACTTATGAGAACCTCGCGAGAAACCGAACACCCCATTCCCAACGCATGGGTGCGCTGATTCATGCCGGTTCGCTATCCCCTTTGACTGAACACCATCGCGTCCAAGACCGGGGCAATACCGGAATGACTGCCCTGGCCTCGATGTCATTGGGGGGACCGACTCTCCCCGCTACCGCCCGCCTGATTTCCCCGGTAGTGTTTCTCCACCAGGGGAATTGATGCCCTTCTGTGCGGGGGGCGCCACGTCAGGATTCGTCGAAATACCGGGATCGAGGTCGGGCGGTTTTACCGCACCGCGGGGATCACCGAGTTTCTCCGGCATATGCTGGATACCCGGATCGCTCTTGGACGGCGCAGTCGGGACCTTGCCGGGCTCTATCATTTTTTCAGGGATGGCACCGGGATCCGGCGCGCGACTGCCCTCCGGGGGGGACGACGGAAGTCCATCGGCAGCATGAGCCACAACAGGAAGGAGGCTCAGAATGAGAATGCTCACAACTCGATTCGGATTCCCGCACCACCTTCTTAGAGACAATGAGGAGCTATCGTTCTCGCATGTATGTGTAAACCGTTTCATACTCACCTCGCTGCTTCAGGTATGGTCCCGACCCCGTAGGGGCTCGGTCTGCTTTCGCTTACTTTTTACTTCCGCACCCCGCATGACCACAGGGGCAGGGATCACCGGTTTTAGCCTCCCGACAGTTTGACGAACAGAATTCTTTTCCGGGCTCGACCGGACAGGTACAGCCCGGATGCGCACATAGTTTTTCCGCCATGGCATGCCTCCGAAATCGTTACCGGATGAGCAAGGCGTCAGACACGCTCTACTCCCCAACCCTCAGTGATCGACTCACAATGCCTTCGTCCATCCGGAGATGACGTCGACGGAGTAGACTCCGTCGACGCTCACGGTGAAAATCTTATGACGTGTGTTTCTTGACGATTGCCGAATCTTTAATGGCCGGATTCGTCGGAGAGAGCGCCGCCGCCTGCTTGAAGGCTGCCGTCGCCTGGTCATGCTTTCCCATCTTGTCGAAACTGAGGCCCAAGTTGTACTGGGCTTCGGCCGACTTCGGATCAGCCTTGACGGCTTTCTGGAAACCTTCGATCGCGGCCTCCATCTTCCCCTGTTTATACTGGTAGACGGCCTCGTCATTGTCCGCCCGACCCGGAGAATCGGCGGTCGCCATCAACGCCGTCTCCGGCGCGGGCACTACTTCTGCGGCACCGGTCTTTGCCGCAGGAATTGCCGGCTTATTGGAATCGCACGATGCGAGGACGGGAATGAGTCCCGCGAACATCAAACTCACAACCAAAGAGACCTGTTTCACAATGCACCTCCTGTTAGACATAGATCATACGTTTTCTACATACTGGTGCACTGAGAAGCGCCTCGTCTGATCAATAGTGCTCACTTCATCGAGAAACCGGAGAATGAGACAAAGCACGCCTGGCCGGCGCGAACTCAAAACGCTTCTCATGCATCATGACTCTCCACTCCGAAGCGATCACTCCGGCCCCGGCCTATACGCATATGAGGAAAACATTGATGTACTGAATAGAGAGGCACGTTTGGGGTAGACTTGCCGGGAATAGACAGAAGGGACTGGATGCCGCACAGCGAGATACACAAGACCCACCGCATCGGATGGCTCCGTGCGGCCGTACTTGGCGCCAACGACGGGATTGTCTCCACCGCGAGTCTCGTCTTAGGTGTGGCTGCAGCAGGCGCAAACACAGCAAGCATTATGATCGCAGGAGTTGCCGGTCTGGTGGCCGGCGCGATGTCGATGGCGGCGGGAGAATATGTGTCGGTGAGCTCACAAGCCGACACCGAGCGAGCCGACCTGGATCGCGAACGAAAGGAGCTTGCGGCTCATCCCAAGCAGGAGCAGAAAGAAATGACCGATATCTACATCGGGCGCGGACTGGATGCAGCGCTCGCCTCGGAGGTCGCGACTCAGTTGATGGCGCATGATGCGCTCGGCGCTCATGGACGTGATGAGCTGGGGATATCCGGCAAATCGGCCGCACGACCGGTTCAAGCCGCGTTGGCATCAGCCGTCACCTTCTCCGTGGGAGCGGTCCTGCCTCTCCTGGTGGTCCTTGTCGTGCCGACATCTGCGCTCATGTGGACCGTCTCCAGCAGTTCGCTCCTGTTTCTCGCCCTCCTCGGCGCCCTGGCTGCGCAGGTCGGCGGCGCTCCCGTTCTCACGGCTACCGCGCGGGTGACCTTTTGGGGCGCCCTCGCCATGGCCTTGACCGCCGGAGTAGGCACGTTGTTTGGAGTCGCAGCTTGAAATTCCCGTCGTACAGGGACTAATCCAAACCACCCGCTTTCTTTGCACCAACACCTCTGTATAACTGTTCACTTTTGATCAGTTTTCCAGCTTCCCGCTGGATATCATCAGCGTAACGTTGCGTTACTTGCGTCACTTGTTCGTCGAGCGTTGCCGTCGCATGCAGCATTCGATGGTGCACCAGTGTACGCGGCATGTTCAGAGGGTCTACGGATTGCACTCTTAACCAGGAAGATTCAATGCACAAGATTATGGTAGCCACCATCGCAGTCATCGGCATGTTCTCGGGAGTGCCACAGATGGCTCAAGCCGATGACGCGAAGGCCAAGATGGAAAGTATGAAGGGGGAAGTGAAGGCCAAGGGTCAAGAGGCGAAGGGCGAAACGAAGGCCTTAATAGAAGAGGCTCAGGGAAATAAAATAAGCGGGACGATGGAACGGGCCAAGGGTAAGACCAAAGCCGCCGGCGAGCGTACCAAAGGCAAAGCGAAAGAGTTAAAGGCCAAAACCGAATAACACATCCAACTCGATGTAGGTCCCTCAACGACCGACACCGTTCAAGGAGGCTTCAATGAAGACCCGGCATCTCATAACAGGGGCCATGAGTATGATCGCTATGTTGGGGCTGGGAGTGCAGCCAAGCCTGGCAGATCAGGAATATGGATCCGCGCACGCGCCGGAGAGCAGTCATGGCGGTTGTGAGGAGATGATGGGCCATCATGGCCATGCGGCGAACCACCTTCGACATCTACTAAAGCACCAGCAAGAGATCGGGCTGACGGAAGAGCAGGTCAAAAAATTGAAAACCGTCGAACTGGATTACGATCGCGCGCAGATTAAGGCCGACTCGGAGATCCGTGTGGCCGAGCGTGAATTACTGGCGCTGGTCGAGGATGAGAAGACCGATCTGTCCGTGCTTGAAGCCAAAGTGAAGCAGAGCGAGATGCTCGAGGTTGGATTACGGATGTCAGCATTTAAAGCCCGACGCGACGCGCTGGCAGTCCTGACACCAGAGCAACGCGAGAAAGCCAAAGCATCACATGAGAAACGGATGCAGGAGATGCGGAGCAGTCCACAGGGCGCCACGCCCCGGGGAAGCCGCTAGGCCTCTACGGGAGAACCGTCGGCCGACCACCCTATAGCGCAAGGAGACACACTATGCTCGAGACGATTGCGATTGTGCTCGTTATTCTCTGGATTCTAGGCCTTGTCAGTTCCTACACCATGGGCGGATTCATTCATGCCCTCTTGGTCCTCGCGATCGTGGTGATTCTGATTCGTGTTGTTCAAGGTCGCCGCGTGTAAATTCCCCGGGGACTGTACCGGTGGCAACTCTGGTCGCGGCGCGCGGAAAGGGACCGTCATGCTTTGTCTTGCGTGACGCGTCACCCGCTACTCGGCGGACTCTCTCCGCATCAATTCGTCCCTTCCGATCTTTCCGTCGCGATCGGACTCGGCGCGGCCGTATCATTCCGGTATGTCTCCAGCAGGGTCAACGCCACCGCGACGACCAATGGTCCCGCCACGATCCCGATCAGGCCAAAAAACTGTATGCCACCGATCACACTGAAAAACATGATCAACGAGTGCACCTTCGACGCTTTACCGACGATCATGTTCCGCACCAGTTCATCGATCACCACGGACAACACAATTCCCACCACGACGAGCGCCCCTGCCCGCGCGTACGCTCCCTGGATAGCCAAATAGATCGCCGCCGGAATCCAGACCAGTGCAGCCCCTACGAACGGAATATAGGCCGTGATAGCCATGACGGCGCCCCACAGGATCGGGGACGGTAATCCCACCGACCAAAATGCCAACCAGCCGATGAATCCTTCCAGCAAGGCCACGATCGTATTGCCGTACACGGCGCCTTTGACCACTTCGTCGAAACGCGTCAGGACCAATCGGCGGCGCTCCGGCGTGATGGGAAGATTCTCATGCGTCCAATCGATAAAGCGATTTCCGTCCCGGAAAAAGTAGAACGCGGACAAGAGCACGATGCCGAACTCGATCGCCCACTGCACCAGATTGGTCATGACCTTCGTCGATTGCTGAATCAAGAGTTTTCCGAGATCAGCCACTCCCGCCACCAAACTCGACTGCAAATCACTCCCGGTCAACCGCTCGAGGTTCTGAAATTGCGCGACGAACCCCGCAATCACCGGGTACCGCCGCCAACCTTCTCCCACGGACAGTTCGCCCTGCTGCAAATACGTCACCAGGGAGGAGACCATCCCTGCGAGATCCTGCGCGACGAGCAGCGTCAGATAGAACAGCGGGAGCAGGAATCCAATGGTCATGATTGTGCACAGGACAAAGGCGCTCAGCGCTTCCCGTCCGCCGGTAGCACGGAGGACCCGGCCATACAGCGGATACAGCGCATACACCAGTACAACCGCCCAGAGGATGGGAGAAAATAGCGGGCTGAGGATGAGGCCAGCAAGTGCGAGCGTCCCGACCATCAACGCGATATGCGTCAGCCTGCTGGCCTTCGATATCGTCTGGTGCTCTGGTTGAGGTGGCATGTGCGAGGAATCATAGCGAAGCCTGGCCACTTCAGCAACCTGGGATAGCGGATGGCATGGCGCCATTGACGTCTGGGCTGCCGCCGGTCCAATGTACCTAAATGTAAAGGAGTTGATGTGCGTGCTGCCTGCCGGTGCAGTAACAGGGACATCCATGTTGGCTTGCTGAGACGCGCCCACCTGCCCGGACAGGAGTTACACCTGTTAGGCCATCTTCTGTATACGGCTGTTCTAATGAAGGCACTGCAACGCACTGTATTTCGTGAGTGAGACCGACCAGGCTGCTGGTGTTGGTCTATCTGGTCCCTCTTGTTTCTTTGTTTGGCTCAACGAACGACAGAGGCAAGGCGGGCTCCCACACTCACTAGATCGCCGCTGCGTCTCTCTTCTCACCTCACAGGAAGCTCACTCAGTCCAGCTGACATCCGATTACATAGATCAGGCCGACCCTAGCGCGTACAATGTGACATTTCATCTCCCCCCGATAGAGGCAGAATGACCATCTCTCAGAAAACCTCGGACAGACCTCAGCCCCTTCAAAACTCCCCCAGGGGCACCAAGACGCAAGATCCCGCTCAACTCTTGGAAGCGGCGCGTGCCGATACCGATACCGTCCTGAAGGGTCTTGGATCGCAACTTACCGGACTGAGCACGACAGAAACTCGTTCTCGATTGAAGCGGTTCGGGAAAAATGAAATCGCGCGCGAGCAGCCTCAATCAGCCTTGATGCGCCTCTTCAGGAACATCTCAAATCCCCTGGTCCTGCTGCTCCTGGCACTGGGCGTGTTGTCTTTTCTCACCGGTGACCAGCGGGCCACGGTGGTCATTTTCGTGATGGTGGTTCTGGGTGTGGTGTTGCGTTTCTACCAGGAGATGCGGGCCGATCGCGCAGCCGAGAAGCTCCAAGCGATGGTCAGCAACACCGCAACGGTCGTGCGTGACGGCAAGGAAGCAGAAGTCTCGCTCAAGATGCTGGTGCCTGGCGATATCATCCGGTTGGCTGCCGGCGATATGGTGCCGGCTGATGTGCGGGTGCTGTCCGCCAAAGACCTGTTCCTAAATCAAGCGGCCCTCACCGGAGAAGCCCTGCCTGTGGAGAAGAAAGCCGCCCCATCGCCGGCAGACGTTCAGAACCCGCTGGACCTTCCAAACATCTGCTTTCTGGGCTCCAACGTGGAGAGCGGAGCCGCGGCCGCCGTGGTCATCCACACCGGGGACCGGACCTACTTTGGATCGTTGGCCGCCAGTATCGTCGGGCAGCGCCAATTGACCAGCTTCGACAAAGGCATCAACAAGTTCACCTGGCTGATGATCTACTTCATCGCCGTCATGGTTCCGGCTGTGTTCCTCATCAACGGACTCAGCAAGCACAACTGGGTGGAGGCATTTCTGTTTGCCATGGCTGTGGCCGTCGGGCTGACTCCCGAACTGCTGCCGATGATCGTGACCGTGAATCTGTCCAAAGGTGCCCTGGTCATGGCCCACAAGAAAGTGATCGTCAAACGTCTGAACGCCATTCAGAACTTCGGGGCAATGAATGTGCTCTGCACCGACAAGACCGGCACCCTGACTCAGGGCAAGATTGTGCTGGAAAAGCATCTGGATGTGCATGGCAATCCCAGTGAGCGGGTGCTGCATTACGGCTATCTGAACAGCTACCACCACACCGGACTGAAGAACCTGCTCGACGAAGCGATCCTCGCCCATGAGGAACTCGAAGCACGCCTGAAAGCCAATGAGACGTACCGCAAAATCGACGAGATTCCTTTCGATTTTGTGCGGCGTCGGATGTCGGTGGTCGTGGAAGATAAGGCCGGGCTGAACACGCTGATCTGCAAGGGTGCGATAGAAGAAGTGATGAGCCTGTGCACCAGGGTGGAAGTCAAAGGGGAGATCATCGAAGTGCTTCCCGAGCACGATGCCAAGCGCCGACAGTTGGCGGATGATCTGAACGGTCAGGGCTTCCGGGTCATCGCCCTGGCATATAAGACCATGCCGAATGCCCCGGATGAACCAGTCTATTCGGTCAAGGATGAATCGGACCTGATCCTCCTGGGTTTCCTGGCTTTCCTCGACCCGCCGAAGGACAGCGCGACAGAAGCGTTGAAGCGGCTTCACAGCTTGAACGTGGACGTCAAGGTCCTGACCGGCGACAACGAGATCATCACCGCCCACATCTGCAAGGAAGTCGGCATGCCAGTGGAGCATCTCTTGCTCGGCTCTCAAATCGAAGCGATGAGCGAATCGGAACTGGCCGAAGCCGCCGGCGCCACCAGCGTCTTTGCCAGACTGGTCCCGGCTCACAAGGAGCGCATCATCCGTGCGCTCCAGAGCAAGGGCCACGTCTTGGGGTTCCTCGGCGATGGCATCAACGACGCGCCGGCGTTGAAGGCCGCCGATGTGGGCATCTCGGTGGACAGCGCCGTGGACATCGCCAAAGAGTCATCCGATATCATCCTGCTGGAAAACAGCCTGCTGGTGCTGGAGCAGGGCGTGCTGGAAGGCCGGCGGGTATTCGGCAACATCGTCAAATACATCAAAATGGCGGCCAGTTCGAACTTCGGCAACATGTTCAGTGTCGTGGGGGCCAGCGCGTTCCTGCCGTTCCTCCCCATGCTGCCGATCCAGGTGCTGGTCAACAACCTCCTGTACGACTTCTCGCAGACCACTATCCCCACCGACGAGGTGGATGCGGAATGGTTGACCAAGCCGCGCCAGTGGACGATCGACAAGATCCTGCGTTTTATCCTGTTTATCGGGCCGATCAGCTCGATCTTCGATTACCTGACATTCTTCCTGATGCTCTACGTATTCAACTGCTGGGACAACCCGGCTCTGTTCCACACGGGCTGGTTTGTGGAGTCGCTCTTCACCCAGACCTTGATCATCCATGTCATTCGCACGAACAAGATCCCGTTCATCCAAAGCCGGGCCAGCTGGCCGCTCATCCTCACGTCTCTGATCATCGTCGCGGTCGGCGCCTGGCTGACGGTGTCACCCTTGGCGGACACACTCGGGTTTGTCCCCCTCCCACCGCGGTACTGGCTGTTTCTGGCCCTCATGCTGCTCGGCTATGCGATACTGACACAGGTGGTGAAGGCCTGGTTCATTCGCCGGTTCGGCGAATGAACCAGGCTGAGATGTGATTCGTCTCGTTTCCTTGTTGGATTGTTGGCTGTGACCAAAAGCACAAATCACACATAGCCAAGCAGCGATCCCGTCACGCTCTTACTCTCAGCACCCGAGGCTACATAGCGTACTCTTCTCTCATACTTTTTCTCCACAGCAGTCCTAGATCATTTGTTCTTTCTTCATGCTATATATGCGCGCATGAGCTCTCTCTATCGACTGACTTCCTTGCGACCTCCATCCATCCTGAGGAACCTATGACCAGTCATCGCTCCGATCTCAAGAGCATCGCCCGTCGTGCCATGATCGAGCGCGGCCTCCTGCCGGACTTTTCAGCTGCCGCGATGGCCGAATTAGGCCGTATCCAGACGCCCGCCACCGACCAGTCCTCTTCCCTCCGCGACCTGCGGGAACTGCTGTGGGCGTCGATCGATAATGACGATTCCCGGGACCTGGACCAGCTCACAGTCGCCAAGCTGCAACCGGACCGGTCGGTGAACATCCTGGTCGCGATTGCCGATGTCGACGCGCTTGTCACGAAAGATTCTGCCCTGGATGCACACGCCCGACACAATACGACATCCGTCTATACGTCCGGCGATCTCTTTCCCATGCTGCCGGAAAAACTCTCGACGGATCTGACGTCGCTGGGCGAAGGGCAGGACCGTCTCGCGCTCGTCGTGGAGTTCGTGGTTGCGGAGGATGGGGCGGTGCTCAGTTCCACGCTCTACCGGGCTCTGGTCCACAACCATGCCAAGCTGGCGTATAACGCGGTGGCCACCTGGCTGGCTGGAACCGGGCCTGCGCCCGAACGGGTTACGACAGTGCCCGGACTGGAGGTTCAGCTTCGCCTGCAAGATCAGGTCGCGCAACGGCTCAAAGCACGACGACACCAGCAGGGTGCGCTCAGCCTCGAAACGATTGAGCCTCGCGCGGTCTTTGAAGGCGAGGTGCTGACTGCGCTCAGAGTCGAGCAGAAGAACCGCGCGAAGGAATTGATCGAAGATTTCATGATTGCGGCCAATCAGGCCACCGCGTCCTACTTGAAGAGCAAGGGCGTGCCGTCGTTCCGTCGCATCCTGCGCTCGCCTGAGCGCTGGCAGCGGATCATCGAGGTCGCGGCGCGCTGGGGCGAATCCTTGCCGGGAGAACCCAACGCACAGGCACTCGAAGCGTTCCTCGTGAAACGGCGGCAGGCCGATCCCCTCAGATTTCCGGATCTGTCCCTGGCGATTGTGAAGCTGATCGGCCGGGGCGAATATGTGCTCGACCGCTCGACGGACGGCGCGCCGGAACATTTCGGACTGGCCGTGAAAGGCTACACGCACTCCACCGCTCCCAACCGGCGCTTTCCCGATCTCATCACTCAGCGGTTGGTGAAAGCAGCACTGGCCAGCGCACCCACGCCCTATCGTCCTGATGAACTGGAGTTTCTGGCAGGTCACTGTACCGAGAAGGAAGACGATGCCGAACGGGTCGAGCGGCAACTTCGCAAATCCGCCGCGGCCCTCTTGCTGGAGCCGATGATCGGGCAACGGTTCGATGCGATTGTGACAGGCGCTTCGGACAAAGGCACCTGGGTGCGGCTCCTGGATCCGCCGGTGGAAGGGAAACTGACGACGGGCGCGAACGGACTCGACGTGGGAGACACCCTGCACGTACAACTCGTGAGCACGAACGTCGAGCGCGGGTACATTGATTTTTCCAGAGTCGGAATGTGAGGGCGCGCTCAGGCCATTCTGCGAGCCCCTGGAAGAAATGACTGGTGCCAACAGTGAAACGTGCACGAACGGAAGGGCCGAGGAGTTACTGTTTCAGCACGCATTTTTCGTACAAGTCTTTCAGCTTGGCTGAGGAATCGTATCGTGCTTTTAGTGCTCGGTAAGCGGGCTCGTTGTATAGCTGCCAGAATTCGTCGCGAGCATAGTACGCATTCGAGTACAGCGATTTCTTTCCATATAGCTCCCGGACCTTGGCTTCGACTTTCTTGTCGAAATACCCATCCTCATGATCGGTGCTCACGGCATCCCAGAATCCAAAGTTAACGTAGAGCTTCCCGGGAGTCATCGGGTATAACGGATACGAGACTGACGGATCATAGACCATGACCGGACAGATCCATACCGGTGTGATTCCGATCTCCCGGTTAAAAAACCCGGCAAACGCAGCCGCATGCTCAAGCGGAATTTCGACGTCCTGAATGACCGCTTCCTGCCGGCCGGTCAGCGCCTTGGCCACCCGCTGCGCAAAGGGTGAACGGTTAAACCGGCTGCGCAGCTTCCAATACACCGTGGAACAGAGACGTTTCCTGCCCCAGAGCCACCTCACCACAGGATACTGGACGAAGAAGTGCTTTGAGCACCAGAACCAGTCGGTATCCCATCGCCACAGGTAGTCGTGGATCGTCAGATAATCGACGGTCTTCTGCTGGATCGATCGATAATAGATATGGCGATAGGTGTAATCGCTGAGCCATTCGGCCCGGTCGACACACTCGCCCGTCGTGATATAGAGCTCGTGCTCCTCGAACATCGTACCGTCGACGAAATCCACCTGCCTGTCCTGGCACACACGCCCCAGTGCGTGAAAATAGCTATTCAGATCTGAGTATCGCTCGTGCCGGAGCTTGACGAATTTCTTGACGGGAACAAGCTGCACTTTCACTTTGAGCGCATAGCCCAACGTGCCATAGGAGTTGGCAAAACCGAAGAACAGATCTTTGTGTTCATTGTCTTTGGTGGCGATGACGACCGTGCCGTCGGGTAGGAGGATGTCAATTTCAAGAATCGTTTCGTGTACAAAGCCATGCGTGAACGAGGAGGACTCAATCCCCACTCCAGCCAAGGCTCCGCCGATGGTAATCGACTTGAGCTGGGGAACGACGGCCGGCATCAACTGGAACGGCAGCGTTTCACGAACCAGGTCATCGTAGGTCGTCATTCCTTCGACCTCGGCAACCCGCTCGTCCGGATCAATGCGAATCACCTGATTGAAGTGGCGCACATCCAGCTTGTGCCGCGGCTCCGGGATTCGTTGCCGGAACAGATTGGAGGTCGTCTTTTCGAGGGCGAGGGTTCCGGTCTGATTTGAAGTACGAAGGATTCGGGCGAGTGCCTCCCGCTTTCGAACATACTCGTCAGGCGAGATCATGACCGTTACCGGACCGATTCATAGCCACCCAACAGGCCATGCTTCGACATGACAATCTGCCAGAGATGGATGGTGCGGGCGCGGAACGCCCCCGCGAGAGACAGCAGGTAGTAGCGCCACATCCGGAAGAACCGCTCGTCGAAGGTGGAGTCCCATTCCCCCCGATGCCGATCGACATTCGCCTGCCATGCCAACAATGTGCGGTCATAGTCGGGGCCGAAATTATGCCAGTCTTCCATGACGAAGAGTCCGTCCATCGCGGCGCCCAGTTGCGCCACCGAGGGCAGCATCCCGCCGGGAAAGATATATTTATCGAACCACGGATCCCCGGTGGTAACCGAGGCATTGTTCCCGATGCTATGGACCAACACCAAACCGTGCGGCTTCACGGTCCGGTGAGCCACCTCCATGAGCGTGCGGTAATTCTTAAATCCCACATGCTCGCAAATGCCAATGGCGGCAACCTTGTCAAACTCCCCGATTGCGTCACGATAGTCGCTGAGCCGGATTTCAACTGGAAGCCCGGCACACCAACGACGCGCATAGGCCACCTGTTGTTCGGAAATATTGTAGGCCACCACCGAACAGCCATAGTTGGCCGCAGCGAACCGGGCGAACCCTCCCCACCCGCAGCCCAGCTCCAGCACCCGTTGGCCCTTCTTAAGCTGCAGTTTGCGACAGATCAAATCCAGCTTGTGCTCCTGCGCCTCCGCCAGTGTTTGAGCCCGCTTCCAATAGCCACAGGTGTATTGCATGTGCGGGCCGAGCATCTGTTCGTAAAACTCGTTGCTCAAATCATAGTGGCATTGCGCAACTCGTTTCGAGCGGTCCTTATCCTGCATGTTGAACAGGCGAGCCTTGAACGTGTTCAGGAGGAGATGCTTATCCTGCAGGGCTTTGTCGAGGTCGGCAGAGTCAACCTTGAAAAAGAACTCGTCCAGTTGCGCGGCGTCCCACCAGCCGTCCATGTAGGACTCTCCGAGTCCCAGCGAACCCTCAGTCAGGACGCGCTTATAGAATCGGGCATCATGGATCAGGATATCTCCAGGATCAGACCCGCCAAGGTGCACCTGGGCCCGTTCGAGTAATTCCTGAACCGTGTGCTGTGGGCTCATAACCGAAGCGTCTCTTTCATCTCGCCTCGCGGATGAGTCGCCGCGTACGCGTCACACCGATGGTGCCGCGCCTGTAGCACGAGCGACCACGAAAAGTTTGACCGAACGACTGAACGCCCCCGGAGTCACCTAGTTGCCAGGAGCGTATATCTTGGCCTTGATATGATCAGGAGGGGTTCGAAGATCCCACACAATCCGGAACCAGGAAAGCAGGATCAAGAGATAATAAGAAAAGTCTATCTCCCACCAGCGCCATCCCTGATTGACCGACGATTGATAGTAGTGATGGTTGTTGTGCCAGCCTTCCCCGCAACAAAGGATAGCCAAGATGAAGCTATTCCGGCTTCCATCGCGGGAGTCGTATCGCACGCGTCCGACGATGTGGGTCAGTGAATTGATAAAGAAGGTGCAATGATAGAGCACGGTCGTGGAAATGAAGAATCCCCAGACGAGTCCGGGAAACCCCCACACCATATAGATCAGCAGAGCATACAAAAACGGCGGCACGTAGTGAAACCGGTTGAGGAGGCGCAACTCCGGATATTTTACCAAGTCCTTCACGATGGCGAACTCAGTCCGGTCATATTCGTTGGTCAAGAGCCATCCGACATGGGAGTACCAGAACCCTCGCTGCACCGGGGAGTGGCGATCTCTTTCCTGGTCGGAGTGTTTGTGGTGATGCCGATGGTGGGCGGCCCACCACAACACCCCCTTCTGCGCCGACGTCATGGCAAGCACGGCCAAGAGAAACTGAAAGACCCGGCCGGTCTTATAGGAGCGATGGGAAAAATAGCGGTGATACCCTGCCGTAATGGCCAGCATCCGCAGGTAATAGCTGGCAATCGCCAGAATAACCAACTCGAGGCTGATTCCGGTCTGGATCGCCCATAGGCCCATCAGATGAACAAGAAAGAACGGGATCGCGGTGGCCCATTGAATGGTCTCCGATCCAGACTGAGGACTGATAGCATCGCCGGATGGTCTACTCATAGATCGCTCTCATCGTTCACCGCCCTCTTCACACGTACGTGTAGGGTTAGAAACGTCATCTGCGGAAAGCGCGGCTATTGTACTTTATCGCACGGAGTCTGAAAAGGAGGTAATTCCCCGGGAAGGAAAATATTTTACCCTTCTCCTAGAAGGCAGATGAAACCGGCCCCCACCCATTTCCCCTTCACATTTCGACAGCGACCGCGCCCCCCTCACTCTCATCCGTGTCATCCAAGTTGCAGGATGAGGCAACACGCAAACCTTCCGTGACTGACCCAAGCCGAGATCAGACGGTTAACGATACCATAATCCCTGCCCCAATGGGAGGACCACCAAACATATCGCTTGACCTCGTTGGTCTCCGGGCACAGTATACACATACGACGTTTCTGCCTCGCCGACTGTCTTATCCATCGCGCGTCCCGCTCCTTCCTCCCTCACGCGATTGATTCTCCAGTCTCCGCCGCCCGAACGCCAGCAGCACTTGTAGGCTTTTACAAAGCACTGATGCGCCCTGCTTTCCGCGCGTGTCTTCGACGCACTGAGGAATCAGCCGGAGATTGGGAAACCTGACCATGCTGATGCAAGAAGACAGGCTCATCCAGATATTCGTTCGCCGAAGATGACAAATTCATTAGGAGGCATCGCAATGGCACAGCAAAGACCCATTACCGGTCGGATACTCGAATTTCTTGAAGGCTCAGCAGAGTACGAGTTCGAGGCCTTGGTTGCGCGCTACCCTGAATTCACCTGGAACGAGTTCTTTCAAGAAGTCGGTCGCTTGAGTCGGGCGGGACAGATCATCATTACGAGAGGGGTAGGAATCTTCAACATCAAGCACGCGGCGGCGTGAGCCTGTACCGGAGAGGATCCTACGCCAGGAGCAATGCGCCGGTGCAGAGTCAGCCGGCATCCCCCTTCTCCTCGCCATTCATCCGGTTGCGCGGAGCGACCGGCTTATGCCATGCCTGACGCAACAGAGACGGGATTTCGCTCGCGCCCTGCTGTAGAATACAGACGTATCAAGTCGCTGTTCATTTCGAGGCGCGCATGGCATCGAGCAACCGTCCTCAACGGAAACAGACCCCTCGCGAGCAGGCACTCAAACTCTTTCCCTGGATCTGCGCCCACTGCGGGCGCGAATTTGACGGCAGGAAACTGAGCCAGCTCACAGTTCATCATAAAGACCACAACCATCAAAATAATCCGCCCGACGGAAGCAACTGGGAATTACTCTGTCTCTATTGTCACGACAATGAACACCAGCGGTATCAAGTGGCTGACGCGCCTGATGAGGCACCGACGAGCCGGACGCAGGATCCCCCTTCGACATTCACGCCCTTCGCACGCTTCGCAGCCCTGCTGAAACGCACCACCTAGTCCGACGGAACGAGAATCATGCAGACAGCGCATTTGCAATTCTGGAACGTGGTGCTCCTTCAGCCAAACAGCGCCACGCAGACCCCCTCATACCTCCTCCATGTGATGAATGCCCTTCCATATATGCAGTAAACTGACCACATCCAGTATCACTGTCACCTGAACCAACCCTTTGCCCTTGGAGTTCGCATGCCGCATGTGTTGATCATTCATGAAGTCGAGGCCTATCCAGTCTGGAAGATGATTTTCGACCAGGCTGCCGGCATCAGGAAGACTGCCGGAGAAATCAGCTATCAGCTTCTGCGAAACGACTCCGATGCCAACCGCATCGTGCACTTTTCAGAATGGTCGTCTTTGGGCGAGGCTCGTCGCTTCTTTGAGTCACCGGAGCTGGTCGAGATCAGAAAACAAGCAGGAGTCAAAGCGCCGGACTTTCTCTATCTGCACGAAATCGAGCACGGCCTGCTCTAGCACGGGGGATCCGAAAATATGCTCTACGAACGCACGCGGGCCCGCTTTTCGTCCGTCTTCAGCACTTCTATTCCATTGACCAGCTCAGACACCCTGTTTTCTTGCGACCTGTGCCAAAATCTCCCGGGCGATTGGTAAAACCACTGACTTGACCATTCTTGCACTTCCACCTACCTTACGGTGGCCTTTTCATCGTGATGGGTACATCAGATGCGCCAATCCCCCATCACCAGACCAAAACCAGGAGGAAATAATCATGCGGTTTATTAAAGTGAAGGACGAGGAACGTGCCGGTGAGGTCGCAATTAATCTGGATCTCGTCCGCGAGGCCCACTTTGGTGGAGGGTTGCTGCATCTTTATTTTGAGCGCAGCTCGTCTGCACAGGACGACATGACATTCACCGGCGAGAATGCTCAGAAAATCTGGGCCGCCATGGGATAGAGCTGCGGGGCAGCGGAATGGGTCGAGGGTCGCCTTTTTTTGAAGACAGGTCACCCGCATTCAGACGATAGCGGAGCCTCCGGCAATAAGAAAATACCCTGCGTTATAGAAAATATGAAGAGCGATCGGGGGAACCACCGACCCTGACCGGTCGCGCAGCACTCCGAAAAGTAATGAAGGAAACAACGTCAGCAATGCCCACAGAAGCGGGTGTGTCGGGATGTGGGCACCGATGAATAAGATCGACGTCAAAAGATTCGCTATGCTTATTCCAATGACGGTTTGCCGTCCCCAGACACGACGCACCAGAACTCCTTGCAAACATCCCCGGAACAAAAGCTCCTCGACAATCGGCTGCCACACCGCAGCCAAGAGGAACGCCACAGACAACATGCGCTGCCAGGACACCGGCTGGACGGCCACCAGCAAGGGCAACACACCAAAGAAAGCCGCTCCTGCGGCGAGACTGGAAAGAAATGCGGGAGAACGATAAAAGGCCAGTACTGGCCTACGCCCAAAGAGCTCATTGAGAACTGATGCAACAGGAACCATGGATACAGTTACGTCTCGCCGAGTCTCCAGGAAATAAGCTGAAGACCTCGGCGGGTTATCGACAGAAGGGTTAGATATCACATCAGCAATCCCGACTTCGAGCTCTCCAGCACAGCGCACCGAGCGTCAGCAGAAGTAGGCTCGGCATGAAGGCATCATTCGAACCGGCCGGCGCAATCGTACAGCCTCCGCCACCACCAGAAGAACCCTGAGAGCCCCCGCCCCCTGAAACTGGACCGTCAAACGACGCGGTCACGGTGGCAGCAGTATTGACGACGCAGGTACTGGTTCCTGCGCATCCGCTACCGCTCCAACCAGTAAAAGTAGAGCCGGAGTTTGCGGTCGCCGCGAGAGTCACAAGAGTGCCATCCTGGAAGTTACCGTTGCAGGTCGCACCACAGTTAATTCCCGCCGGTGTTGACGTGACTGTTCCTGATCCGGCTCCCACCGTTGCCACCAAAACATTGAAGGTATTCGGCGGCGGAGGAAGTGTGAAGCTTGCCGTCACCGTCGCATCCCCGGTGACCTGACAAGTTCCTGTGCCGACACAATTGCCTCCGTTCCACCCGGAGAACACAGACCCGGCAGCAGAGGTCGCGGTGAGCGTTACTGTCGTGCCTTGGCTGAATTGATCCGTACAGGTCACTCCACAGTTGATACCCCCATTGTTCCCTTGCGGCGCAGACGTCACGGTTCCGCTTCCAGCTCCGCTCTTGGACACCGTCACGGTAAATGGCGCCGGCGGCGCCAACGTGAAGGTGGCCGTCACCGTCGCATCCCCGGTGACCTGACAAGTTCCTGTGCCGACACAATTGCCCCCGTTCCACCCGGAGAACACAGACCCGGCGGCAGGGGTCGCGGTGAGCGTTACTGTCGTGCCTTGGCTGAATTGATCCGTACAGGTCACTCCACAGTTGATACCCCCATTGTTCCCTTGCGGCGCAGACGTCACGGTTCCGCTTCCAGCTCCGCTCTTGGAC
>Ga0209079_10000250_pt1 | contig 23143 bp, 15 predicted proteins | sample PPLLaktember2015_2_FD_187259 | JGI IMG/M metagenome (GOLD analysis project Ga0209079, IMG submission 187259) | Freshwater sediment microbial communities from Prairie Pothole Lake near Jamestown, North Dakota, USA - PPLs Lake P7 Core (6) Depth... | ecosystem: Environmental > Aquatic > Freshwater... | reverse complement strand
CTCAAAAAAAGCCATAGACTATATCGCCAAAGCAGGTTTCGACCCACAATTTGGCGCGCGACCTATAAAGCGCGTTATCCAAAAAAGTGTGCTAAATGAGCTCTCAAAGATTATTCTGGCCGAGAAGGTCGATAAAGCCGCAGTTATCTTGGTCGACGAGAAGAACGGTGTTCTATCCTTTAAAAACAAACCATAGCCTTCTCTTATTCTGAGGATGAGGAAAAAATTAATGCTTTAGCAGTGTTATCTCCAATAGAGGAGAATACTGTTGGTAGTTTCCATAACTAAAGCGAACGGCGCCAAGCAACCATATGACCCAGAAAAAATTATTCAAACTTGCCTTAGAATGGGTGCAACAAAGGAAGAAGCTACTCAAATCGAGCAACATGTCGCCAAGATGCTCTACGATGGTATAAGTACCCAGAAGATCCTTAACCTCGTTTTCATTTTAATGCGCAAATCAAAACCCGCCGTTAAGCATCTCTTTGACCTTAGGAGAGGCATAAGTCTGATGTTACCTAAGCCTGAATTTGAAATGTTCGTGCGTGTGTTGTTGATTCATAGCGGTTTTGAAGTAAATCCTAATGCGGTACTTAGAGGCTTGTGTGGGGAGCATGAGGTGGATGCTATAGCCTCCAAAGATGGAGTAACCTATCTGGTAGAGGTGAAACACCACTTGAACTACCACGCGCTCACTGGTTTGGATGAGAGCCGTATAGCCAGAGCAGTGTTAGAAGATGTAACTGAAGGCCACCAGAAGGGCGTGACAAAAATTAGAATCGACCGTGCCATGTTAGTCACAAATACACGTTTCTCAGACCATGCCATAGAATATGGCCATTGCCGCGGGATCTTACAGGTTGGTTGGGCCTCACCTGCCAATTTTGGGCTGCGAGACGCGATCCAGAAATACAAGTTGCATCCAATAAGCTGCCTAAGAGGTGTAAGCTTAGGTACAAGGCTTCGCCTAGCAAATGCTGGAATTGTGCTCATAAAACAATTGCTCCAGCAGGACAGTACGTATCTTGAGAGAAAACTCGGGCTCTCCCATGAGAGAGTCATGTCTATTATGGAAAGCGCTCGACACACTACTGAAACTTTGTGGTACTATTGACTTTAAAAACTCGAGGCTTTAGGGGTTAATCCATCGCTCATGTGTTTGGATCGCAAACTGATAATCTTTGATGAATTCACTTCAGTGTTGATTGAGAAATTTGCTAAGTTTGGTTTTAATATCTTTTAGCCTATATTTTTTTGGACAAATAGAAAAAGGGAAAGAGGGGTTGTTTGGTTGTTCTTCTTATGGTCGTTTTCTTAGCAATAGTAGCGTTACTGCGAAGCATGCGATGATTAAGACGGCTATGCCTACGACTGCTGGAACGAAGTATTGTTCTACCATGCTTGTTTGTGGGGGTTGGGTTGGTGCGGGGGTTGGTGCGGCAGGGTCAACTGTGAAGCTGGTCTCTGAGTATGATGACCAGTAGCTGTTAGTGCCTGCAAAGGTTGTGATTACTCTGTAGTCACCTTCGATGTCAGGTAGCCATGACATGCTAAATGCGCCGCTTGCGTCAGATGTTGCTGAGCCGATGTTGCGGTAGTTGCCATTTGCGTCGATAACATCAATTAAGACCGTTACACCCGAAAAGTCACTTGGCATCGGTTGCTGCATGTAAACGTATTCCATCCAACCTTTCATGCTTGCATCAGAAGCACATGCAACGCCGTTGGGGAATCTAGCCGCTTGTTCACTAAGTTTAGTACCTGCTGAGATGTCTGTGACTGTACCCTTTATTACCACACGTTGACCTGATGCTGCTGCAAGGTCTGGCGCTGTTACTGTTAGTTGGGTTGGTCCCTTGCCTAAACTGTAGATTCTGTTGTCATATCCGTTGAAGTAGACACAGTATCCGTCTGCGACTGCATACGCCATTTCGTTGAATTCTGCGGTGTTGGCTGAGAGCGTCCAAATTTCTGTTCCGTCTGTGGCGTTTATAGCGCTTACTAAGCTGCCCTTGTAGATTGGTGTTTGGATTGTGTGTTCTGTAGTTACTGTGTAGATTACACCGTTGGCGATTGCGTTAATGGCGATTGGGTAGTTGCCGGGGACCGCGAAGCCGCTGTTTGTTGAGTTGCCTTGGTCTCCGTTGCCATATGACCATAGAAATTGTCCTGTCATTTCGTCGTAGCAGTAGATGACGCCTGAGTATCCGCTTGCGTAGACTTTGCCGTATGCGATGTGAGCGTATACTTGTTCATGTCCTGGGTTGCCGTAGTAGTCCAGGTCTAGTTGGTCGCCGACTGGTCCCCACATTCTTTGGCCTGTTCTCATGTTGATGGCTGCCCATTGGTTGGTTTCTTTTAGTTTTTCTATGAATACTCCGTTAACTGGATCGTTTCCGCCTTGGATTACTGTAATGTTTTGGATGATTGGGTCAAAGTTTTTCATCCACAGAATTGAACCGACTGTCCCTTTTGACGCGTTTAGGTTGACTGCGAAGTAAGTGTATGGTGCGGTGCTGATGACGCTTGTTCTAAAGCCGCTGGAGGGTAGGGTGCCGTTATAGCAGAGCATTAGGTCACCGTAGTAGGCGGCAATGATTGTTGGGTTGTTTGGCATCGAGTTTCGCCATGCGATCGGGGCACTCCACTCGTAACCCTTGGGGTCGCTTCCGTTGAATACTCCTGTCCAAAATGGTCGGATAACGTTTCCTGAATAGTCAACAATGAATCGGGATGAATTCCATAACCGTAGAACGTAGTTGGGGTTTGAGCTAGTTCCAAGGTTTGTCAGATATAGGTTGAGGTATTCTCCGTTTGGTCCATGGATTCTTCTTCCGCCTGAGGGAACGCTTGTAAGGTTAAAGACCCAGTTTCCTGAATCTCCGTCATAACCGATCCAAGTGGAGCCTGAAGTTGCAACTAGGAATGGTGGGGTGACTCCGTGTTGTTGTGGGTTGTGTGTTGCGATTACAAATCCAAAAGACGGTTTTAGCACGTCGGTGCGTGACCAATAGACTTCGCCGGTGCGCAAGTCAACACATTTTTGCGGTCCGTCAGCGGCTCCTCCGTAGGATAGGGGTTCTTTATAGAAGATTTTGCCGTCCATAATTATTGGGTTAACGAATCTGTTAAGATATGCTGAGCCTTCAAAGAATGTATCGCCTAGAATTTCTAGTGTATTGCCTCCCACGACTCCTCCTGAGAGTTGTATTTGCTTGCTCCACATGACGTGGTTGGTTTCTGATCCGAACCCGTCTGGAATGTAGGATCTCCAGTTAGCTAGTTGAGTTGATCCGCTGCCAAACCAGTTAGATGATACCATCCACCAGTTGGGGTTTTCTCCATAGATGGGGCGGCTCCAATACTCTGTTGGTAAAGGTGTTTCGGGGATGTATTGTATTGGGTCTTCTTGAACTGTGAGTGTTCCTTCTGCGCTGCTAGGAAGGTATGTGTCGTTGACGAATGCTGAGTTGGGGTTGTGGCTGTATTGGGTGTATGCTTGTCCGGGGAATTCAAATTTGAGGTTGTATGTTCCTACTTGGTTTGGGGCAAAGGAGTAGCCTTGTGAGGAAGTAGTGTCCCATACAATGTCATATGTTTTTACTTCTACTGTTCCGTCTGGGGCTGTGATGGTTAGTTTGTAGTTGTGGAATCTCCAATCGTTTGTCAAAGCGGTGTCAGTGCCGAAGGTTTTGTCGATCCACATGTAGATGTAAGTGTTTTGGCCAACCCCTACAGGGTTAATGACTGCTTGAACATATGCGAATGTTGGTATTTGCCATGGTGGGGAGTGAGCTGTAGCACTTGGCAATAGCAAAGAACTGGCTGCAAACGACAGAATCAAAATTGAAACTAAAATAGCTAAATTTTTTTTCTGCATCCTTAAGTCTCCTGAATTCTAGTTATCGGCGAATATTTATAAAACTTGGGTAAGTCCTTTTTCAGGGCTGGCTGCGGTGACCCTGGTCGGAGCCACCGTTGCGAGGAAAAGTAACAATAGATTACTAAAACCAGAAACATCCTGCACAATATGGAAGTCCGCGGTCACAAATAACTCACCAATACAATGCTCTACACCCAATTAAGTAGCTTCAAAGATGACGAGTGGACGACCGGAGTAGCTCACAGAGTCAAAAAATTTTTAGAGAGAATAAATCTTGAATTTGTCGTAACCAAATAGACGGGGCGTCGGTATTTCGGTTTGTGAATTCAAGAGATACGTAGCTATTTCTTTGGCAAAAGTTCGTCAAGATCAACAGACGCTACACATAACACGCTGTCCGCAGCACCATAGTAAATTAAAAGTTGACCGTCCATCATAACTTGCCCACAACTGAAAACTACGTTAGGAACTTTTCCAAAGCGTTCATAATCTTCGGTCGGGGTCAGAATTGGCTCTTCGGAACGATAGAGAACTTCCTCAGGGTTCTTCTTATCCAGTAGTGCAACGCCTAAGGAGTAGACTCTGTCCGCACTTACTCCATGATAGATTAGAAGCCAGCCTTCGTTTACTAAAAAGGGCGGCCCAGCAGCCCCTACTTTCCAGGAATCCCATCCTTTCTCTCGCGGACCTAAGATATATTTTAAGCCGTACCATCTACGCAGATCAGTAGAACGTGCGATGCAAAGGTCAGGTTCTAATCTGTGAAACATTACATATTCGCCGTTGAGCTTCTGTGGAAATAGCGCTGCATCTTTATTGTGGATTCCTGGAAAAGCTAAAATCCTTTCGCCCCATTTCCACCTTCTGGCTAAAAAATCGGCTATGCTTATTGATGTTAAACCAATTTGATAGACTTGATGTTGAAAATGGGTTCCGAAGGCAGTGTATGCCATGGTTAATGAATTGCCAAATAGACATAGCCGAGGATCCTCGCAACCTTGATTTTCCGTATCATTAGATGGGTTAAAAACGGGTAGAGGCAAACGTTCATCTATGTTGTAGCCATCCGAAGAGGCTGCCAATCCAATGCGTGAAACATTATCAGTACCCATTGCTCTATAGAGTATGTGAACGCGATTTTTTGCTCCAAAGGCTGCTGCGTTGAAGACCAAGCTTGATTCCCAAGCATGTGTGCCTATGGGTTCAAGTATAGGATTGTGCGCGTACCTTTTCACTTTTTGCTCCCCGTGTCGTTATGCGAGTAATTAAATTTCGCAAAGCTCATTCAGTATGTGTCTAACCGATATAAGGCCAACTAGTCTTCCTTCGGTGGTTGTTACGGGTAGATGACGGATCTTATTGAGTTTAATGATTTTTTTTGCTTCTTCAAAAGTGGAAGCTTCGTTAACCGTAAACGGGTTTTTAGTCATGACTTTTTCTACTGTTACATCTAAAGGCAAATTTTGCGCAACAACTCTAATGGCATCACGTTCAGTGAATATGCCTATACACTTTTGTGCATCATCGAGAATCACTACTGACCCAATGTGCCTTTTGAAAAGAAGCTCAATTACTTCTTTTATGGAGACGCCCCCATATGTAGTAATTATTTCATTTAACCCTAACATCAAATCCCGCGTCATCATATCGATTGATCTCCAGTCTTAATCCAAAGCTCTGAATTAATAAATGATTTGAATTAAGTATCAACTTTAAGAATCTCCAAATACTATTTTTGGATATGATTTTAAAAAAAATCTTTAATTAATTATTACATTTGTTTTAACTCTTCCAAGTTTAGGCGTGCTTGGAGGTAAGATACGGTAGCCTCAGCGCCTTTGTTTAAATTTAGTCCGTGGGGAGTTATGCCGTCGCAGCAACTCCCGTTTTCCGGATTGTACAACATTAGACCTTGCAGATTCCCACCCATGAACCATTCGAAGGCATCGTAAGCTACTTTGAGGTAGGCTTCTTCGCCGGTATTTCTAAAAGCAGCGATTGCTGCTTCTGTCGAGCAGGATGCTTCAACGGGTTGTTGATCATAGATTGCTCTGTCTGACCCTTTTCTATACCATCCTCGATTTCCAATAGGAACGAATAATTGGTTTATGGTTTGGGTACTTATTAGGAATTTAATGGATTTTGAGGCTACTTTGAGGTACCTCATGTCTCCGGTGGCTTCGTAAGCCAAAAAAAGTGAATGCGGTAGTCGTGCATTGGAGTAAGTTAGATATGATTCAAACCAATCCCATCCCTTTGAGGATTCAAGTTCAAATTGCCTAATCAACTGGTCAGCGAGTGCTCGAATATTTAGTTTGACATTTTGATCCTCGGGATTGACTTTCTGATAATGAAACAATCCAATAATCGAGTATGCTTTTGCTCTTGGCGAAGTAAAGCTCAAACTCCAGCTGAAAACTTTGTCAAAAATCTCTTTAGAGAGAAGTTTTGTTTCTTCAGGCAATTTTGAGTTTAAACAGTATCCGCATGCCCAGATCGTTCGGCCCATGCAATCCTCAGAACCTATTTCATCTATGAGTTTGCGATCATAACTGAGAAAGTTGCGCATTTTGCCGTCAGATCTCTGCATGTAGAACAACAAGCCCAGGTAAGTGTCAACCATTCTCTTTACGCGTTCATCATTAAACATCATATTATAATTTGTACATGCTATTAGAGCTCTTGCGTTGTCATCTGTTGTGTATCCTTCCTTTTTATTTGGGGTTGCGTATTTTGAATGTTGGAGTATTCCTAAATCGTCTGTCAGTGTTCTGACAAAATCTAGTTTTATTGGAAAGGCTTTCAACTTGAGCTCTCACTTGTTTTTTCAGTTACTTCTTTAAAGAGTTTTACATATTTTTTAGCAACGTTTTTCCAAAGGAATCGTCTGGAGTATTTGTAAGCTCTTTTTTGAATCTCACTACGGAAGTTTTCGTCCAAGAGTCTGGTTATGGCTTCAGCAATTGAGCCCGAGTCTTCAAATTTGCATAGTATTCCTCTATCGTTGACCAAGACTTCTTGGGCATGGTAGTATGGAGTGGACACCACAGCTTTTCCGGCGCCAAGTGCATAAATAAGGGTACCACTGCTAATTTGGTTGGGGGAAATATAAGGGGTTAAGTAAATGTCTGCTGCTTGAAGAAATTTAATTAGCTCACGTTTGGTAATGAATCTGTTTGTGAATCTAACATGCTTCTCTAATCCGAGATCACTTACATGCTTTGTTAGTTCGTTTCGGTATTTTTCACCTTCCTGTTTTCTGACTTCAGGGTGAGTTTCTCCAATGATAAGGTAAATTATTCTTGGTTCTTTTTTAATTACCTCGGGAAGAGCTTGAATAACGTATTCGATTCCTTTTCCACGACTTATTAGCCCAAAAGTGGAAACAACTAGACGACCATTTAACCCTAGTGATTCTTTGATTGATTTGTTGTTTGTGCACTCAATTTTTGGGCAGCCGTGTGGAATAACAACGCATTTCTTGTAGGATATTTTTTGATGTTTAAGTATGTCGATTGCTGCATGGGCGATTACAACAATCGATTCGCTTCTTTCAACTATGTATCTTAAAACTTCAATTGCTTTCTGGTCAAAATTAGGCTGAACCGTGTGTAGGATGGTGATTACTGGTTTTTTGACATTTTCTAAGAACAGTTTAATGTGTTCACCGTAGTCACCTCCGTAGATACCGAATTCATGTTGAACAACTATTAGCTCGATATCAGACGAATTAACGTATTCAGCAGCCGTAATGTAGTCTTCAGTATAATCCCGATCAATTTTCCATTTGACTCGCCTATCGTAATTGTAAATCGCGCCTTTCTCGTTTACTGCAATTATAGATGCCTTAAATTCAACTAATTCACATAGAGCGTCGATTAAGTCTTTTGTGAAGTTTGCAATACCGCATTCTCGTGGGGGGTAAGTACTCAAATACCCGATGCGCTTTGCGTTATTGCCCAAAACAAGTTTTTGCTTCATTTTTAACAATCTCTCTGTTCAATTCTAATTACCTAAATTCCTGTTTTGCAATCCATAAGAAGAAAATTTTTAAGAGCAAATTGGCTTTCAGCTTCAGAAATGAGGTTAATTAAGAGGCTCTGAAGCGTTGCTTTACCTCTTTTAATACTTTCTTTACCGACCTTTATCTCTGTTGCGTCTATGTGCTTACCTCTTTCATTGAAAGGACGTTGAATACTCAATTAATTTCTTATTCTTTGAGAAGGACAAAAACCATCAGCTAAATTTGAAAAAACTCCTCAATCGACTTCAAGAATTTGAGTTGTGACTGTAGTGCTCCTGTCACTTAAATTAATATCTTAATTTAGTCTTATTTATGTAGGATAATCTTGTTGAAGTGGGTCTCCTTGGGAAAGAGCGTATGGTGTCGATGCCCTTGTGGCTATGATTTTGGTATTTTCAATAATGAGAAAGCTGCTATAATCGAGGTAAGGTTGCATTTTGAACGCTTTCATAAGAATCTTCTTCCTTTTGGAATTACTGATGCTGAAGTCATATCTCTATTAAAGAAGGGAAAAGTACACAGCAAACAGAAAGTAGCTTTAAGCAATTTATGTTAGATTTGCCTTAAGTTATGCCTTTTCAGGTTTTCGTGCTAAACATCTTATGGTTATATCTTTAGATAAAATGATTTCTGCAATAGTTATAAAGACGCCAAAGGCAGGTGATTGTTAACGTAAAGGACCTGCGAATTAAATTTTCTTGATTTAATTGATGTAAAAATGGTCTGGGGAATTTGAACCCTTGCAGAATGGAAATGTCGCCCGCAAATCCCATTTTTTTACGATAAGCTGATAAGTGGTTCAGAAACTATAGATTTGTATACTGGGCGGTTTGAGGCAATGAATTAGGACCGCATTAATGAGGTGTTCCAGATAGCCAGTCAAATAGAGGTTTATATAGAGAAACAAAAATCCCCTCAGAAAGAAATTCTACGAGAAGTTCAAAAGATATTTAGAGAAACTCTATCAGACTCCAAGGAAGAGATGCGGTGGGGTGTCGTAACATTTGCTTCTGGCAAATTCTACATTGCAGCCATGAAGAACTGTGTCCATGTTGGTTTTGCAATTACTGGTTTGAATAGTGATGAGATTGCGCTTTTCGAGGGAAACGGGAAAACAATGAGGCACATAAAAATTTCTTCAATTGATAGTATCGATAAGCCCTATCTGGCTAAACTAATTAAAATGGTGGACCAAAAAGCTATTTGTAAAATATGCTGATTTATGGCATAAGTGGACCGGGGGGGATTTGAACCCCCGACCTCTTGAGTGCAAGTCAAGCGTTCATACCAGCTGAACTACCGGCCCGTGCCTTGCCTTCCGAAAATGTAGCTGTTCCGTGATATTTAGCTTTTGTCGCCAAAACATCTAACCCACCAAAAACCGCAGCAAATTTGTTGTTGACGGTTAGCTGAATCAGAAAATGATTATAAAAAAGGAAGGTTGGTTTATTTTTTGTTCATCAAGTATTCGTGCATTGCTTTAGCTGCCCGTTTACCTGCACCCATGGCACTGATTACTGTAGCTGCACCCGTTGCGACATCTCCACCTGCGTAGACACCGTCAAGGCTTGTTTTGCCTACTTCGTTGACGCAGATTGTACCGTGGCGAGGGTCGCTTTGTAACCCGTCGGTTGTGCGTTGAATGATGGGGTTCGGTGTTTGCCCGATAGCTATTATGACTGTGTCGACATCCATGACGAACTCGGAACCTGGAACTTGTTTAACTCCTCGTCTGCCTTTTGCGTCTGGTTCTGTTAGTTCCATGGCAATGCATTTCATGGCCTTAACCCAGCCTTTCTCATCACCATAAAATTCTAAGGGTGCCGCCAAAAACTTGCACACTATACCTTCTTCTTCAGCATTTTCGATTTCTTCATGTCTTGCAGGTAGTTCGTCGCGTGAACGCCTGTAAAGTAAGCACACTTCGGAACCGAGGCGCATGCTGCTTCGTGCGCAGTCCATGGCTACGTTTCCGCCGCCGATGACGACTACGTGTTTGCCAATGCGTATTGGCGTGTCGTATTCGGGGAATTTGAAGGCTTTCATTAGGTTGACACGGATGAGGAATTCGTTGGCACTATAGATTCCGCCGAGGTTTTCACCTGGAGAACCAGTGAATTGGGGTAAGCCTGCGCCGCTGCCTATGAAGACTGCGTCGTAGCCGTTTTTCATTAATTCAGGGATAGTGTGTATTCTGCCGACGAGGTTACCAAGTCTTAAGTCAACGCCGAGTTTCTGGACGTAGTTGACCTCGTTGTTCACGATGGCTTTGGGTAAACGGAATTCGGGGATACCGTAAGAGAGCACTCCGCCGCCGATGTGTAACGCTTCGAACATGGTTATCTCGTGGCCAAGTTTCACGAGGTCAGCTGCAACGGTTAAGCCTGCTGGACCGGCACCGATAACGGCGACTTTTTTGCCCGTCGGCGCCGCTTTAGGTGGCAGTTGGAAACCGTTGTCTCGTTCCCAATCTGCGAGGAACCGTTCTAAGCGTCCGATGCTTACTGGTTCTCCTGCTCTGCCGATGACACATTTCTTTTGGCACTGCTCTTCTTGTGGGCAAACGCGTCCGCAGACGGCGGGCAAAGCGTTTTTGCTTTTGATGGTCGCAATGCCTTCAGCGTACTTCTTGTCTTTGATGCATTTTACGAATTGTGGAATTGGAATATCTACGGGGCAACCGGATCTGCATTGGGGATTGGGGCATTGTAAGCATCGGCTAGCTTCTTCTTGGGCTTCAGCTTCAGTGTAACCTAATGCGACTTCACTGAAGTTTTTAGCTCGAACCTTGGGATCTTGTTTTGCCATTTCTACTGCTTTTCGGTTTAGTTTTGGTTTAGGCTTTGTTTCTGCCACACTTGCAGCCTCCTTTCATTTCTGCTAAAACTGAACTCAGCCTCTCTTCTGGAAGCATGGTTCGTTGCCGCAGGATTAATTCGTCAAAATCAGTTTTATGGCCATCAAATTCTGGACCATCTACGCAGCCGAACAGCATTTTACCGTCGACTGTGACACGGCAGACACCGCACATGCCCATCCCGTCAATCATTATGGGGGTTAGGGTGACAACTGTCGGGATACCGTATGGTTTGGTGATGGCACTCACGTCTTTCATGAGTATTACTGGACCCATCACGATGCAGCGGTCGAATTTTTCTGTTTTGAGGAGTTCTCTAAGGAAATCTAAGCCTTTGAAGCCTTTAGTGCCGTCGTCTGTGGAGAGGTAAACTTTGTCGCTGTAGCGTTTAGCTTCATCCTCCATCATGATGAACGGATCTGTTCGTGCACCAAGGATTGTGGTTACGTGGTTTCCCGCTTCTTTCATTGCTTTAGCCTGTAGCAGTAACGGTGCAATCATGACGCTTCCGCCGACGCAGAGAACTTTTCCAAATTTTTTGATTTCAGACGGATTGCCCAATGGACCTGTGACGTTGTCGATGGATTCGCCTTGTTCTATTTTGCCCAGGTCTTTGGTGGTTTTGCCAACTTCGTGAAAAGCAAACGAGACTGTGCCTTTCACGCGGTCATATCCGCAGATTGTGAGCGGTATGCGTTCGCCTTTTTCGCCGTGAATTACTATGAGGAATTGTCCAGGCTGCGATTTAGCCGCCACGTCTGGTGCTTCTACTTCAACAAGTTTAATTTTGGGTGCCAGTTCAGTTTTGGTCACTATTTTGTACGTTTTGCAGTCGCCTCCACATTGATTTCGCGTTTAGGTAATTTTGATATTTTTTCGTAGAAAGCATCAAGCTTGGCGTCAAAGTCACCAGCGCATCTTGGCGATTCCTCATAGAGCTCAAAACGTTCCAGCAAACCCTTCTTCTTGAGAACATCCAGTATTACGCTTAAGTTGCGTTCTGCAGTGTCTCTGCCTTCTTGGAGTTTACAATCTTTAGATGGGCAAACCACTGCCATAACGCCGTCGAAACCACAGCTTAAAGCGTTGACTACATGCACAGGGTCGAGGGATTTGAAGCAAGGAACCTCCAGCGCCAAAACGTTTTTGCCAGCGAAAGCTTGGTTAGGGTTGTCCAGCGCTGAAAACTCGGACCATTGACACACGAAAGCCAGAACTGCCGGACCCTTACCGTTGGCTTTGATTTTCTGCGCGGAATCGACGTATCGTTTTAGAACATTTTCGAATTCAAAGCCTTTGACTTCTATAGCGTGGTGTGGACAAACCAGTTGGCACGCTCCGCATCCAACGCATTTTTCTTCAATAACTTTGGGGGTTGCGAAAGATTCGAATTCTAAAGCTTTGTAGGGACATATGAAGATGCATTTGTCGCAGCCTACACATTCCAAAACATCGTAAACCGCTTTCCGAGAGAATTTGATAACTCGAACCGCGTTTTCGTCGAAGCCTAAATCTTTGAGGACATTACGTGCTAAGGCAAGTCGGCGTGTGTTAATTTTTGTTCCTTCTTTGTAGCGGCAGAAGGGGTCTTCGCATTGTATGGATACAATGTTTTTGATGCCTGAGTTTAAGGCTTCAAATACGAAGTCGGTTGGGACTCTACCTGCGCATGGTAGACGAAGGGCGATGTATTTGCCTACGTTTAGACCTTGCTCTTTGAGTATATCCTGGACTTCGCCGGTGTTGGGCGAGTTACCTCGACACATCAGTACAAGAGTTTCAACGTTCCTCGCTTTTTCCTGGGCTTGTTTTAAGTATTGATTTAGGTTATCGTAAGTGTAATACTGCATTTTAATCGCTGCGGATGGGCAAGCACTGTAGCATATGCCACATACTTGGCAGTCCTGCGGGTTGATTTCAACTTTCCCCGTTAAGTCACGTTTTATGGCGTCATAGGGGCAGATAGAGTGGCAAACACAACATCGGCTACATAAGTCTTGATCGATTTCAACTACAGCGAGACATTTTTCACTCATGGGTAAACCTCTCAAGTTTCCGCTGGCTTGCTTTAGCTATTAGCTTCAGCTTTGAAAAAGTGAAAAAGGTTCTAGAATGATATAATGCTTTTCGTTATTTTCGGTAATACGGACGTTTAATGTAACTGTAAGCCTCAAGGGCAGCAGTTATGCCTTGACCTACAGCTGTGCCCACTTGTTTCACGGGGTGATTGGTTATGTCGCCTGCGGCAAAGGCTCCTGGCAGGTTGGTTTTCTGGCGAATGTCGATTTTTATGTAGTTATGCTCGTCGGTTTCAACACCACTGGCTTTAGCCACTTGGCTATTTGGGGCTTCACCGACCTGAACAAAAACTGCGTCAATGGGTATTTCGGTGGTTTGGATTGTTTTGCTATTCATAAGCACGACTGAACGAACTTGTTTGTCACCTTTTATTTCTTGGATCTCCGTGTTCCACAGGACATTTACGTTCGTTTTTGCAGTTAAGTCTTTGACGAGGCTTTCTTCAGCTCGGAAAGCGTCTCTTCGGTGAATAACAGTCACCTGTGAAGCGAGACCTGAAAGATACAGTGTTGTTATGCAGGCTGAGTTACCGCCGCCGACCACTATGACTTTTTTGCCTCTAAAAAAGGGGCCGTCACAAACTCCACAGTAACTTACCCCTCTGCCTTTGAACTCCATTTCGCCTTTGGCGCCGATTTCCTTGTAGTGTGAACCCTGGGAGATTATGACAGCTTTTGCTTGGTATGTCGCTCTGGAAGTTGTTACGGTTTTGGTTTCTCCTGTGAGGTTCATGGAAATTACGGGTTCGATGTCGTGAATGGTGGCACCTAATTTTCTGCAGTGATTAAGCATTTTCTCCGCGAGTTCGCCGCCGCTGATTTCCGCGAACCCAGGGTAATTCACCACGGTTGGTGCGTCAGCAATTGTTCCTCCTCCCAACTTGTCATCTATAACTAAAGTATTCAATCCACTGCGTACTGTGTATATTCCTGCGGCTAAACCCGCGGAACCTGCACCGACAATTATAACATCCCAACTTTCCATAACACCCAACTCTTTATGGTTGAATATTGCGTTTCTGCAGTTTATGAATCGTTCGCTGATCGCCAGTTTCCAATAAACTGATAAGTAAGGAACTATTAATTTTCTGTGTTTTTGAGGGTTAAGTTTATGGCGAAATATCGTTGTACTGTCTGCAATTGGGTTTATGATGAAGAAAAAGAAGGAAAAAAATTTACCGATTTACCAAAGGAGTGGGTTTGCCCCATCTGCGGCGCACCAGCTTCTGCGTTTGTGATGCTGGCAGAGCAGGTTAAAGAAGAGAAGACTACGGAGAAAAAAGCTGAGCACACTGTCTCAGATGTTCTGATTAGCCAGATTGCTGAATGGGGGGTGAAATATGTTTTTGGCATTCCAGGCACATCAACATTGGGGATTGTTGATGCCATCCGCAAAACCAATGGCAAAGTACAATACATTCAAGTGCGGCATGAAGAGACAGCGGCGTTCATGGCTTCTGCTTATGGCAAGCTAACTGGGCATTTGGCGACTTGCCTCGGCATTTCTGGTCCAGGAGCAACGAACTTGGTAACAGGATTATACGATGCTCAACTGGATCATTCACCGGTTTTGGCATTAACAGGTATGGTCCCCCGCAAAATGATCGGACAAGGTGCAATTCAAGAGATTGATCAGCAAGCATTTTTTGAACCTGTAAGCGTTTACAACAAGACCCTAATGACTGAAGACCAAACCGCTTCCCTTGCCACGTTGGCGATTAAACACGCGTTACTTGATCAGGGTGTAGCACACATCGGTGTCCCAAACGACGTCCAAAAGCTGCCTTACGAAGCGGAGATTTTTCCCTTTGAAGGCAGAATGCCCAATTTGGCTTACGGCTCTGAAGATTGGTTAGTTGAGAAAGCAGCAAAAGTTGTTGATTCAGCGGAGAGAACCGTGATTTTGGCCGGGTTCGGCTGCAGAGGGCAAGGAAATAAACTTTTGGCGTTGGCAAGTAAGATTGGCGCACCGATTATTTCGACTTTCCGCGCTAAAGGCGTCGTGGACGAGTCTGAAGAGCTCTATGTTGGGTGCCATGGCGGCGTCGGCTCCACAGCTGCAGGCACACTCATGAACAAAGCCGATTTACTTATTGCGATTGGCGCTTCGTTCTCAGATTTATCGCAGATTCCCGAGAAACGCATGGTCCAAATCGAAATCAACCCCTTGATGGTTGCGAGGCGTTTCCCCGCTGAAGTGGCGTTGCTTGGCAACAGCACAGTTTTGATACCCAAATTGACTGCGAAAATACAGCAGAAACAAAACGCTGATTACGTTGCGGAGATTAGGCAGCTCAAGAAGGCATGGCAAACACAACTGGAAAAAGAAGCGGACTCAACCATGAAGCCGATTAGGCCACAGTACATCATGAAGGTTCTCACTGAAAAAGTCGCCAAGGACGCGGTGATTTCACTAGATGTCGGCGAGAACTGTTGGTGGTTTGGCCGAAATTTCCAGATGAAGAAAACCCAAAAGATGGTTATGAGCGGTCAACTGGCGACTATGGGTTTCGGGTTACCGGGTGCTTTGGCTGCGGCGTTGGCTTATCCCGATCGGCAAATTGTCTGCGTCACGGGAGACGGGGGGCTAACGATGGTTTTAGGCGACTTCTTGACGGCGCTGAAGTACGGGTTAAACGTGAAAGTGTTTGTCATGAATAATAAACGGTTGGGGATGATCATGCAGGAGCAGAAGGTGGAGAAATACGAGAGTTGGCAAACAGAGTTATATGACTTCAACTTTGCAGATTTCGCTGAGCATTCAGGCGGGTTAGGCATCAAGGTGACGGAGCCAACCGAGTTGGAGGCAGCCGTGGACAAAGCGCTGCAATCCACTAAACCAACAATTGTAGACATTGACACTGACCCAAGGAGATTCTTCGGTTAGACTTCGCTCAGAAAAAATTGAGCCATTTTTTGGTGTCGTTAGCGAAATGATCCTGCCTTGCAGAAACCCCGCCCCTGTTACAGGTGGATTATTTTAGCTTCTTTGTGTGGGCGTGGCGGTTTTAGAATTCCCTTTAAGGCGGCAAGTGGGCGATTGCGTTTTGGGTTCGCAACTTTTTTCTGCCTTGATGGAGTGCAGGATACGCAAATTTCTGCACAAGTCCAAAATAGCTCCATGTTGAAGGCGTCAAGTTGTGAAATTATGGCCAAATGCATCATTTGCTTTTCCCTACAAAAACCAGGACTTTCTCGATAAAACAAATCCGTCTTTCTTACCAATAGGATCAAGCGCAACTCCAACGCAAAGTTGGCTGCTACTTTCTGCGCAAAACCGCAAACACAACAGCAGCCAAAGCAACAACGACAACCATAAGTGCCCCCAAAGAATTCAAAAAGTCAGAGAAACCAGGTTCTGGAGGTATCAGTTTTGTGGGCTCTGCTCTCGATGTTAGGCTGGGTTCAGCGTTTTCTTCGGGGATTGAACTGTTGGGTTCTGGGGTTGCTTGGGTGGGTTGACTCGTCTGGACTGGAGAAGTTGTAGTAGTGGTGGGTGTTGGGTCTTGTCGGTTTGGGGTTTCAGTTGATTGCGGGATATATTGGGGGAAGTTGTATAGTTTACTTGTTAATGGAAATCGGTCGGTGTTGCCTGCATCTATAACGTAGGGTTTGTCGCCTATGCCGTCGCCGTTGGCGTCTGATCCATTGTAGTCACTCCAGTAGTTGCCAAGTCTTCCATTATCCCACGCGTTCCCATAAACAGAACTGTGAACTTGATAGACGTTTTCTAAAAAATTATTTTGGCAAAATTTATTGTTGGCTGCGTGCTCAAGAGTAACACCATACCAGCTTTTTGCGATGTTGTTTTCTGTTATGCTATTCCCATCTGAAGAGTAAGTTAATGAAATCCCCTCGTAGCTGTTGGCGATAACATTGTTTCTGGTAATGTTGTTGTTGTTTGAGCAATAGAGGTAAATGCCAGTGTTGTTGTTTTCAGCTATAATATTACCAATTATGTTGTTGTAGGTAGAGTAATAGTCAAGGTATAAGCCACAAGTGTTTTGGGTTATGTTGTTATTGATTATGTTGTTATAACTGGAAAAGTAGCTTAGCCCTCCAAAGCTTATGCCATAACCATAGTTACGTATGTACAGGTTTTTTACAGTAACATTTTCTCTTCCAGACAAACTAATTCCCGTTCCTTCTCCTGAACCCTGCAGCGCGAAACCATTCCCATCCAGAATTATGTGGTCTTTCTCCACCACTATTTCATCGGTCATGTTACCGGTGAAAGTGTAGATATTCCCTCTCCGTTGTATGGGCACGTTTGGTGGGTTAATCTGGCCATCTGCAAGTATGAATATTGTTGCACCAGTAGCAGCGGCTGGTTGAAATTGAACAAACATCGCTGTCGGTGACAGCAACATCAGTGAAATTAGCAGCAGTAGTGTCGGGTTTTTTTTCATATACAGCCACGTTATGAGCTAACTTAAATTTTAGACTTTGCGCCCACTGCATAATAGAATGATTAAAAAATAAAAAGGGAGGAGAGGTTTCACTCTCTTCATGGACGTTTTTTCACAACCAAGATCGCGAGCACAGCGCCGATTATTACGACTAGAACTGCTATGCCTACGACTGCTGGAACGAAGTACAAGTCAGCCATTGATTCAGCTTGTTTTGTTGGTTCGGGAGTACTAGTGTCTGGCGGGTAAACTGCGGACATGTAGGTTGTTGCGCTTGAGCTGCCATAGCTGTCGGTTCCTGCAAAGGTTGCGGTGACACGGTATAGCCCTGGTACTTCGGGTGCCCATGCGAATCCGTATGCTCCGTCGCTGTTACTTGTTGCTTCGCCGAGGTAAACGTAGTTGTTGTTTGGATCAAGAGCGGTTAGGGTTACGGTTACGCCTTTTGCCTCTGTCGGTTTCGCGGTCTGTGTGTGTATGTACTCCATCCATCGACCCATATCTGCGTCGGATATTGCGGGGGTTCCTTCCTGAGCTGGCGATAAGTCTAGAACGGTACCTGTTATAGTGAAAGTTTCGCCTACTTGTACTGCTGATGAAGGTGCCGCAATAGTTGTTTTGCTTAAGCCTTTACCGAAGACATACATGTAGCCGTCGCCGCTAAAGTGAAATAGGTACCCGTCAGCGACAACTCGTAGGTCTGAGCTGTGTTTGGATGCAGCGCCAGATATTGTTACGTTCCATATACCTTCGCCGTTAGTCATGTTGATACAATGCAGTCCCCATCCTCTAGTTATAGGTACAGTTGCAGAGTGTTCTGTGTTGTACATGTATAGTTTCCCATCAGCGATCCATCCTTCAACGTTCCAAGGATAGACGCTTTCGCCGTCCGAGTTAACGTAGGGTGAATCGTATGGGTATTTTGCTGGTGCCTCGTAAGTCCATGCTATTTTGCCGTTTGTCCAGTTGAACGCGTAGATTTGTGAGTAACCTGGACGCAGAAGTAGACCGTAAGCAGACATTGTCGCGTAAGCGCCGAATGGCGGTTCATCCCATGGGTAATCCATTTTCTCGCTTGTCCATGCTACCTGTCCGTTGTTTAGGTTCCACGCCTTCCAATATCCTCCGTACATTAGCACGGCGATTTTTCCGTGGTCAGCAATATGCACTGTTTGCCAAGGAGTCTCAGTAATCGATGCGTTCCAAAGAGATACACCTGATAGTAGGTTGAAGCCTTCTACGTTGCCAGTTGTCACAGCTGCGCCTAAGCCCACGTTCCAATCAATGAAGTTTGGCAAGGCACTCCGTGCATAACTATTGTTAGATACTATTGCACCGTTGCCGCTTGTGGTCCAGTTAATCAAGCGATATCTCTGGGTGACTGGTACTGAGTTGCCGAGGTTTTGTACGTATAGGCAGTGTGCATTCATGTAGTATGTTCCGCCTGTTCCAGTCATGTTTCCAGGGAGTGTACGGTTAACTGTCATAGCGCCAGTGAATGGATCATATTTTCGCATGTATCCGTTGCTTATGGCTAAGAGCAGTGCTCCCGCTGATTCAGCGTCGCCTCCGCCTGAGGGCTTAATCTTTGCTTGGTACTCAATGTATAATGGCGAGCTTTCGCCTGTTGCTAGTGGTCTTTCCCAAATTAACTCGCCTGTTCGCACGTCGTTGCATCTCCAATACGAGGTTGCTGTTTGCCCTGCTCCGGGTTTAGTGTAGGTTTGGTAGGTTCTTCCGTCGTAGACAATGTCTGGTCTAGCCCAAGCTGTACTCATGGAGTATATGTCGAGGTTTTCTAAGCCGATACCGTAGTCTCCGCCCATTAATCCGCCTAAAGTAAGCTGCCGTTTCCATGCAATGTGAGCGCTTTCGGGCCCTGGAACCCACGGAGTGAAACGGTATAGCGCGTTCCAAGTTGGGTTCGTGTCAGAATAGTATTGGTTCCATAAGGGGTCTACCTGTCCAGCACCGTACCATGGCCAATCACCTGCTACTGGCCACCAATCGCGGTTTACAAATGATATGGGTCTTGACCAATAATCAGTTGGAAGCGCAGACCAAGGCCAGGCTTCAACAGCGTTCTCTTGAACTACAAGTAGCTGTTCTTTGGTTGAGACTTCAGGATAGACATAGTTATCGATTGTTTCTGCAGGGTGAGTAAACTTGAGGGTATAGTTGCCAATTTCGTCGGGTACAAACTCGAACCATGCGGTTGCATCTGTCTTCACTGGATCCATTTTCATGACTTCCTTTTTGCCGCTTGGGTCTGTAATTGTGACAGTGTAATCATGAAGTTGAATGTTGTATGATGGCGAGGTCCAGAAGTTGACCAGTACTGGCTGACCTACTCCGACTGGGCTGGGTCTAAAACTAAGATAGGGTGTGAATTTTCGTTCTGTTTGCGCTACTGATTGCAATGTAAATACGCTTGAAGCTATCAGTAATAAGACGATGCTTATTGCTGCTGTTTTTCTCCAATTGTTTTCTTTCATTACTTTTTCTCCTTCTATCTTGAGGAAGCTAACTATGCTTTCTCAATAGCTCGATACATGCGCGAATATTTTTAATAAAATGTCGCAAGAAGGCAACCCGACTGACAAACCATGTGCAAATACCGTTTTATTGCACGATAAAATTTACAATTAGACGCTTAAAAGACACAAAGGCGCCATTGTTCATTTAATATTTCTTATCTTCACGATAAGTGAGTGTATTCTTTATAGTGAACTCAATAATTATATACTGTGAAAGAGTTGTCGCATCTAAATCGAGGCGAAGAAATTCTACAAGAATTAGGGCTAACGAACACACAAGCGAGAACATACATGGCGCTTTGCAGACTTTCTAAGGCATCCACTGCAAAAGCAATAAGTGCATCCGCCAATATCACTCGTCAAGATATTTACAATACACTAACTCAACTACAAGATCTCGGCTTAATCGAGATAACTCTCGGAAAGCCAGTGTTCTACAGGGCAATCCCAATTATACAAACAATCAATATTTTGGCTGAAAGGAGAAAAAAGAAAACAGACGTATTGCTAGAGGAAGCAAAAGAGTTGCTTTCACTTTTCAGGATCGAGGCAACAGGCAATCAAGAGGAGAAGCATCAATTTCTTTTAATCCCAAAAAAAGAAACATGCATTCAAAGAATAAAGAAAAGCATTCAGCACACGGAAGGGGATTTTGTTATGATTGCTCCTTGGCGTGAGACGACTCAGTGGCTGTTTACGTTACATGAGCAATTAAATCATGCTGTAGATAGAGGCGTTGAAATTCGATGTCTCTCCCAAGAACCGAATGTAATCAAACTCACAAAGGGCATGGTTGAGTTGTTTAAATATCCGAGTTTTAAACTGCGGTTAAGCCCCGACCCTTGTGAAGTAAGATTCGCAATTTGTGACGACCAAGAAGCTTTTATTTCCACTGTTGACTCCGATAACGCTGCAGAATCACCTGCTTTGTGGACAAAAAACCCTGCAATTTTGCATATACTTAAGCATTATTTTGAAACCAAATGGGTGGTGGCTAAGGAGTTCACCGGTTTAGTCAAAGTTGTCACCTGAGCAGGTTTCTTTTACCGGCTCGTCGACATAATCGATGAAAAACAAAAAATCACACTGCCGGAATTCCACCGATTGTCTACGCAAGCTTTTTAGGGTATGCATCCTTCGCAAGTTTAGAGTCTCGCCAGACGGGTTATGTTAGGTGCTGTTATGAGCCAGACACATTCGCAGAAAGCTGAAGAGGTTGCTGGTTCGTTAGGCGTCAATCCAGAACGCGGCTTAAACGATGAAGAAGTCGCAAAGCGACTCAGCATTTACGGCAGAAACATGTTGATACAAGAGCATCCGATCAGGTTTTTTGACATTTTCAAAGAAGAAGTCACCGAACCCATGATTTTGCTGCTAATCGCCGTCGGAGTACTCTACAGCGTTTTAGGCGACGCAATAGACGCGGCAACGATCATTGTAGTTATAGCCATACTTGTTCTAGCCGAAGTCTGGAACGAGTACCGGGCAAAGCGTTCAATATCCGCTTTGCAGCAGCTGGCGCCACCAACTGCGTTGGTTTTCCGCAACGGCCAGCAGATGGAAGTTCACACAGCGTTTCTGGCTCCCGGCGACGTTTTGCTCCTTAAAGTTGGGCAACGGGTGCCAGCGGACGCGCGACTTCTAGAAGCGTTCGGCTTAGAAATCGACGAATCCTCGCTTACGGGGGAATCATATCCTGTTGCGAAAGACGATTCAGTGTTACCCAGTGAGACAAGAGTGCCTGATCAAACCAATATGGTGTTCACGGGGACAGTCGTCACACGGGGCAAAGCCAAAGCAGTCGTGACACGGACAGGCTTAAACTCGGAACTGGGCAGAATATCCGGAATCGTAAAAGCCGCTAAAGAACCCAAAACGCAATTGCAGTTGTCTATGAAGCAGCTTTCTAGGACGCTGGTTTGGGTAGCGCTCTTCTTTGCCATCATAATCCCCGTTTTGAGTTACGTTCGCGGTTTGCCAGGGTTGCAGGATAACCCTGGTGGAGCAGTGCTTTACGGATTGTCCTTGGCATTCGTGGTTATCCCTGAGGAACTGCCCATAATAATAACAATGGTTTTGGGGGTGGGCAGTTACGCGTTGTCCCGTAGAGGTGTCATCGTTAAACGGCTCCGAGCCGCGGAAACCTTGGGAAATGTAACCGTTATAGCCACCGATAAAACAGGAACCTTGACTGAAAACAAATTGCGCGTGGAGCATCTCTGCTTTGACGGAAAAGTCTGCTCGACAGGGCAGTTCGGCGTCAACGAGAAAGCAGCGTTACGAACGGCGCTTTTGGCAAGCGACGCTATCCTCGACCTGACGCCCGCAACTAAACTGGGCAACCCTATGGCACACGCAATTCTAGAACGCCTAAAACACGACGGCATAGACGTCTCAGCGCTTTCAAGTGGCTGGATCCTCAAGGACGAATTAAGTTTCGACGTTAACCGAAAACTCGCTTCCTACATCTACCAGTACGGTAACTCGCAAGTGGTGCTCTCTAGCGGTGCCCCCGAAAAAATTCTTGAAAACGCCAACCGCATCCTGCTCCGAGGCGAAGAAGCTCCTCTTAGCAACGAGGGCAAAATCGAAGTTTGCGCCGCGGTGGCGGAGATGGCAAAGAAGGGTGAGCGACTGTTAGCTTTTGGCTACAACCGACTGTCTCCAAATGCAGGCAAAAAAGACTTAGAACGGGACATTGTTTTTGTCGGCGTAATCGGCTTCATAGATCCCCCGCGAAAGGATGTCGGAGTCGCCATTCAAACCTCCCGAGAAGCAGGCATCAGAGTTTTAATGATTACAGGCGACCATCCTGAAACCGCTCGCTCCATAGCCGCCCAAGTGGGCATCAATAGCGGAAAAGTGTTGACAGGCAACGAAATCTCAGAAATGCCCGATGAAACCCTCAAAGAACAGTTGAAAGATACCGCTGTGTTTGCCCGCTTTACCCCCGAAGATAAACTGCGTCTGGTGCGGTTACTTAAAGAGGGCGGGGAAGTTGTGGCGGTTACGGGCGACGGCATAAACGACGCGCCAGCCCTCGCCCGCGCCGACTTAGGCATAGCCATAGGCTCGGGCACCGACGTTGCCGCCGAGTCTGCGGATATCGTGCTGGCCCGTAGCGACCTTGGGGACGCCGTGCGCGCCATAGCCTTGTCCAAAGCCACCATGCGCGTCATTAAGCAGAATCTTTTCTGGGCATTCATTTACAATGTAATCGGTATTCCTATCGCGGCAGGCGCGTTGTATCCAGCTTTTGGGATTCTTCTCAATCCCGAGTACGCCGCCGCGGCGATGGCTTTGAGCTCTGTTTCTGTGGTGAGTAATTCCCTAAGGCTAAAAAGGATTTGGAAAA
>Ga0209079_10000249_pt1 | contig 23306 bp, 23 predicted proteins | sample PPLLaktember2015_2_FD_187259 | JGI IMG/M metagenome (GOLD analysis project Ga0209079, IMG submission 187259) | Freshwater sediment microbial communities from Prairie Pothole Lake near Jamestown, North Dakota, USA - PPLs Lake P7 Core (6) Depth... | ecosystem: Environmental > Aquatic > Freshwater... | reverse complement strand
GACCCGGCGCATCCACTCTCATATGCCGCCCGATGAACGTGCCCCGTCAGAGCGAGTACGGCTACATTCTTCGGAGCCGGCTGAGGCATCATCGACTCAAGCCGAGCCATCTATATTCCTATGGAATTCCTATGGAAAGTCTTGACAGAGAGGGCACCCAAAGCCTAGCCTCTCACCTTCCAATCAGGATGCGTACGCGCCTGTTTGAAGACATACCGGAACGAGGATCACAATGTCGGAATCTCTTGCCCCACAACGCACAATCGGCGCCTCCACTCCCGATCCAATCGAGACAGAATCCTCGAGGCTAGGCCTCGAACTGCTCATCGGTTCAAATAAGTTTCGCAACACCAACGGGGTGGTTCGGATCCAGGGGAAAGAACAGCTGTTTTTGGAATCGAAACCGGAGCAGGGCTTACTTCTCGTCACGATCGATCTGTACGGTGAAACGGGCACACACATCGGCCATCTTCGCCGCAATGTCCTGGTGTTGAATCCGACCAATCAATTCAGCGTCGACGTGCATCGTGCGGACGACAGCATGACCGCCGATCTTCCCTGGGTCCGCGTGACCGATCAATCCACCGGCCAAACAGTGCTGGAAGCCTGCGTCGTGGCTCACAAGAAAATCCCAGGTGCGCTGGGGAAATTCTATTCGCATAAGGGGATACTCGTGGACATCACGCCCCATTACTGCCGCATTGGCTCCGGCACGACCCTCTTCGGCGATGTCAGTGAAAACAAAGGCGGGACCGTGGTGCTCGGCTGACGTTGCGCGGATCAATCCGCGCGTGTTCCTCCCCCTTCGAATCGAAACAACGCGCTACTCAAGCTTCCGCTCCATAGCGATTCTTCCGCAATTTGGAAGAGTCCTTGGAGAATCTCCGCTCATCTCGTAGAATGATGTTCATGCCGGACATCCCCACCCCCAGCGTGCAAGCCTTCCTGGTGTGCGACCAAGTCATCGAAGACAGTCAGACCAAGAAGAAAAGCCTCATCGGCATCTTCACCCACTTACAGGCCGCCTCCTTCCCGTTTCAGCACAATCAGATGGGCCTGTATTTCTGCCTCACCGACGCAGAAGGCACGTACCATTTCGATATCGATCTGGCGTACATCAATACGGAGCAGCTGGTCTGTCGCGCCACCCTCCCCAATATCGTCATCGCCGACCGGTTGCAGATCTCCGATTTCGGCATCAATATTCCTTCTCTGATGTTTCCGGCTCCCGGCCGCTACGAATTCCGGCTTCGGATGGAGGGACACCTCATCGCGCAAAAAGATTTCAACGTGATTCAGATGTCCTCCCATGAGGCCCCGGAACCATCCGGTCCGCTCTCCTAATCAGTTCTTCTCCCTCCCCGTTTCTCGTACCCACCGGACTGTGGTACAACTACGCCGCAATCCAACTACCCTACACATAACTGTTTGAACCACGAGCGACAAGCCAATGACTGACCCGGCATCCACAGGACCTTCGGATTTCATTCGTGAGATCGTGGCAGCAGATCAAGCCGCCGGCAAGCACGGCGGCCGTGTCGTGACCCGCTTCCCACCGGAACCGAACGGCTATCTCCATATCGGCCATGCGAAATCCATTTGCCTTAATTTCGGCATCGCCAACGAAAATCCGGGGGGAGTCTGCCACCTGCGCTTCGACGACACGAACCCCACGACAGAAGATCCGGAATTCGTCGAGTCCATTCAGGACGACGTACGCTGGCTGGGATTCGACTGGCACGGCAAGATGTTTTACGCCTCAGACTATTTCGAGCAACTCTACGAATTTGCCGTGGTCCTCATTCAAAAAGGCAAAGCCTATGTCGATAGTCTGACGGCCGATCAAATGCGCGAATATCGGGGCACGCTCACCGAGCCCGGCAAGAATAGCCCGTACCGAACCAGACCGGTCGATGAAAATCTGGATCTCTTTCGCCGGATGCGGGCCGGCGAATTCCCCGACGGCACGCATGTCCTGCGGGCCAAGATCGACATGGCTTCGCCGAACATCAATCTGCGGGATCCGGTGCTCTATCGCATCCGCCATGCCGGCCACTACCGGACCGGAACCGCTTGGAGCATGTATCCGGCCTACGACTACGCTCACCCGCTGTCGGACGCCATCGAAGGCATCACCCATTCGATCTGCACATTAGAGTTTGAAGATCACCGCCCGCTGTACGACTGGGTCGTCGCAGAATCCGGGGCGGCTCACCGGCCCAGACAGATCGAGTTCGCCCGGCTGAACTTGACCTTCGCCGTCATGAGCAAACGCAAATTACTGGAACTGGTGACCAAAAAATTGGTCGCAGGCTGGGACGATCCCCGCATCCCCACGATCAAGGGATTACGCCGACGCGGCTATACGGCCGAAGCCATTCGCGCCTTCTGCGACCACATCGGCGTCGCCAAGCGCGATGCCATCGTGGAGATGCAACTGCTTGAATTCTTCATTCGCGAAGACTTGAATAAGCGGTCGCCGCGCGTGATGGCCGTCCTGAATCCGCTCAAAGTCGTCATCGAAAATTATCCCGAAGGGACGACTGAGGACATGGAGGCCGTCAACAATCCGGAAGACCCGGCAGCGGGGACCCGTCACGTGCCCTTTTCACGCGTGCTGTACATCGAACAAGATGATTTCCGCGAAGATCCGCCCAAGCAATTCTTTCGTCTGGCACCCGGGCGCGAAGTCCGCCTGCGCTACGCCTACATTGTGAAATGTACCGGCGTCGTGAAAGATCCGCAGACCGGCGCCATCACCGAATTGCGCTGCACCTACGATCCCGACACCAAAAGCGGATCGTCCCAGGAACAGCGAAAGGTCAAAGCGACCATTCATTGGGTTTCAGCCGCGCACGCCATCCCGGCTGAAGTGCGCCTGTACAATCCGTTATTGACGACCGACCTGACGAAGGTTTCTCCGGACCAGGACTGGACAGAGACGCTCAACCCGCAGTCACTTGAACGATTGACCGGATGCCTGGTCGAACCCAGCCTGAAGCAGGCTCCAGCAGGCGCGCGCTTTCAGTTCGAACGAACCGGCTACTTCTGTGTCGATCCCGACACCTCACCGAGCAGCCTCGTCTTCAATCGAACTGTCTCATTGAAAGACGCCTGGGCCAAGATCGAGAAGGGGCAAAAAGCCGGCTGATTTTCCTTCCCCCTCCCCCCCCTTTGCCTTGTTCCCGATCTCGTCTGCCTGAGGCGGATTTTCGATTATTGCTTCAAACGGATGAGGCCCTGATCTACGATGCCCTCAGCACAGAATCCAATTACCTGGACTCGCCGTAAGCATTGCGCCACTCATTCACCACCGGGAGGCCGTCATGATCGAGTGCCGCGAGCATCATCGCATCCCTGTCGAACTCCAAGTCTTCTTCTCTACGACCAATCAGACAGAGATCCGTGAAGGCACAATGTTCGACATCTCAGCAGGAGGCTGCGCCGTCACCAGCGCGGCCCCGATCAGTCCCGGATCAGGTGTACGGCTCCTCATTCGGGCCACCGATCTGGGTTCGCCGATTACCGTCCACTCCGCCGCCGTCCGCTGGGCCAATCATGGTGAATTCGGCGTCGAGTTCTTGAATCTGTCCGACCTGGATCGCAGCCGCCTGCAACGTCTTCTGCACATCGCCAAACCGCAGCCAAATTCTTAGCGAAGCGCTTGCCCCTCTTGCCTAACCAAGCCGGGAGAATGGTAGACTTCCGGCATGAAATGCCCGGTCTGCCGAACATTCACCGAGTGGAAAGACAATCACTGGCGTCCGTTCTGTTCAGAACGCTGTCAGCTCACGGACCTGGGCACCTGGGCAGCAGGCGGTTATCGCATTCCCGGTCCCCCGCTGACCGTCGACCAAGAAGTTCCGACGGACGAAGATCCGGACACGTGACAAACCGAATTCATCACGCAGGACAGTTCACCCACTGATCCTCCGCGCCCACAACAGTCGTTCCCGAAATCCCTCCCGCTCCTCATGACCGTCGCATACACACCGCCCATCAGAGACCCGCACAGGAATAATGAGTATCGGAACACGGCATAGACTACCTTGCTTCCACTCGACATTTCCCAGTTGGCATCCGGACATCATCTTGCTAAGGTCTATACACCCTTCACTGACTTATTCAGACCAGGAGCATCCACCATGCTACAGACTAAAGGCTATGCGGCAATGACCGCCAAGGCAGCGCTGACTCCCTTCTCATTCGAACGGCGGGAGGTTGGCCCTCGCGATATCTTGATCACCATCACCCATTGCGGTATCTGCCATTCCGACATCCACCAAGCCCGAGACGAATGGGGCGGGTCGATTTTCCCTATGGTACCGGGGCATGAAATCGTCGGGACCGTGGCGCTTGTTGGAACGGAGGTCGAGACCTTCAAAGCCGGCGACCGTGCCGGCGTCGGCTGTTTTGTCGATTCCTGCCGGAGCTGTGCCGCCTGTCGGGAAGGGCAGGAACAATATTGTGAATCCGGCATGCTGCTCACCTATAGCGGACGCGACAAGGCCGGCCATGTCACCCAGGGCGGGTACTCCAACCAGATTGTGGTCGATGCGCAGTATGCGTTGCGGATTCCCCAGGCCCTCTCAGCAGCCGGCGCTGCGCCGCTCCTGTGCGCGGGCATCACGACCTATTCACCGCTCCGCCACTGGGGCGTCGGGAAGTATCACAAACTCGCCGTCGTGGGATTGGGCGGATTAGGCCACATGGCGGTGAAGATCGCGCGGGCACTCGGCACCGAAGTCACCGTCTTGAGCACCTCGGAAAAGAAGCGGCAGGATGCCATGCGACTGGGGGCTAATCACTTTGCGATCACCTCGCAGCAGGAAACTTTCACGAAGCTACAGCGGCATTTCGATTTCATCATCGATACCGTCTCGGCTCCGCATGACTACAACGCCTTAGTCCACTTGCTGAAGACCGACGGCACCCTGATTCTCGTCGGGGCACCGGAGAAGCCGGCACCGCTCGAACCGTTCCCGTTGATTCTGCATCGCCGCAGCATCGCCGGCTCCGTCATCGGCGGCATCCGGGAAACTCAGGAGATGCTCGACTTCTGCGCGGAGCACAAGATCGAATCTGACGTCGAAGTGATCCCGATCCAGCAGGTGAACGACGCCTACGAGCGCGTCCTCAAGAGAGACGTGCGGTTTCGATTCGTGATTGACCTGGCTTCGCTGCGATAGAAGCCGATTATGATGATGTTGTTGTCGTATTGAGTCGTGGGAAGGAGTCGGACAGGGATGCGGAGTCTTAAAGGAATGACGGGGAATTGGAGGAAAAGGCGATTCACCGGACACATTCTCTGTTCGCCGCGCGTTGTCGTTGACTCTTTCACATTGGCGCCGTAACGCAGAATCCCATGAAAGCATTCGGCGTGGTTCTACTCGCGGCAATTCTCGGTTACATCGTCGGCCTGTTCGGAACGATGGCCGCGATTGAACTCTTCTCTTCCAACACCCATGACAAGTCCATGGAAGCGGCGATGACCGGCGCATTTGTCGGTGGCCCATTGATCGCGGTAATCTCCATGATTACGATCCTTGTCCTCAGACGAAAATAGGAGCCATAGCCCGTCCACCGCACACGACGATTGAGCGCTTCTCTTCCAACAGGCACGACACCTCCCTTGAAGCAGGAATAGCCAGCGTCTTTTGCCCCCATACCTCCGTGAGTACGGCGATCTCTTCATCACGATTCTGTTTGGATGACCGTCTCCCTGATTCAACCGCGGCCAGACCACTCCACCGCTTCCTCCCCCTTTTTGCGTCCTTTTCCCCGATGCTCCGTCTTTAGGGATAGGCAGGTGAATTCTCTCCTGCCGCTTATCCAGGAGGTTCCCATGAGGCCACATATTTCTCTCGATGTTCGCCATGTCCCGGCATCGGTCGAGTTCTACCGGAAGGTGTTCGGCGTGACGCCCCAAAAACAAACGGACGACTATGCCAAGTTCGACCTGACGGCCCCGGCGCTGAACCTGTCGCTGGTGTCATCAACGGACAGGGTCAGTTCGGTCAACCATCTCGGTATTGAGGTGGACTCGCTGGAGGAAATCGCCCAATGGAAGGCACGATTGCAGACCGCCGGCGTGCTGGAGCGAGTCGAAGACAACAAGACCTGCTGCTTTGCCCGACAGGACAAACTCTGGTTCACGGATCCCGATGGGAATGCCTGGGAAGTCTTCCTCGTGCACGAGCAACTGGCGGTCGACGGCCCGCTGAGTCAGACAGGCTGCTGCGTCCCCGCCCATCCCGGCGCCACCCAGGCGGCATCTTGCGCAGCGTCCTGAGGAGCGGTACCGTAACAGGACTCCTTGGGGAAACATGACCATGAGACAGAATACACAAGAAGTCTGGATGGAGGTGCGCGGACGGCTGCGCGCCTTCATCGCCAAGCGGGTGGCTGCCGATGCAGCGGTGGAAGATCTGCTCCAAGAGGTCTTTCTCAAGATTCATGACAAGATCGACCAGGTGCAGGATCCGAGACGGTTAGTTTCCTGGATCTTCACCGTCACGCGCCATGCGATTATCGATTATTACCGGACTTCACATCGACATCGTGAACTCCCGGCAGGGCTGGCGACGGACGTTGAAGAGCTGATGGCGGCAGGTGAGCCGGAGGATGAGTCGGACGAGCCTCGCATGCAGCTCGCTGGTTGCCTCCGCCCCATGGTGGATCAACTGGCGCCGGAATACCGGGACGCCCTGACGCTCGTTGAACTGGACGGGCTGACCCAACAGGCCGCCGCCTCAAAGCTAGGCCTGTCCCTTTCCGGCATGAAATCCCGTGTACAACGGGGCCGTCAACAGTTGAAGGCCCTGCTACACGATTGTTGTCTGATTCAACTCGATGCGCGGCGCGGAGTCGCAGACGTAGCCCTCCGCAATCCTATGGCCAACCCCTGCGCGCCGCTGGCTCCGATGATGCCGGAGCGGCGACCGGCACGGAAACCAACCTGATGCCCATTGCACCGGACCGGCCTGGCTTGATAAAGATGAGGCTGATAGATTCTTTACCGGAGTATCGTACAACCATGTCATCCCGACCGACCCGTCACACCGACCGCCGTTTCCTGACTCACATGCTCCTGAGCCTGCTGCTCTTCAGCCTGCTTCCAGCCTCGCTCCATGCAGCGCGCGGCGGGAACAGCGGCAAGATGGAAGTGTTGCCGTCCCAGAAAGCGGCCCCGGCCGCCGTGTTTCTGGATGCTCAGGGCAATGAGGCGGACTTGCGCCGGCAACTGCGTCTCAAAACCGGTGTGGTGGAACTGGGTGCTGATCTCCAGCAAACCCGTTTTTCCGTGGCGCCTGTCGGAACTTTTGGCTTCGCCCCTCAGCAGGGCCTCGGGCTGGCCCTGGTCTCACAGAGTCCGGACATGCTGTTGGAACGGACCGCGCCGGCCACCAATGCCTACGAGATCCATAAACTGGCCGATGGCAGCGCCCTCGTGGTGGGCTTCGTCAGCGCGGACCTGAAACCGCAACTCACGCCGCAGCTGCGCCCAAAGAATGTCCGGCTGGCGCTCTACTCCAATCCATCAGAGAAGGCTCCGCACATTGTCGCCGTTCCCCTCAGTAAACTGGCGGTCGATCAGATGCCCCATCGCCTGGATCCAAAGAATCCGAACAGCCCCGTCGTGTTGGAAATGGATCTACAGAGCAGCAGCAACCGTCAGTCGCCCCACGGCGGGCAATAATCCGCTGATCGGCCCACAGCCTCTTCAATAGTCGATCGACTGCACACCGCTTATTTTATCGAGAGATAGAAAGAGAAAATGGCTGGGGGACTAGGAATCGAACCTAGGTAGCCGGCTCCAAAGGCCGGCGTCCTACCGCTAGACGATCCCCCAGCGCGGTACGAAAGCGAATGGTAGATCTGCAAACAGGATGGAATTTTTTGGCTTGCGAACCGGACATCGAACCTAGCCAATCAGCTCCAGAGACTGGCGTTCTACCACTCAATGATCTCCCCGGCACAACATTGCTGGAGCCTGAAGAGAGAGTTTTTGGCTGGGGGACTAGGAATCGAACCTAGGTAGTCAGATCCAGAGACTGACGTCCTACCGCTAGACGATCCCCCAACCGACGGACACAGTAATATACGGATCGTGACTCCGTCAAGATCGATGCGAATTTATTGACAGAATTCGGCTTATGTAGCCTTGGCCCGTTCAAGCCCTTGCCGAAGACGGAGGAGGGTCCGGTCTCGGCCCAGGACCTCCATCACCTCAAAGAGCCCGGGACTGGCGGTCCTGCCGGTCAAGGCAACGCGCACCGGCTGAGCGATCTGGCCCATCTTGATGCCTTCTTCTTCCACAAACTTCTTAAATGACTCTTCCCATACCTGCTTCGAAAACGTGGGAAAGGCCTCGAACCGTGCGAGCAACTTGCCGAGCACCGGGACAATGGCCGGCGTGAGAAATTTCTTGGCGGCCTCCTCTTCAAGAGCGACCGTTTCGCCAAAGTAGGGCCGTACCCAGTCCACCATCTCGACCAGGGTCTTTGCCCGTTCCTTGACCAATATAACCAACTGAGCCAACCATTCGGACGACACCGCCTTGACCTGTTCCTGCAGGCCGGCTTGTTCCAACAGCGGAATGAGCGCCTGCGCCACCTGACTCGGCGAACTAGTTTTGATGTATTCGGCGTTGATCCAGAGCAGCTTCTCGGGATTGAACACGGCCGGAGAAGACTGCACATTCTTCCAGGAAAATTTATCGATCAGTTCCTGCCGGGTAAACAACTCCTGATCCCCGTGCGACCAGCCCAGCCGGACGAGGTAGTTCACCATCGCCTCTGGCAGGTAGCCCATGTCTTTGTAGGCCATGATCGACGTGGCCCCGTGGCGCTTGGAAAGCCGGGACTTGTCCGACCCCAGAATCATCGGCAGGTGGCCGAACTGCGGGACGGGAAACCCCAAGGCCTGAAAGATCGGGATTTGGCGCGGCGTGTTGGTCAAATGGTCGTCCCCGCGGATGACGTGGGTGATGTTCATGAGTGCATCGTCGACCACGACGGAGAAATTGTAGGTCGGATACCCGTTTGAGCGGAGAATGATCAGATCGTCTGCCGCACTATTGTCAAACGTGATCTTCCCTTTGATCAAATCATCGACCACGATTTGACCTTCTTGCGGCGCCTTGAATCGCAACGCGGCATCACCCGGGGGATTCGTGATCCCAAGAGTCCGGCAGCGGCCGTCGTATCGAGGCGACAGCCCTTTCGCCTCGGCTTCTTTGCGGCGGGCTTCCAGTTCTTCAGCCTTACACACACACCAGTAGGCCTGGCCGTTGTCCTGCAGCGCCAGGGCATGGCTACGATAGATCTCCATACGCTCGGTTTGACGAAAGGGGCCCTCGTCCCAATCGAGCCCGACCCATTTCATCCCCTCGATGATGGCCTGAATGGACTCATCGGTTGAACGGTCCTGGTCCGTGTCTTCAATGCGCAGCACAAACACGCCCTTCTGCTGTCGGGCGAAGAGCCAATTGAACAGGGCGGTCCGGACTCCTCCGATGTGAAGGAACCCGGTCGGACTGGGCGCGAAGCGGACACGTACTTGGGTCATGCGTTCATCTCATTTTTAGTAAAGAAAGGCCGGTATCTATAACACGCACGGAAAAGTGTTGTACAGAATCAGACCGGTTCTGCTATGAGGATAGGTATCGGTCGTATGGCAGAACTTACCCAACCAGCGGTCGTGCTTTCCACACTCGACCTGACACCCCATGTGCGGCAACTGGTCCTTCGCCCCCTCCAGCAGAAGATTCTATTTCAACCGGGACAATGGGTCTCGCTGAAGCTGCCGGTCGGGGACAAGCCGCCGCTCAATCGCGCCTACTCGATGGCCGATCCTTCTTCTCCTTACGGGGAGTTGACGCTGGTCTTTGACCGGGTACCTGGAGGGATTGGCTCGAACTACCTCTATCAACTGAAATCCGGCGATGAAATTCCGGTCTCAGGCCCCTATGGGAACTTTGTGCTGCCGATGCCCCTGGATCGGGAACTTCTCTTTATCGCCCGCTATACCGGCCTGGTCCCGATTCGCTGTCTCCTGAAACAACTGGTCGAAGCCCACGCCATTACCTCAGTCCTCCTCATCGCGGTTGCCCCGTCGGAGGACGAGTTATTGTTTCACCAGGAATTGCTCACCATGGCCGTCCAATCCCCCTCCTTCCGATACTTGCCCTTGGTCATACCGGACGGAGAAGCCGAATCGGTTGAGCGAGCGCTGGCCATGCTGCGTCCCCTCGTAGAAGGGCAACCGAAACTCATCCCCATGATCAGTGGAACCAAGGGGTTTGTCCGGCCGTTACGTGCCGGGCTGATGGAATTCGGCTATGACCGGAAAGAAGTAAAGACAGAGACCTTCGATTAGTGCCCTTCCCTCACGAGATTCTTGTTGACGGCAGGAATCTCTACCACGATGTCCTTTGTGCCGTTCGGAACACATTGACATCCGAGGCGGGACTGCAATGTCGTGATCGGAGCCTCGTCCAGCTGATCGAATTCATCATCGGTCCCCTCACTACAGGTCTCAAGCCCTTGCTTGACGATCACGTGGCAGGTCGAGCAAGCGCACACGCCACCACAGACATGTTCTAAATCCACCCCGTTGGCCATCGCCACGTCAAGAATGCTTCCAGGCAAACCGGTTGGCCCATAGGGAATCTTCGTGGGGTCGACTGCAACTTTGGTCACCGTTCCATCCGGCTCAATATAGGTGATGGTATAGGGGGCCTGAGGGAGCTCATGCTCTGTTTTTTCGATATACGGATTAGTGCCTCCCATACGCGGCGTCCTTTCTATGCAAGAGATCCTGGATTCCGGTGTTGACAGCCCCAAAAGATGCGTGGTATCTTTAGTCCGACCTTATTGATCGGAGATCATTATAGTCTCCGATCCCATTGATCGGCAATAGCCATGTTGAAGATTTCAAAAAAAGCTGATTACGCTCTGATGGCGCTCCAGCACATCGCCTTGGTGCAATTCGGAGATGTGACGCCGGGCCGCGTCGTCAACACCAAAGAGATCGCGGAGGAATATAACATCCCTCTCGAACTCCTGGCGAAAGTCCTTCAGACGCTGGCCAAGAATGGCTTGATCGAAAGCCACAATGGTCCCAAAGGCGGTTACCTCCTGGCCCGCAGCACAAGACAGATCACCATCGCGCAGATTCTCGAAGGTATCGAAGGCCCCCTGGGCATTACGGATTGCTCGCATGAAAAAGAAGGCGAACTCTGCCTCCAGCGGGAACACTGCAACATCCGCACACCGCTGCTCAAGGTACAAGACAGCATCTATCAGCTCCTCAATAACATGACGTTGCAAGACATGATGGGCGGAACGCCCCTCATCACGATTCAGTCTCCCTCGGCACAAGGAGTCGCACAATGAAGCTCCCTATTTTCCTGGATAATCACTCAACCTCCCCGATGGATCCCCGGGTGCTGGAGGCCATGCTGCCCTACTTCGTCGAGAAATTCGGCAACGCCGCCAGCCGCAACCATGCCTTCGGTTGGGCGGCAGAAGAAGCGGTTGAAAGTGCCCGCAAGCAGATCGCGAAGCTGATCAAGGCCGATTCCAAGGAGATCGTCTTCACCAGCGGCGCCACCGAGTCGGATAATCTGGCGATCAAGGGCGTCTTGGAAATGTACAAGGAGAAAGGCGATCATATTATCACCTCCTCTACCGAGCACCGCGCAGTCATCGACACCGCCAAGGCCCTCGAAGCTAAGGGTAAGGCCACGGCAACCTACCTGCCTGTCGATAAATACGGGATGGTGAATCCGGAAGACGTACGGAAGGCGATCACGGACAAGACGGTCCTGATTTCCGTGATGCTCGCCAACAATGAAATCGGCACGATCAACCCGGTGAAGGAAATCGGCAAGATCGCCAAGGAAAAGGGCATCCTCTTCCATTGCGACGCGACGCAAGGAGTCGGCAAGATCCCCGTCGATGTGCAGGATATGGGCATCGACCTGATGTCATTCTCGGCCCATAAGATCTATGGCCCCAAAGGTGTCGGCGCCCTGTATGTCAGAAAGAAGAACCCCCGCGTGCGGATCGCTGCGCAAATGGACGGCGGCGGACACGAGCGTGGCATGCGCTCCGGCACCCTGCCGGTCCCGCTGATCGTCGGATTCGGCAAGGCCTGCGAGTTGTGCGAGCAGGAAATGGCCACAGAATCGGTACGTCTTGCTGCGATGCGCGATCGCCTGCAGGCCGGCATCATGAAAGAGATCGATGAAGCCTATCTCAACGGGCATGCAACCCAGCGTTTGCCGCACAATCTGAATATTTCCTTTGCCTATGTCGAGGGCGAATCGCTCCTGATGGGCATGAAAGACATCGCGCTCTCATCCGGCTCGGCCTGCACCTCGGCGACGTTGGAACCATCCTACGTCTTACGGGCTCTGGGCGTCGGCGTGGAACTCGCTCATTCGTCCATCCGCTTCGGCCTAGGCCGCTTCAACACAGACGAAGAGATTGACTACACGATCAAGAAGGTTATTGAGATCGTTACCAAACTGCGTGAAATGTCGCCGTTGTATGAAATGGCGAAAGAAGGGGTCGATTTGAAATCCGTTCAGTGGGCGGCCCACTGAACGGCGTGAAACGTGCCTCGTGAAGCGTATCTCGCATACATCGAACAACGCTTCACGAACGACGAGATACCAAGGAGGCTTTTATGGCATACAGTGACAAAGTCGTCGATCATTTCAATAATCCCAGGAACATGGGGAGCTTCAAGAAAGACGAAGAAGGCGTGGGTACCGGTATGGTCGGCGCACCTGAGTGCGGCGACGTCATGAAGCTGCAGATCAAGGTCCAGAACGACACGATCGTCGATGCCAAGTTCAAGACCTTCGGCTGCGGTTCAGCCATCGCCAGCTCCAGCCTGGCGACCGAATGGCTCAAGGGCAAAACCATCGAAGAGGCGCAGAAGATCAAGAACACCGACATCGTTCAGGAATTGAACCTGCCGCCGGTCAAGATTCATTGTTCGGTTCTGGCTGAGGATGCAATCAAGGCGGCGCTGGCTGACTATCAGAAGAAAGCCGACACAAAGTAACGGCAGAAGGGAGCGCACTATGGATGCCACGAATACTGAAGCCCAGACCCCGGTCATTACGCTCACAGATGCAGCCATCAAGGAAGTGAAGCGCCTGATCAACGTCCAAGGCATTGAAGAAGGCGGTCTGCGCCTCGGCGTGAAGGGCGGCGGCTGCTCCGGCCTGAGCTATACCATCAATTTCGACGAGAAGATCGGCCAGTACGACCAGGTCTTTGATTTTGACGGCGTCAAAGTCATTGTGGATACCAAGAGCGCCATTTATCTGCAAGGCACCCAGCTGGACTTCCAGAAGGATCTGATGGGCGGGAATTTCAAGTTCGTGAATCCGAACGCCAACAAGACCTGCGGCTGCGGAGAATCGTTCTCCGCTTAAGCGAGTACGCGCATGGATGGACACACGCATCATCACACCAGTGACCGGCGCGAGCTGCAGATGGCCCGCAGCATGTGCTGGCACTGCCAATCCGAAGTGTCGGGAGAGTATTTCTGCGACCGTTGCGTGAAAGTCCAACCGGTGTCGAAGGAGCTGGATTACTTCACCTGCTTCGGCTTTCCCCGCCGCTTGTCTATCGATCAACAGAAGCTCGAAACCAAGTTCTACGAATTGAGCCGGGCGTTCCATCCCGACTTTTACCAGAACAAGAGCGATGCGGAGCAGACCATCAGCCTCGGCAACTCGGCCATGTTGAACACGGCCTATCGCACGCTGCGGGACCCGATTCAGCGGGCTGAATATCTGCTGGACCTCGAAGCCGGCTCCGTGAAAGAGATCCGGACGACACCACCGGCCGACCTCTTCGAAGAAATCCTCGAACTGCAGGACACGCTCGATGAATTCCGCGCCAGTGACCGGACCTCCGACACCGCCGCTGCGCTCCGTTCAAAGCTCCAGTCCGAACGCACCGCGCTTGAGGGTCGACAACGAGATATGGAAACCCAACTCCAACAACTCTTCGGCCGATGGGATGGGCTGCAAGACCGCGGTGAAGCGACCGACCAGGCGCGCACCGAACGGGACCGTATTCTGAAAGATATGCGGGACATCCTCTCCAACCGCACCTACGTCAAGAACATTGTCAACGACCTCGTCGCGACTATCGCCTAATCACCATGGCACGCATCGTCGGCATAGACCTCGGAACAACGAACTCCCTTGTCGCCTATATGGATAAGGGCACGCCCCGCGTCATCGCAGGCCGCCATGAGCGGGCAATGGTTCCCTCCGTCGTCGCGCTGACCGACAACGGGCTCATTGTCGGCGATCCGGCAAAAGAACACCTGACGAGAAATCCAGAACGCACGGTCTATTCAGTCAAACGCTTCATGGGCAAGGGCCTGGCCGACGTTCAAAATGAGCTGGCCTACTTCCCCTATACACTCACCGAGAAAGGCGGGGTCATCCGCATCAAGCTCGGCGAGAAGACCTATTCGCCGCCGCAAATCTCGGCGATGATCCTCAAGGAGCTGAAGCTCCGGGCGGAAGCGTTTCTCGGAGAGAGCATCACCAAAGCCGTCATCACCGTGCCCGCGTACTTCAACGACAGCCAGCGGCAGGCCACCAAAGACGCCGGCATGATCGCGGGGCTTGAAGTTCTGCGCATCATCAATGAACCGACCGCCGCCTCGCTGGCCTACGGGCTTCAAGAGAAAACACAAGGCACGATCGCCGTCTACGACCTGGGCGGCGGCACCTTCGACATTTCTATACTCAAACTCAAGAACGGCATCTTCGAAGTCCTCGCCACCAACGGAGACACCCACCTGGGCGGCGACGACTTCGACCAGTTGCTCGCCGATATCTTCGTCACGGACATTCGCCAACAGTACGGGCTCGACCTCAAGGCTTTTCCCGATCATATGCAAGGGATCAGACTCGAAGCCGAACGGGCAAAAATCCGCCTCTCGGACGCACTCAAGACCACCGTGAGTCTCGAGCTTCCTGACGGCAAAGGTCTGTTCACACGCGAATGGACCCGCGATCAACTAGAGTCGCTGTGTACCGCGTTGGTGGAACGTACCCTAGGCCCCTGCCGCCTCGCTCTCAAGGATGCAGGGCTGACCGCCGCCGACATTGACGAGGTCGTGCTGGTCGGCGGCTCGACCCGCATGCCGCTCGTGCGTCAACGCGTCCAGGCTCTCTTTGGTACACAACCCCATTACGAGCTCAATCCGGACGAAGTCGTCGCGCTTGGCGCCGCAGTGCAGGCCGACATCCTGAGCGGCGGCACAACCGATATGCTCCTTCTCGACGTGACGCCCCTCTCGCTGGGCATCGAAACGATGGGCGGGGTCATGAGCAGCCTCATCCGCCGCAACACGACGATTCCCGCCAGCGCCAAGGAGATGTTCACGACCTATGTGGACGGACAGACCGGCGTAGACATTCACATCCTTCAAGGCGAACGGGAACTGGCGAAAGACAACCGCAGCCTGGCCCGCTTTCGGCTGAAAGTCCCGCCGTTGCCCGCGGGAGTGCCACGCATCGAGGTGACCTTCCTGATCGATGCCAACGGCATCCTCAATGTCATGGCCAAAGACATGCGAACGGGAGAAACCCAGTCAATCGAGGTCAAGCCGTCCTATGGATTGTCGGATCAGGAAGTCGAGCGGATGATCGAAGATTCATTCAAGTTTGCCGCGGACGATGTCAGCGCGAGAAAATTGATTGAAGCCAGGCTCGACGCCGGAGCCCTGATCATCACCACGGAAAAATCGTTGACTGACGGCGGGCAGCTCATCTCCGCCGACGAAGTCACCGCTATTCGCAAAGTACTCTCGGCACTGGCCACCGTCAAGGATGAGAACGACCCCCGCACCATCCGGGCAAGGATGGCTGATCTTGAGCAAGCCGCAAAAAACCTGACTGTAGCCATGTTGGACGATTCCCTCAAGCGAGGGCTGCAAGGTAAAAAGGTCTCTGAAGTTACGTAAATCCTGAAAACGAGGACGAGCGATGGATTTGAAGTGGCAAAATACAGAAGATATTGCGATTCGTCTGGTCGAGGAACACCCGGAGGCGGATCCACTGGCCGTTCGATTCACAGATATGCACGCCTGGATCGTGGCACTACCGGATTTTAAGGATGATCCTAAGAAGTCGAACGAGAAGATCCTCGAAGCAATTCAGATGGCCTGGCACGAGGAATACCAGGACTCAAAAACCTAGTCACTCACGGCGAGGTGACACCCTCACCGACCGGCCCCCCTTCAGGAATCTGATCCAACTTATAAAAATCGGTCGGCCCGAGACGGCGCGGAGCCGATTGCGTCGGTTCGCTTCCTTTGGCAAACAGCTCGACGGAGCCTTTTTCTCCATCCCCTTCTGGCTCTGACTCCAGCAGCCCGGTCGCGGGGTCGACCTTCACATAGGTGATGCCTTCAGGAATTTCAAACGGCACCACCGGCAATTGGAGCAAAGCCTCCTTCATGAACTGAATCCAAATCGGCAGAGCCGAACGGGCACCGGTTTCGCTCTCGCCCAAGGGGCGGCGATCGTCAAATCCGACATACACCCCCGTCACCAAGTTCGGAGCCCCGCCGATAAACCAGGCATTAATATATTCGTTAGTCGTGCCGGTCTTTCCGGCGATCGGTCGATCGATCACCTTCGCCGCCTGACCAGTCCCTTTCTGAATCACATCTTCCATCATGTTAGTGATGAGATACGCCGTCTCTTTTGCAATAATTTCGTGCGGCTGCTCCTCCGCAACCTCCAGCGTCTTGCCGGTACTGTCTTTGGCCACCTTGATTGCAAAGGGCTCACCTCTCGTCCCTTTGTTCAGAAACACGCCGTAGACCGAGGTCAGCTCCAGCAGCCCAATCGAAGAAGATCCTAATCCCAGGGATAAATCCGCAGGGAGCGGACTCGTGACGCCGACCGTTCGCGCAAACTCAATCACGTTCTTGATGCCCACTTTGTCCAGCAATCGCACGGTGGCCAAATTATGTGAGTGCGCCAGCGCATCGCGCAACGTCACCATCCCGTGGAATTTCCGTCCGTAGTTCTCCGGCTTCCAGATTTTATCGTCCGCTTCCTGTTCATACACCACCGGCGCATCAAGAATCTGCGTCGCAGGACTCATCCCCTGCGCCATTGCTGTAGCGTATATCACCGGCTTAAAGGCTGAGCCGGGCTGCCGATGGGCCTGGACTGCCCGGTTATATTCGCTGCGGGAGAAATCGTACCCGCCGACCATCGCACGAATCGCCCCCGTCCGAGGATCCACCGCCACTAATCCGCCTTCGACAATCGGCGTCTGCTCCAGGCTTAATTGCATCCCGTCCTTGGCAAGCCTCTTGACGCTGACCTCTATCACATCACCCGGCTTCAAAGTTTTCTTGACGTCAGGCATCAGCACCGCATCCTGCGTCGGATCGATCCCCTTCAACACACGTTTGGCCCAGGCCATGTCATCGAATAGGAGCTTCGCCGTCTGATCCCCGAGTTGGACCACATAGTGATCCTTGGCCTGCTTCAGCACGATTCCCTCAAGAAAATCCCCGGCCTTGAGCGGCTGATCCGAGAGCGGAGCCCCGGGGATTTGCACCGTCGCAAGATCGACCGTCTTCTTAGGTCCACGCCATCCCTGACGTTTGTCGAGATCCCGCACACCCGCAAGAAACGCACTCTCTGCAGCTCGCTGCATCGCAAGGTTCAGCGTGGTGAAGATCTGCAACCCACCCTTGTACACCATGGATTCGCCGTATTTCGCGACCAGTTGCTGCCGTACATGCTCCACGAAATACGGCGCAATGTGCTCACTACCGGGCCTGCGGAACTTCAACTCCTCTGTGATCGCGGCATCGCGCTCAGCGACGGAAATGAACCCCGCCTCTTCCATACGCGCGAGCACATGCTCCTGACGCTTTTTGGCCCGCTCGTAGTTCGTGAACGGGGAGAACCGGCTAGGCGACTTCGGCAGTCCCCCGAGAAACGCGGACTCGGCTAGCGTGAGCTTTTCGATCTCTTTCCCGAAATACGATTGGGCTGCAGACGCCACTCCGTAGGACCCCTGACCGAAATAGATCTGGTTCAAATAGGTTTCAAGAATCTGCTCTTTCGTGGAAACCGCTTCCATTTTATAGGCCAGAATCAACTCCCGCAGCTTCCGATCATACGATCGCTCTGCGGACAAGAAGAGGGACCGCGCCAGTTGCTGCGTAATCGTGCTCGCCCCTTCCACCTTCTTCCCGCCGTGACGAAGATTGGTCCAAGCAGCTCGCAGAATCCCGATATAGTCCAGCCCCGGATGTTCGAAGAACCGCACGTCTTCCGTCGCAATCACGGCCTGCGTCAATGTCTTCGGAATGTGGTCCAGAGGAGTCAGCGTCCGTCGCTCGATAAAGAACTGGCCAATCGGCTGCCGATCGTCGGCATAGACCGTCGTAACCAAACTCGGTTGATACCCCTGCAAGAGATCCAGGGGGGGAAGATCCTGAGCCAAATGCCAGATCACGCCGGCCGCAGCCGTGACGCCCACGATGCCGAGCGCACACAACGTCAACAGGGTGATCTGCCACCAACGCCAGGGACGACGCGAAGGCTGCTGTATTTCAACGAACCGGTCGTCACCAGGCATTCAGGCACGCTCCAAAGGGGAAAAGGATCTGGCAGGGTCGCCTCGTCACCTTACAATGCATCCCCCCAAAACTCAAGCAGACCGATCAATCAGACCCGCCAAACTATAGGCCTTCCTCTCGGAATGAGTGGAGCAGAGCTCTACAAGCCACTCCGCTCACCAACTGCTCAAGATCGCAAAGGAATTTACCGAGAAGATAGCCGGAGGCTTGGCACAGACTGCGCTCTAGGCGATCCATTCATATATAGGTGTTATAACCTACATAACTTGATCCTTGAATCCGTTCCAGGATGCCGTTCCAAACCCCAACGTGATCCGCTGATCCTCCTGCTAGGAGCAATTTTGGAGAACTTCGGCTATCGCCAATTGAATTCCCTCTGTAAATTTATCGGGTTATATCGTTGGATGGTCGGTAAGAACGCAACCTGGGGAACCATGATGAGGACCACCTCCTGGCACAATCAACACAATAAGTAGTCGAGAAGGGAAAACCACCCGCTCAGCAGATCGTGGCTTGTGCAGGAGACGAGACTTCGGCTATACTGCGCGATTGCGCCTCACTGTCGAGGCGCCTTTTTTTGACCACGAGACCACAACACCATGACACAGTCACGCGCCCCTCACGACCGCCGGAACGATATCCGGAACATCGCCATCATCGCCCACGTCGACCACGGGAAAACCACCCTGGTCGATGCCGTGCTGCGACAGACCCACGTCCATCGCAAGATCGATGACATGGGCGAACGCATCATGGACTCGATGGACCAGGAGCGGGAGCGCGGAATTACGATCCGGGCCAAAAACGCCAGCGTCGTCTATAAGGGCGTCAAAATCAACATCGTCGATACGCCGGGACACGCCGATTTCGGCGGCGAGGTCGAGCGTACGCTCCGGATGGTCGACGGCGTGCTCATCCTGATCGACGCCAAAGAAGGACCCATGCCGCAGACGACCTTCGTGCTGCGCAAGGCGCTCGCGCTTGGGCATAAAGCCATCGTCGTGATCAATAAGATCGACCGCCCCGATGCCGTCATCGACGATGTGGTGAATCGCACGTTCGATCTGTTCGTCCATCTGGGTGCCACCGACGAACAGCTCGACTTCCCGATCGTCTACGCCGCCGCCATCAAGGGCCAGGCTACGCTGGATGTGAATAAGCCCGGCACGGACATTACGCCGTTGCTGGACACAGTCCTGGAGAAGATTCCAGCCCCCGCCATTAATGCCGAGGCCCCCCTCCAAATCCTGGTCCTGGCCCTCGTCCAGGATCCGTATAAAGGCAAGATGGGTATCGGGAAGATTCAATCCGGCTCCATTGCCCGCCGACAGGCGGTCATGCTGCTCGGAAAAGACGGCGCCCAAACTCCCGGCAAGGTGTCCGATCTGGCCGTGTATTCCGGCCTTGAGCGAGTCGATGCCGATCAGGCTGCCGCCGGAGAGATCGTGGCCGTCGCCGGCCTTGATGAAGTGAGTATCGGCGACACCATTGCGGATGCGGAAAATCCGATCGCGTTGCCCCGCGTCACAATCGATGAACCGACCGTCCAAATGAGCTTTTCCGTCAACAACAGTCCGTTTGCCGGACGCGAAGGGAAGTATCTGACGTCGCGGCATCTGCGGGATCGTCTCTTCAAAGAACTCGAAACCAACGTGTCCTTGCGTGTGCATGAAACGGACAGTGCCGACCGGTTTCTCGTCGCCGGCCGCGGAGAGTTGCACCTCGGCGTCTTGATCGAGCAAATGCGGCGCGAAGGCTATGAACTCCAAGTCTCGCAACCGGAGGTCATCATCCACCGCGACGAGAACGGGAAAGCCACCGAGCCCTACGAGGAACTCACCATCCAAGTACCTGAAACCTACCAGGGAACCGTCATCGAAGAGATGGGGAAGCGCCGCGGCGAACTCCGCCATATGCGCCTCATCCATTCCGATGTCGGCACCAGCGAAATGCATCTCGAGTATCATATTCCGACCCGCGGCATCATGGGCCTTAAGAATCTCCTGTTGGCCAAAACCCGCGGCACGATCATCATGCATCACGTGTTTGCCGCCTATGAGCCGGCTGAAGAGCGCGACTTGATGGTGGCGCCGCATGGCTCCCTCGTCGCACACGAAGACGGCACCAGCACCGGCTACGCCATCTTCATGACGCAGGAGCGGGGCACCATGTTCATCGGCCCAGGCGTGGAGGTCTATCGGGGCATGGTGATCGGCGAAAACAGCCGGGACGAAGATCTGGACGTGAACGTCTGCAAAGAAAAGCATCTCTCCAATATGCGGGCATCAGGAACCGATGAAGCGTTGGTGCTCACCCCGCCACGGGAAATGAGCCTGGAATTCGCGTTGGAATACATCGGACCGGATGAACTGGTGGAAATTACTCCGCTTAATCTGCGCCTGCGCAAACGGTTGCTCAACGCAGATGAACGCCGCCGGGCCAAAAAATCCGGCAAATAACGAGTCATTGACGATGCGCATCAAGAAGAAAATCCCGAAGCCGTCAGCCAAACGCCCGCCGCTCTATTTCATCGGCTATCGCGGCACCGCACCAGGGCTCGATGAAATCGCAATCTGGTACGATCGCGAATACGGCGGCCCGCTCACAATCCACCCGGAGGCCGGAGCGCCGGAGTCCTGGCAGGCCAGCCATGGCCCATGGTCCGCCCATGTGGTGATGCCGCTGCCGGCAACGCACACCGCCGATATCATGAAAAACCTGGCCTGGGAGCATGATCAGATGGGAGCCATCGCCCCTACACTCATGCCCAATCGGGACATGCCCGACCTGGTCTTATTCGCAGCCCGCCTCGCGCGCGGCCTCACGCTGTTGACTCAGGGCACGGCCTATGACGTCACCACGCAAGCGTACGTGAACCCCGCGGACTGGCAGAATCGGACGATGACCAGCTTCCTGGCCGACGACCATGTCGCCATCGTTCACGACGACCAGACCAAACCGGACCAAATCTGGTGTCACACGATGGGTCTGACCAAGTTCGGCCTGGACGAGATCGAAACGTTCTACGGGAAAGGACTCCCGGAAAGCTCCGCGAAGGACTTACTCACCGAGTCCGCCACAGAGTTGCTCCGCATCGCGCAATCCCCAAAAGTCGGCACCGCCTTCCGCCTCCCGCTGCTGGGCCGGACGATCCGGATCGTCAATTACCGCACCGCAGCCCCAACCGGCCGAATGATCGGGTTCCGTGAGCTCCAGTGATAGGCAAAGCTCTTGAAATTCAGCATGTTGCAGCTCATCGGCCTATGGCTGTAGGCCTTCAGGCCCGTTGACAACCTTTCAAACCACAAGGTACAAAGTTCAAAGGTTTCCACAGGAGGTTCTCTCAATCTGAGACCTCAAATACGCCCACAGATAGCGATATTTTCATAAGGAGGCATAGCCATGAGTGATGTAGCCGCAGAAATTAAGGTCGGCGATACCGCCCCGGATTTTAACCTGAAGGACCAAGACCAGAAGGATGTGAAGCTGAGCGACTATCGCGGCAAGAAAAACGTCGTGCTCGCCTTCTACCCGCTGGACTGGAGCCCGGTTTGCCAGGGGGAGAACAAGTGCTTGACCGATGACTTCCCCAAGTTCCAGAACGCCAATGCCGAACTCTTCGGCATCAGCTGCGACAGCTTCTTCTCGCACAAGGCCTGGGCGGACTCCATGGACCTCAAGCACCGCTTGCTGTCCGACGTGCACCGGACCACGTGCAAGGCCTACGGCCTCTATTTCGAGCCGTTGAACTGCTCCAAGCGCGCCACCGTCATTGTCGACAAGAACGGCAAGGTGGCCTACGCAAAAGTGCAGGAAATCAAGGTAGCCCGTGAGGACAAGGATATCCTCGAAGCGTTGGCGAAGCTCAGCTAGTTTGTGAGACCGGAAGGGGAGGCGTTCGAGAGGACCCTCCCCTTTCATTTATGGAGGCAGGATCATGGCAGGAACCGTCGAAGACGTCCGAGATGAGAACTACAAAGAGTTCACCGACAGTCCCGGTGCCGTCGTCGCCTACGGGCTCGCCACGTGCGACCCCTGCAAGACCTATGATCCTATTCTGGAAGAAACCGCTGCGAAGTTTCCGGACATCAAGATCGGCAAGGCCAAGATGCATGTCCCCGGCCGCTGCCGTGAGATCAAAAAGACCCACACGTTTGAAACCTACCCCACGACGCACTTCTTCGCGAACGGCAAGCTCCTCCTCACCCGCGAAGGCGTGGTAGAGCCGGCTGAACTCGCGGCGCTCATTTCGGATCACCTCATCAAGTAGCTCTCACAGATCCGCTATTACATCGGTTTCCTTCATGCCAGGCCGGAACTGACGATCTTCTTGACTCGTTATCGGCGTGGTGTACTGTCGAGACAGTCATCAGGCATGCGCCGTTTGCCGCCTCACCGCCTGTCATTGGAGACCGACCCGATGGCCTCTTCTCCCCACGTCTCCGGCTATCCGCACTATGATGCGCAGGTACTGCTCAATTCGCAGCCGGTCATCGTGACCGTCGTCGATCCCTCCACACATCAGATCCAGTTCCAGAACCAGAGCGGACTCAAGAAATTCGGCGATATGACAGGACAGGCCTGCTACGACAAAATCGCAGGATGCCGGACCCCTTGCGACTTTTGTCGGATGCCCGAGGCGA
>Ga0209079_10000248_pt1 | contig 23472 bp, 57 predicted proteins | sample PPLLaktember2015_2_FD_187259 | JGI IMG/M metagenome (GOLD analysis project Ga0209079, IMG submission 187259) | Freshwater sediment microbial communities from Prairie Pothole Lake near Jamestown, North Dakota, USA - PPLs Lake P7 Core (6) Depth... | ecosystem: Environmental > Aquatic > Freshwater... | reverse complement strand
GCCGATGGTTATTGGAACTACTTTTTACGAACTCGAAGCGGCGATTAAACTTGCCGAAAAGATGAATGATGAGGCCGATGACGATTGGACTTACGAAGTTATCGACCTTGAAAATGGCCTTGCTAAAGTTGCCGCTTATGACGAAAACGATGAATTTGTATCTTATCTTGGCGAATAACAAACAAAGTGAGGAAAAAAATGTACTTGATTTATAGAATAAACAAATTCAGCGAAGCCGAAAGGCTTGACCGCTGGCTGACTTGTTCTGAATTTTACGCCGAACGCGAAGGATTGGATTTTTATTTTCAGGAAGAAAACATCGACGCGCTTGAAATGGAATTAACTCCGCTGTTTAATCAACTTGGCTTTGAAGGATATTTTGAAAGTGAGGAATGAAATGAAAAACGGAAAACTTTATCCGGTCGCTTATGATGGAGAGCTGTTTTTAAAACGTAATATCATTGGTAATTTTTACGTTGTCAATGAGCGTTTTAACATTTACGCGCCGGTTGGCATTGTCGAGGCGATAAATGTATTTTCCACAATGCCGAATACTACCATCTCATTCGAGTCAGCTTTTGAGCTGGAATAATTTCTATTGCTTTTTTAAATTTTATTAGTTATCTTTTTAAAACAATTTAACGGAGGCACAAAATGAGTAAAGGACTTCAAATTTCTGAAAGTGTTCATCAAAAGCTGGTGGAGGCTGCCAAGAGGCGACAGAAGAAGATCAACCAGTGGGCGAGTGAATTGCTGTCTTGGGCGGTTGACCAGGTGAACGCCGGTAATGTACCAGACGCGGTCGAGAAATAAAGAAAACGGAGGAAACGTGGAAAACGTGATTGAAGTGCAAGAAATAAAAAACGATCAAATCGTTCTTGCGAGAGACACAACGCCGAACGGTTTACTTGCATTGGCAATTCAAAAAGACTTGGACATTGAGAAGTTAACCAAGTTGATGGAATTGCAGGAACGGTGGCAGGCGAATGAGGCGAAAAAGGCATGGGTTTCGGCGATGTCAAAGTTCAAAGAGAATCCGCCGCAGGTTTACAAGGACATGCTTGTGAGCTATCAGTCAGGCAGCAATACGATTGAATATACTCATGCTTCTCTTGGAAATGCGGTAAGCGAAATAACGAAGGCTTTGTCGAACTTTGGATTATTTGCGAACTGGAAACAGTCTCAAACGCCGGAAGGGAAAGTGACGGTCACTTGTATCGTCACCCACAAAGACGGTCATTCCGAGGAAACGTCACTGACAAGCGGAGCCGATACTTCAGGCGGCAAGAATGCAATTCAGGCGATAGGAAGCGCGAACACTTATTTACAACGCTATACACTTTTTTCCATTACAGGACTTGCACCGCTTGAAAAAGATGATGACGGAAAAGGTGCCTACATTATTTATTTATCGGATGACGAAATTAAGTCAGTGCAGGAATGGATTGATGAATCCGGTGCTAACAAGGTTGAATTTCTCAAATACATGAAAGTTGAATCACTTGAGAAGATGCCTTATACTGACTATGCGAAAGCAATCCGCCTATTGAAAGAACGCAAGGAAAACAAGGGTAAAAAGTAATGGCTATCATAATTGATAATGTAGAACAGAATACGCCGGAATGGTTTGCCTTGCGGGTTGGGATTCCAACAGCATCAAACTTTGATAGAATTTTAACACCGACAGGAAAGCAGTCAACGCAGGCGCGGATGTACGCACTTGAATTGATTGCCGAAAAGTACGGCGGTGAAGATGTTGACAAATTTCAAGGTAATCAATGGACCGAGCGCGGCCACGTAGTCGAAACAGAGGCGCGGATGTTTTACGAACTTGTTTATGACTTAACTGTGAAGCAAGTCGGTTTTGTGTACCTTGACGAATCAAAAGCTGTCGGATGTTCGCCGGACGGATTAATCGGCGATGACGGCGGACTTGAGATAAAATGCCTGAAAGCAACAAATCATTTTGAGATGTTGCTTGATGGTATTATTCCGACAAAGTTTATTCCCCAGGTGCAGGGTTCCCTTTGGGTGACTGGACGCCAATGGTGGGACTTGCTCGGATATCATCCGAAATTTAAGCATTTCAAAATACAGATTGAACGCGATGATGTTTATATTCGCATGCTTGAAAGTGCGGTGAATGAATTTAATAAAATGTTGATGGCACTGGAAATCCAGGTCGTTGATAAAATTCAGGAGAAATAACCAATCGGTGCGGGATTTCTCGGAATCTTGCGCCGGTTAATTGCAATTCGCGAATCAAGAATCTAAAGGAGGATTGAAAATGAGTGTTTGCATAGAATGTGACGAATGCGGGAGAGACACTTACAAAAATTTTAATATTTATTGCGAAGTTTGTTATGATCGACTTGGTGATAAAATCAAAGACTTGCAATTCGAGAATCAAGACATTAATGGTCAAAATGAACGGCTTCGTCTTGAGGTTGAAGTGCTAAAAGAAGAAAACGCGGACTTGATTAGAGAGAACGCAGATTTAAATAGAAAGCTTCAAAATGCGCTTGCTTTGTGATGCAAAACTATTTTTTGAGTCAATCGGTAACGGTGAAGATCGTGAAGCGTTTCTTGATGAGTTCGGTTCGCCGGATCGGTTCGGCGGTGGAATACTGGTTGATTTGCCAAGATCAAAATCGCTTAAACAGCTTGGTTTGATTTTCAGAGACTTGACCATTGCAGCCGGATATCTTCATACAACGAAAGAGACTTGCTACTACTGGCTTTTGAAGTCTGAATTATTTGCAGATGTTTGGCTGATAGAAAAACGTGGAAAGCAGATATTCCGCACCTTGAGCGGTTTGAGTAAAAAGGAAACAAGCGAGTTCATTCCTCGCATGAGAGACTTTTTTCAAAACAAAATCAATGAAGAATACGGCGAATACGTGCCGATTGAATGGAGCGGTAAAAACGAACTTACGAGTAATCCTCGTAAGTTCAACGGAGGAAAACAATGAGAATATTTGATCATCCCAACATGGTTAATTTCGTTTGTCCTATTTGCGGGAAAAGCGATGATAAACCGGTTTGCTTGATTCCAATTTGGGGGACGAACAGCGAGGAAAGCAAACTAACGTTTCAAGCTAATCAATACCACGTTGATTGCATAGACTTATGCGAATATAATATCAACGGGAAATTATTGATCAATCAAGTTGTAAGTTGTTCGTGGTTAAGCGAAGAAAGCATCTTGTTAAACAAAATAAACAAATTGACCGAAAAAACCGAAAAGCTGCTAAACAGTATTGAAAATTAAGGGAAAGCGAGAAATCAAAATGAGCTATTTCTGTTATGAATGTGTGGCGAAAAAAGTAAACAGCGGAGAAATTAAACCGCTTGTTGAAATTTGGGGCGCGAACAATACACCGTTTATGCGCGGCGTTCCATGCGCTTTGTGCGGGAAAATTGACAGCAATGATACGGTAGTAAAGCACCCTGAAATGGAAAAGTATTTAAAAGAAAGCGAGGAAAACAATGGGATTTGACAGAATAAATAGAACAACTTGGAATAAATAATATAAAGTATTGTTATAACAATATAGGTGAAATTATGTCAAACGAGAATCAAACTACAATTTATATTCGCAATAAAAATATGGCTGTTTGGAATAAAATCAAGTCATACAGAAGCGATTTTATAAATTGGTGCATCGAGAAAGGATTCACAGATGAATACTTTAGAGACAAAATCAGAAACGGAGAATCAAGAGATTTGGAAAAATGTCCCGGGATATGAAAATTATCAAGTAAGTAATTATGGGAATGTAAAAAAAATTAACTGTTCAATAAATGATTTTATGAATTTTAAAAATGGAGTGACAGTAAAAAGAACTAGAAAATATAAAGAAAAAGAACTAAAAAAAATAAAAAATGGCGATGGATATTATGTGGTAGGTTTGCCAAACAAAAAATTTAAGGTTCATCGTTTAGTATTGACGGCTTTTGTCGGCATGCCTATGTCGCGCCTTGACGCTTGTCATAATAATGGCGTTAAAACAGATAATAGACTTGATAATTTACGCTGGGATACAAGGAGCGGAAACTTCAAAGATAAACTTAAACATGGAACAGCGTTAACGTGCGAAAAGCATTACGGACATAAACTAACATGGAATGATGTTGATGAGATCAGATTTTTAAAAAAAAGATATAATTTATCATATAAAATGCTTGCGAATATGTTTGGTGTTCATGTCGGAACAATATATCCAATTATTAAAAATATAACGTGGAAAGAAGAAAGGAAGGAATGCTATGGGATATGATAGTCATGGAACTTTGAACAAGGTGCAATTAATTGGCCGACTTGGCCAAGCACCTGAGCAAAAATTTCTACAGAACGGAACAGCCGTTTGCACTTTAAGCATCGCCACGAACACCAGCTACAAAGGCGCGGATGGAAAGTATGTAGATGAAACAGAATGGAGTCGTGTAGTACTTTGGGGCAAGCAAGCCGAAAACGCTGCAAAGTTTTTGGCGAAGGGTTCACGGGTATTGATCGAGGGAAAGTTAAAGACGCGGACTTGGGAAAAGGACGGCGTTAAGCACTATGCTACCGAGGTCGTGGCTGATTCTTTTCAAATGATGGACGGCAAAAGTGAGGCGGCTGCACAGCCGGAACCGCCAACGGAAAACCCGAACAGCGACGAAGAATTAGACGGGCTGCCTTTCTAAAATAATTTAACGGAGCAAAGCAATGAACAAAAAGCAATCTATAAGGCTGCGTAAACTTGCGGCTAAAATATCTAAAGGGAAATCTACCGTTACGGACACAGTAACCGGCAAAATCAAAGTTGAAGATTTAGAAACAAAAAATCAATTTAAACTGGTTGATCTTTACACGCGGAAATATACCAAAGACTCAAGCCGAAGAATTTATAGGAAGTTAAAAAAGATGTTTAATTCTATTCCGCGGACAATGCGGTTCTTGGCGATTGCAAAATTGAAAGCTGCGGTGAAGCAATGAACGGTAAAATAGACGTAAGGGGTTGGCTTAAAATTCAAAGAGAGGGCGGCCGATACCTTGATCAATATTGCCCGTTTGCAAATAACATAAATATTCAGGCGAATTGCGGTGAATGGTGCCCGCTGTTCGGTGAAATTGAAATCAATAATAATTTACTTCCTATTTGTGGAGGCAAAGAATTGATCTTTGACGAATTTTCACGGGAAAGCGGAGGCGACGAATGATTTGGATTGTAGCAATAATAGCATATCTTGTGGGCTTTCTAGCCGCCTGGGTTATATCTAACTTGAACAAAAAAGAACCTAATAAAATGAATTGGGGTGAATGATGAAAACAATATGGAAATATACTTTATCGCCGGATGATTCAGAATTTGAAATGCCAAAAGACGCAGTGGTTTTGTCAGTTCAAGTTCAAAACAATGAACCGCAATTATGGGTTCTTGTTGATCCGGACGCAGAAAAAGAAAAAAGAACTTTTCGTATTTATGGCACAGGGCATATCATTCAAGATGATTTTGATGGTATTATATCGGTACATTTCAATTAATGAACGGAGTATTAGTGTTTCATGTTTTTGAATATTTAGCGAGGTAAACAATGAAACTGAAATTAATTCTCTTGACTTTGTTGCTTTTTGCTCTTAACTTTGCGGGTGACTGTGGCGGAGACGATGTCAAAGAAGTTGGCGGCGACGGTGAAAAGTATGGATATACAACCGAGTCCGATAAAGACGATACAGTGATTTATGGCAGTACCGAAAAGCAGGCAAAAAAGAACAAGAAAGAGTACGATAAAGAAATTTATCCTACTTTACATGAGGACGAATAAACTGGTTCCGGCGTGGCGGTAAATAGCCGCGGCATAAGGAGAGCGACACGTTAGACACGTGTGTGCCGGTGAAAATGCAAACACCCCGCCGGAACTTTTAAAACTGGAGAATTAAAATGGAAAAAATACGTAACAGCATGTGGGTTTTTGAAGAATTTCGACAAAGGGTTACGACTAAAACTTGGCACGAAATGCTTTTGAATGATGAAGATCATATTATTTTTAGAGGAAACGTAAGAAAATTAAAAGCAGATAAAGTCGGCCCGGGCGTTTATGAAATATATAAAGAGGCTTTAAAGTAATGAAAACAATGAATAACAAAAATATTGGAAAGTACTTCATCCTTGAAACTAACGACTTCAAAGGTGACTGGAAAGGCTTTCTAAAAGATATCAAAAAACTGCGAACAGTGACATTCAGGCCGGCGGAGCTTGATGACGATAACGCATGGTACTGCGGAAACGTAGACTGGCCGGCTGTGCAGGAACTTTATAAAAAGCACATTGGCGACATTTTGCGGATAATTGAAAGCGATAAAAAGGCTTGTTTTGAACCGCTTAAAAGAGGATGGAAACGATGACGGATTGTATATATTCAAAACAAAAAAGCGAATATTTTGTACAGTGTTTTAATGAATTAAAAAATGAATGGTATGATAACATTCCGTTCGATGAAAAAGAAAGTGCATTATATTATATTCGTCAACAAAAACAAAGCAACAAATTAAAATTGCGACTGATAAGAAGAATTAAAACGATAAAAGAATTTGAACTTAAATATTGATTGATAGGTGGAAGCGATGAAAACGAAAACCATTGATTCATGCGAATCATTTATTAAAATAACAGAATTTGAAAAGTTGGGTTCAAGCGGTCAAGCTGCCATTCAAGGCTATTTAATAAACGATGATACTTTGCTGATATCTGGAATTAAGTTTGTTGAACCGATAATTATAAAGCGGGGCGATGATTGGGAGTTTTCAGTCAAGTTGAATAATGCCTTGACAAGTACAGAATAATTTTATATATTTTAAAAACAATCGGAGGAAATATGAAAAAGGTTTATATTGCATCGCCGTATACTTTAGGCGATGTAGCTCAAAATGTGCGAAGGCAGATAGACGCCGCGGACACTTTAATGAAATACGGTTTTGCTCCGCATGTTCCGCTATTATCTCATTTCTGGCACTTTGTTTATCCGCACCTGCACAGTGAATGGCTTGAACAGGATATCGTCTGGTTAAAATCCTGCGACTATGTTTTACGTCTTGACGGTGAAAGTATCGGGGCGGACAAAGAGGTTGAAATTGCACTTGCAAACGACATTCCGGTTTTTTATTCATTTGGAGAATTGTTAAAATGGAATACAATGAATTTATAGCCAGAAAATCACAGCTTGGAAATGACGGCTATGGGTTCGATCCTGTGTGGATGCCGGATTTCCTGTTTGATTTTCAAAAGTATTTAACAGAGTGGGCGATTAAAAAAGGACGCTGCGGAATATTTGCGGATTGCGGAATGGGGAAAACTCCGATGCAGCTTGTGTGGGCCGAGAACATTGTACAGAAAACGAATAAGAATGTTTTGATTTTGACTCCGTTAGCCGTTAGTTATCAGACCATAAGGGAAGGGGAAAAGTTTGGAATCGAGGTCAAGAGGTCGCATGACGGTACGGCGCACAAGGGAATAACTGTCACGAATTATGAACAGTTGCACAAGTTTGATCAATACGATTTTGTTGGTGTTGTCTGCGATGAAAGCAGCGCAATAAAAGCATTCGATGGAAAACGTCGAAAAGAAGTCACGCGGTTTTTGTCTAAAATGCAGTATAGGCTTTTATGCACTGCGACGGCTGCGCCGAATGATTATATCGAGCTTGGAACAGCATCCGAGGCTTTAGGCGAAATGACACAAAGTGAGATGATCGGACTTTACTTTAAAAACGATGATAATGCAAGGCATTCACTTTTTAAAGACGGGGATTTCTGGAACAGGGCAAAGTATTTTTTCAAAGCACATTCTGAAATACCTTTTTGGCGTTGGGTTTGTTCGTGGGCAAGAGCAATAAGAAATCCGCACGATTATGATTTTGAGGATGATGGTTTTATTTTGCCGGAATTAATTATAAAACAGCACACAGTTGATCATGATAATTTATTGCCTGGTGAATTATTTCAAAAGGTGGCGGTAACTCTAAACGAGCAAAGGCAGGAACGAAGAATGACATTAAAAGAAAGATGTCAGAAAGTTGCTGAACTTGTAGACCATGATAGGCCGGCTGTTGTATGGTGCCAATATAATGACGAAGGTGATTATCTGGAAAAGATAATTCCTCAAAGTGTGCAGATTGCGGGAAAAGATACAGATGAAGATAAAGAGCAACGGTTACTTGATTTCACTTATGGCAAAATAAGAGTGCTGGTAACAAAGCCTAAAATTGGAGCATGGGGATTGAACTGGCAACATTGCGGGCATCAAACATTTTTTCCAAGTCATTCGTTTGAGCAATACTATCAGGCGGTTAGAAGGTCTTGGAGGTTCGGTCGAAAAGAACCGGTTAAAATTGATATCATAACAACTGAGGGAGAGATCGGGGTAACGGCAAATTTGCAGAAAAAACAAAAGCAGGCGGACAATATGTTTGAGTTTTTGGTCGCCGAAATGCGAAACGCTGAAAAGATAGAGATGATAAACAACTTTACAAAAGAAATAGAGGTGCCGTCATGGGTGTAGCATTGCAGGAAATTACAGAAAATTATGCGGTTTACAACGCGGATTGTATGGAGGTTTTGCCGGAAATTAAAAAGGAATCAATCGGGTTTTCGGTTTACTCTCCTCCTTTCCCAGAGCTTTATCAATACTCAAACGATCCGCGGGATATGTCGAACTGTAAGACATATGAAGAGGGAATAGATCAATATAAATTTATCGTAAACGAGATCCATAGAATTATAAAGCCAGGGCGATTGACTGCGGTTCATTGCATGGATTTGAAAAAAGGTTCTTTATATCAAAAGGATTTTCCAGGTGATATTATAAGACTCCATGAAGATGCGGGCTTTAATTTCTTTTGCCGGATAACTATTTGGAAAGACCCTTGGCTGATTGCGCGGCGCACACGAATGAAATCATTGATGCACAAAACAATCGTAAACGATTCAAGCAAGGCGCGGATTGCCGGACCGGATTATATTCTTGTTTTTAGAAAAAGCGGAGAAAACTTAGAGTTTATTTCTCACAAGCACGGATTCAAAAAATACTATGGCGAAGAGCCTATTTCCGAGATATTGGCGAATGAGTTTAAAAATTATACGGGCGACCAGAAAAAGAACTTTTTAAGTCATCAGATTTGGCGGAGGTACGCTTCGCCGGTTTGGAGCGACATTAGAACTGGTAGACTTTTACCTTACAGAGAAGCAAGAGAAAGTGAGGAAGAAAAACACGTTTGCCCTTTGCAGCTTGATATAATAGACAGGTGTTTAGTTCTTTGGTCAAATCCAGGCGATATTGTTTTAAGTCCTTTTATGGGTGTTGGTTCGGAGGTTTACGAGGCTTTGAGTCTTGGGCGAAAAGCTATTGGGATTGAACTAAAGACAACCTACTATAATCAGGCATTGAAAAATATTCAGCAGGTTCTTTTTGACCAGGAAGAGACAAATCAATATTCGCTTGATTTCGGTGATGAGGAAACAAGTAAGGATTGCGAGTTGGTTTGCATGGATGAGGACGACGAAACCGCTTGACAATTTCAAATAATTTTATAAATTAAAAGGACAGACAAACGAATGAAACCGGTGATACTTTATACATTGAAAGCTGAAAAAATGGCATACTCGACCGCAGATGATGTCGTTAAATGCGGAATCATTAATCCGATAAGAATTGATAATGATGAAAATTATCTTTCTGCAACAGTAGACAAGATAGATATTCCGATACATCCTGTTAGACGTGCATTCCGAACAAGCAACAGACCGTTTGAATCGCTTGATGCGCCATTTTATATAAATGACTATTTTATTGCGCTTGAACCGGCGTTGGCTGAGATACTTGAGGCACCATTCAAGGAACAAGCAAGTAAACAAATCGAAGAAATAAAAATCAGAATAAACAACTTTAATCAATTATCTTGGTGGAAACGCATAATTGCAGCTATCAAGAAAGATATTTAACTTTTGAGGAATATGATGACAATGCTTTATGAATGTCCGGACTGCGGCGGAGACGGGAGAGAGACTTGCCACAGTCCGGATCATGGTTTCCGCCATGGTGTTGGCGGCGTGTTGCTTGATGGTCATGCAAACGGATGTCCTTGTTGCGGGAATGATCCAGAACATAAAATGAAGGGAATATGTGAAACATGCCATGGCGCCGGAATTGTTAGCAAAGAGATATTTGAAAAGTGGGAGGAAGTGATATGATAGCCGGAATACAAATAGCACTTAAACACGCGTCGGACGTTCATGAGATATTGAACATTGGAAACGTTATTTATTTAAAGAATATCAAAGAAATGACAGTAGACTGCACCGAGGGTAGCTACTTATTAACAGTGCGGGAACTTGAGGAATATCTAAACAAGAAAAATGCAGAATAGTGAAATTAATTTTCTTGGCATAATGTTCTAATATATGCCAATAACTCAAAAAGGATTAAACCATGAAAATTAAAATGCACGTCGTAGAAAATCTTCCTTGCCTTTTTGGGATTATTGGCGCTATGGCGTGCATTTTTTATTCGGGTGACTTATGAAACAAATACCACTTGCAGGGAAAAGAGGGTGCGGATTGTTTGCTGTTGTTGATGATGAAGATTATAAAAAAGCTTCAATTTATAATTGGCACCTTAATTATAAAAACGATACAAATTATGCTGTTGCAAGAGTAAAAATTAATAAAAAATGGAAATCTATATATTTACATAGATTTGTTTTAAATGTAAAAAATAAAATGGTTGTTGATCATATTGACCATATTGGATTAAATTGTACTAAAAACAATTTAAGAATATGCACTCATGCCGAAAATTTAAGAAACAATAAAATACAAACAATAAACAAGACGAGTATTTATAAAGGGGTTTATTGGAACAAGTCGAAAAATAAATGGTGTTCTCATATTGGATTTGATAACAAAAGATATTATTTGGGTGCATTTACAAACGAAAAACATGCCGCGCAAGCATATGATAAAGCGGCGCGTCAATATTTTGGTGAATTTGCATTAACTAATTTTTTAGAATTTGAAAATATAAATAACTGTCAAGCTGCGCTTGATCTATAATAGGGTGGAGAGATAATAACATGGCACGAAATCGAATGATCAAGCCGCAATTCTGGAGCGATGAAAAGACCGGACTATTAAGCGACAAGGCTAAATTGTTATTTATTGGAATGTGGAACTTTGCGGACGATGAGGGAAAGATAAGAGGACATCCGAGCTATTTACGAAGTAGCGTATTTCCATATTCGGATGAATCATCTGAAATTATAAAAACAGCACTTGACGAATTATCATCCGCCGGAATCATAGTAACCTACAGAGTAAACGATCAATCATACATTTTAATAAAAAACTTTCTCAAACATCAAAAAATTGACAAACCGCAGGAATCACAAATTCCTAATCCGACAGAGAATGATCTTTGCACATTCGACGAACATTCGCAGAATGATATCGGAACGTTAGACGAACACTATCCTATTAAAGAGAAAGAAGAAAGAGAAAGTAAAAGAGAAAGCGAAAGCGAAAACAAAGAGGGTGACTTGCTTTCCCAACCAACAAATTTAGATCATTCTTACCTACAGTTTAAAGATAAATATCCGAGAGATAAGCAGAACGTACAACCTGGCATGACGCGGGCGCAAAAGGTGTGGAGTAAAAGCGTTAACGGTCATGCTACCGAGGTATTCACTGCACTTGAAAACTATTGTAAATCAGATAGCGTTCAACGAGGTTTTATAATGGCTGCCGATAAATTCATTACTGATTCATGGCGTGATTATCTTGAATTTAAGCGGTTTGGCAAGGATGAAAAAGATGGACCGATAGAATTATTAGCATGAAGAAAATGCCGGAAAATTCAGACGCTGAAAAAACCGCGTTAGGCTGTGCGCTGATAGACAAAGAGGCGGCTTGTTTAGTGATTGAGAAGCTGGACATTGAATGCTTTTATTCACCTCGCAACAAGCTGATATTTGAAGCGATACAATACGTAAACGCGTCGGGAAAGACTATTGATTTAATGTCCGTATGTTCACAGCTTGAAACAATGGGGCGACTTGAGAAAGCCGGCGGGAATCTTTATATCGTTGATCTGGCATCATCCGTGGTGGCGCCGGCGATAATTGACAGTGCGATATATGCGGTTAAAGAAAAAAAGGCGCTGCGAAAAATTATAGAGGTTGCGAGTTACGCACAGCAAGCGGCATTGACTGCACAAGATTCATCTGAAATTATAGACAAGATAGAAACCGACTTGCTTCATACGCTTTTAAACGTTCGTGGCGACTATAAGCGTTTAATTGAGATCATGCCGGCTGTCATGGCGGATATTGACAAGGCATTCAACAAAACCGCGTCTGTTGGAGTATCAACATATTTTCCGAGTATTGACAGAGCGACCGGACGGTTTCGAGGCGGGGAGCTTATCATCATTGCAGCAAGACCATCCGACGGAAAGACGGCGCTGGCTGTTGAAATTTGCAGACGCAACGGCAAGAACAATATACCTTGCGGGTTTGTAAGTTTGGAAATGAGAGACATAGAACTAGTCACGCGGATGCTTTCAATGGAGGCGGGCGTTGACGGGATGAAACTTCGTAACGGCGATCTTGAACAAGCGCAATATCAAAACGTTTCAAAAGCATTTGGGAAAGTGTCGGAATATCCGGTCTACATAGATCACGGCGGAATGCAGACAATGACCGAGATCAAAGCCAAGGCGAAGCGGCTAAAAATGCGGCATGATATTCAGTTTTTGGTTGTTGACTATTTGCAGCTTGTTGATTCAAAAAGCAAATATTTTTCGCAGAATATTGAATTTGGAATAGTGACACAAGGTTTTAAGGCACTGGCAAAAGAACTGAATATTCCGATTATTCTTATTTCACAACTTAACCGCGAAATAGAAAAAGAAACAAAATTTCAATATAATAAACTTTCAGATTTAAGGGGCAGCGGGAATATAGAGCAGGACGCGGATATCGTTTACTTTCTCATCCGGCCGGAACGCTTCGAGGACGCGAAAGAAAAAGGCATTAAACTGAACGGCGTTAGAATTGACTCTGTAGAAAATATAGTGATAGCGCACCAGGCTAAACACAGAGCTGGTAAGCGGGACGAAAAAATTCCGCTTAAATTCATTCCGCAGACTACTGAATTTCAGGAACTTGATATTCACGAACCGGAACCTATCAAAGAATGGCAGGATCAATTCTAACGGGGTACAAATTGTACCTACGCTCAATAGAAAACACTTGCTTTTTTCAAATATTGTAATTATAATATCTATAACAAATGAGGTGATGAAGTGAATAAAATGTTTTTCGATAAAATATCAGATACGCATTACGATATTTATTGGCATGAACCGAAAAACGAAGTTGAAAAAATATCATTATGGATAGGTTGTTTTTATAAAAGTTGTGGCGGAGAATGGCTTTTTAGTACTGATGATCAAAGTACTTGGAGCGCAAAAAGTTTGCAGATGTTGGTAGATTGGTTAAAGTCATTAAATGAGGAGGATATAAAGTAATGGGAATTTTAATGGTTAAAACATGTAAAGACGATGATGGTCCGCCTATTGATCTTGACGGGTCAAAAGCAGACGAAGGCGTTGGCGCGTTGATGTGGGGCTTGATAGGCTTTTTTCTTGGATGTGTTGTAATGGTTATTATTTTATCAGCGGCGTTGAAATGAAAGTCCGTACTGTGACTAACGACGGAGAAATTAAAATGGACAGATCGAATTGTTGCAAAAACTGCAAATATTGTGCTATAGAAGAAAACTTTTCGTTGGGCGAATGCAGGCGTCATTCTCCCGTCTATGTAAATAGAATTTATTTCAGTGATCAATTTGTTGAGGCGATGCCGAAAGATTCAATATTTCCCGTTGTACTTGTTGATTGGTGGTGCGGAGATTTTGAAATTTAAGTGAATCTAATTAACGGTCAATGAAAACTATTGACAGTAAAAAAGAATCAGAGGAAATAAAATGAGTGCTGATGCTTACGAAATTTGCCCGAAATGTAAAAATAATAATATTAATGAAGACAGTGAAGAATATCCATTAAGAGTATATTATCACGAATTATCCTTTGTTGAAGATTTTAATTTCAAGGTTACAATATATGGAGAGTGCTATAATTGCGGATATAAATTTGATATTGATAAACTTTTTAATTTAAAAAAAGAAGGTGATTTATGAGAACTTTATTTTTGGCAACATTGGTTTTGGCATCAACAGTTTTCGGTGGTGAATGGGTTGCGACATGGAACCCGAACACAGAGGCGGATTTGGCGGGCTATCAATTTTACTGGATTGACGAAGGCGAAATTGGCAAGACCGAGACGCTTGGCAAGGTTACCGAGTATCGCTTCACTGCGGGCGATTCTGTTTGTGCCTGGCTGCGGGCTTATGATTTAGCGGGCAACATATCAGAACCGAGTGAGACGGTATGTATAAAAAAGGCAAGTGTTCCGATTCCTGGTGATCCTAACGTGACTTACTGTGATACGCTTGTTATCGAACTTCCGCCGATGGTTATAACGGTGCACGATACTATTGAAATTGTCAAACTGGACACGATAACAGTTACAGTGACCGTGCATGATACTATCACACTTCCCGAACATCCTAGGGTACAGTTCACAGACGGAAAACTTGTTGGAGTAATTACACAAGATTCTATCAAAATAGAGCGGAATGATCTTTTGCGGCTTCAATACTTGGATTCGAAAGAGGATTTCTTGAGGAGGATAGATATCAAGCTGAAAAATTTGCCTTGTCCGGAACCGGAAAAGCCTAAAACGGACTGGCTGAAATATGCGGGCATTGCATTGGGCGGCTTGGCTGTCATTCTGCTTTTCGTAAATATTTTCAGAGACAGAAAGTAAAGAGGCGAAAAATGGAAAAGATAGAAAGCACTATAAAAGACATTGACTTTCTCGCTTTATACGAAATAGACGGTGAAGAAATTGAGGAAATAACAGAAACAAAGGAAATGCAGCCGAAGGATATTGTTTCTACTCTTTTGGTATTGGTAGATGATATCAAAGAAAAAGTTGGCGGCGACTTAACTGATTTGTTTTATGAAATTAAAAGTCTCAAAAATGAAGTCAAGCGTTTAAAGAAGCGCATAAAATAACAGAAACAATGCACATTAACTGTATGTATGTTAGTGTGCATTTGAAAGGTTAGCAATGCTTTCAGAACAAAGAGCTTTATAATGGACGATCTGTTTATAATAGTCGGGCGGCTTTTAAAAATAGAAAACAATGATGAAATTATAAGGCCGTTCATTGTGGACTTGAGGATGATATTGACTTTGAGCAAAAACATCGAAAAATACAAGTCCGTTATAGACGGCATTGTGGAGTATCTTGCTCCAAAAATAGAGCCGGTACTTGACACATCCATACCAAAGTCTCACGTTCGTAAATGTGATCTTTGCGGGCAAAAAAAGCATTACACAAGGATGTTCAAGGTCGAGGAAATAAAAACTAAGGGTGAGCGGCTGTTTTTCAGGTACAGATGTTTAGACTGCAAAGAACCGCCGATGCCTTACTTTAGAAGGATTGAGAAATATTTATGATACTGCTTAAAATTTATATTGTAACTGTATTAATTTCTTTGTTTTATTTCACGTTTTATTTTGTTAAATTGATGCGTTGTTTTAAGAGAGAGAAAAGAAATGATATACCGGACGTGGTTCATTTATTTAGTGTCCTTCCTGCTAGTTTTTTCAAACTTTACGGACGGGATCAGGGACGGCATTCACAACGTAGGAAGGAAAAGCAGTTGGTGGAGCTGGCATATGGTAAAGTGGGGGTCCGTTTATCCGATATGGACCCTTCTATATTTGATGTTGTGGCCTAACTGGTTATTGCTTATCTTGACTCCAATGCTGTGCAAGGTTGCGTTTCGGCTTGGTTATAAAATTAAACTTCCAAGATAATGAACCGAAACAGTACAAAAAGAAAAAGATGTACTAAAAAGGTACAAGATGAAAAGTAAGGAGAAAATACAAGAAGAAATTGATCGTCTCAGAAATTTATATAATGCTCAGGAAAAGAGTTATAAAATAAGCGACCAGGTTGGCGATGTTGATGAAATGATATCCGAGCTTGATGAAATGCGTCAAACATCTACATTGATCGGGGCGCTTGAATGGGTATTGAGGGAATAATAAATGAATAACAGATCAAAAATAGTGCGGGAGACGGTTCGGCGGTTTATTCATTTGCCGAACTTGACCATTGCAAGATATCTGATAAACGAATACGGGGACTTGTTCGATAATAACCTTGACACTGCGCGGACGGCCGTTAGAACCGTTCGCGGTCGCAAAGGCGACAAAATGCGTGATGAGGTTGTAGACAAGTCTTTATATTTGACTGACAAAGATAAAGTTAAAATTCCGCAGACTTGGGCGAAAACAAGAGAACCGTACAAATTAAATGCCGGTTCATGGCTGGTTTTGAGCGATGTACACATACCGTATCACAGAGAGTTACCGATTGAAACTGCTGTTTCATACGGGCAAGCGCAAAAGGTAACTGGAGTATTCATCAATGGAGATTTATTCGATGATGCCGCTGTTGGCTTTTGGCCGACTGCGAAAAAAGATTTTAACAAAGAGCTTGAGGCGTGTATAGATTTTCTTGATTTTCTCCGACAAGAATTTCCGACGCAGGAGATAGTTTTCAAGCCGGGGAATCACGAATACAGACTACCGAGGATATTTGTCAACAAGATGCCGGAATTGTGCGAGACGCCGCTGGCAGCGATGGAAACCGTTATCGGATTTGAAGAGCGGAAGATTGAGTTTTTAGATTACTACCAGATTGTTAAGGCTGGAGAGTTGCCAATCATTCACGGCCATGAGGTTAGGTTTTTAGATCGAAGCGTATCGCCGGCGCGGGGACTGTATCGAAAGACAAAGACCTATTCAGCTTGTTCACACTGTCATCAAACGAGCGAATGGACAACTAGAGACATCAACGGACTCTTGATCACAACTTGGTCGTTCGGCGCACTGTGCGACTTGAATCCGGACTATAACCCGTATGGGAACGACTGGTGTTGGGGGGTTGGTCTGATTAACGTTGACAAGAACGGCGACTTTGAAGTTGAAAACAAGCGGATATTGCCGAACGGAAAATTAAGATAATGCTCGAGATTAATAAATTATATCAAGGTGATTGCCTTGACATCATGCCGACGATAGCCGACAAGTCAATAGATATGATATTATGTGACTTGCCGTATGGGACTACTGCTTGTAGTTGGGATTCCGTTATACCGTTTGAACCGCTTTGGGCACAGTATAAAAGAATCATCAAAGACAATGGTGCAATCGTTTTATTTGGAAGTCAGCCGTTTACAACTTTATTGATAATGTCAAATTTTGAATGGTTTAAATATGAATGGATATGGGATAAAAAAAGGGCTATCGGATTTCCGAATGTGAACAAACAACCATTGAAACAGCATGAAATAATATGTATATTTTATGATAAACAATCAACCTATATTCCGCAACAATATAAAAAAAATGTTATTAAAAGTTTTACGGGCATAAGAACTATAAAAAAATCTGAAATATATGGGGAAATTAAAAATCATAATACAAAAATGAATGATTGCGAATACGGATATCCAAGAAGCATAATAAATCAAATTCCTGTTATAAATAATTTAACGCTTGATAAGTTTGGTTTGCACCCGACTCAAAAGCCCGTTGCACTTTTTGAATATCTTATAAGAACTTACACTAATGAAGGTGAAACAGTTTTAGATAATTGCGCGGGTAGTGGAACAACAGCTATTGCATGCTTAAACACAAACAGAAACTATATTTTAATTGAAAAAGAACCTAAATATTGCGATATTATAGAGAAGCGGATTAAAGACTATCAACCGAGATTATTTTGAGAGACTGGGACTCCACATATAAAGAGGCAATCATTGAATTGTTTCGACGTGTTGGGCTTGAGTTTGATTACGATCAATGTATTAAGTGGGCAAAGAGAAAAGGCAAAAACTGGTATTGGAAACGTACTTGGAGCGAGGCGGAAGAGAAGGACTTTATAGAATGGATGGTCAAGTTAATGAAGAAACAGCACCGAGGTTTTACCGATCAATATTATAGGTTGGCCGTTACTTATTTTATGCTATCTTACGGCTGGAAAACAATATAATATATAAACATATTGCATAGAGGAGCAAAAATGAAATTTTATTTAAACGGTGAAAAGGTGGTTGGCAAAATAACTGAAAACATGGGCTATCAATTTGAAAAACAGATGTTTTCAGTTGAAGATGCAAACGGCAAAGAGTATTTAGTTGAAAAAATTGGGCGTGAATATTTTGCTTTAAAAAATCAATCTGGGATTGCCAGTATTGGTTCTACTGGTACGGCTTGCGGGCAAGGAGTATAAAAACAGAATGATATTTCATAAGCATAAATGGATATTTAGTCAAGCGCAATATGCTGAAATATCGCTTAACCTTGCCGGCCTATTTCAAAAAAGCTATAATTATATTTATACTTGTGAAATTTGCGGCAAAGAAAAGACCGAACCCGGAATTATGAAGTATTCAGATAAAGCATATTTGACATACCATGAGGCAGAGGATAATGTGTAATGACTTGCATTTATATACACAATGATTATTTTATAAACGGAGGAAATAATGAGTTCATCTACATCTAACAGCGGAGGGGTTGGCTTCACTGGTTTATTAACCATAGTATTTATAGTGCTTAAACTAACGGGGACCATATCTTGGTCATGGATTTGGGTATTAAGTCCGATTTGGATATTGATTATTTTTATTCTTGTGATGTTAATAATTGGTTATGCTCTTCATTTATTGTAATGTGTAATGACTTGCACTTATATACACAATGTGTTAATATTTGCGCACTTTCACCAAACGGTGAAAAGAGGTCATATAACATCGAAACAAGGTCAAGCTGAAAATGGAGAATGAACTGAAAAAATGCCCGCTCTGTGGTGGTAAGGCTGAATTAACTACTAAATTAGTTGAAAAACTGAGCGGATGTTACACTGAATATTACATTCAATGTTACGGATGCTTGCTAAAGACTTATAGTTATTATGATAAGCAGGCGGCAATTGAAAAATGGAATACAAGGATAGATGATGAAAAACATTAAACTAAAACCTTGTCCTTTTTGCGGTAGTGATGATCTTGATGTTCACTTGAGAGACGAAGGCGTTCACTGTCGCGGTTGTGGTGCATGGATGCCGTCGGTATATTCAAGCGATCACAGCCGGACACACGGAGGCGTTGAGGGATGGAACCGCAGAGCGGAGATAAAAACGAAACCGTTGAAAGCGCATAAAACCGACATGCAACATTAACCAGTAAATCTATTTATTGGCAATTGTGACAAATATTGCCGGAAATTTGAAATGACATTAAAAAGCAAAAAAATAAAAGAACTTGACAAGCTGTTCAGTGAATACATTCGCCTTCGAGATGCAACGTATGGTCTTGGCGGATCAATGCAGTGCATTTCATGCGGCGAAATGATTTCATTTCCGACTTGCGACTGCGGGCACTTTATAGATCGAGACGTTATGATATTAAGGTGGGATGAATACAATGCACATGCACAATGCCGAACATGCAATAGATTTTTACGAGAAAGCAAGGAAATGAAAGAGGCGTATAGATCAAACTTGTGCGCTAAAATAGGCAGCGATAGAGTAAAGATTCTTGAGGACTTGAAAGAAACAATAGCGCATTTTAATTACCTTGATTTATGCGAAATTGAGACAAAGATAAAAGAAAAAACAAAAGGATTACGCGGGTGGAAACAGCTAAATTTATAGGCGAAGCAGTGGAGTATCTTCGTTATTTCGCCGTGCTTGATAAAGATAATTTTCGCAGGATAGTTGATCCGTTTGTACACGTTGGAAAGTACAGCATTAAAAACAGTATGGAGTCTTTGAGTGTAAAGCCGGAACCGCGTAAGTCATTCGGTAAAAAAGGAAAGGGGTTCGGAAAATGCCGCTCGAAATTTATGATGTTGTAAGAGTCAATTTATCAGACAGGCGAAAGTATGAGCTTAACCTTCTTGCTGGGCTTCCGTCAATAAAGAATTTACTTGACAGTAACGGAAAAGAATATTATATTTCCGGCATACTACACGCGCAGGAAGATGAAAGCGAGAGACAGTACAACTTGACAAAGATAGGAGAAAGAGTTCATTCGGTTCTTGCTGCATTTAGCGACTTGGTATTTATCCGCAAAGGTTCATTGACCGAGATGGTCGAGGTGATAGAATTACTTGACAAATCAATCAAAGAAGATGATAAAGAAGCATTAAGGCAAATGAGTTTATTTTAAGAGGCTTAAAATGGCTTTTGTGAAATATCAGCATATCGAAAGAATCGGCACTGACAAGGTTGACGGGATAACTGTCGGAAGGTGTTATATTTTCCCAAAGATAGATGGTTCAAATAGCAGCCTGTGGTGGGAAGATGGTTTATGTGCAGGGAATAGAAATAGGCAATTGTTTTTAAATAAAGACAATCTAGGATTTTTTAATGCGGTATTTTATGAAGATAGCAATATTTCAAATTTTTTTTGTGATTCAATTAATGAACACTTGACTTTATTTTGCGAATGGCTGGTTCCTCATAGCCTAAAAACATATAGAAAAGATGCGTGGAGAAAGTATTATATTTTTGATGTTATGGATTACGACGGAATTTATCTTCATTACGATGATTATTCAAAACTGCTTGACAAATATGATCTTGAATACATTAGACCGCTTGCGATAATTGAAAATCCGTCAATTGAAAAGTTGCTTGAATTTCTGGAATCAAATCACTACTTGATTGAGGATGGCAATGGTTCGGGTGAGGGAATAGTCATAAAGAATTATGATTTCAGAAATAAATTTGGACGTCAAACTTGGGCAAAAATGGTGCGGAATGAGTTCAAGGAAAAGCACAATAAAGAAATGGGTGCGCCGATTGTAAAGATGCGAATGCTGGAGGAAGATATTGTCGAAAAGTATCTGACCGAGGAAATGATAAAAAAGACATTTGCCAAGATACCAGAATGGTCAAGCCGAAAGATTCCGCAGCTTCTTAATACTGTTTATCACGACTTTGTCACTGAAGAAATCTGGCAGATCATCAAAGATTTTAAGCATCCGAAAATAGATTTCGGCGCACTTTATCAGTTTACTATTTTGAAGATCAAGAAAACGATGCCGGAGTTATTTTAGTTATTTCCATTTTGGAAATAAGTGAGGGAATATGGAAGTTACACAAAAAGCGATAGTACTTGATCGGTACAAAAACGATGACGGTCAAAAATGCTGTGTATCATCAAGCTCACATAAATATTTTAGTTGTGATTTAGTTCATTATTTTAATTCTATACATGAATGTAGTTACTCGCATGAGGCACTTACTAGATATGAAGATTCAAAGGATATCAAGCCAGGAAAAGATTGCCCATTATGGAGTGAAGATTGAGTATTATAATAGGCATTGATCCAGACGCCGGCAAAAGCGGGTTCGCAGTCTGGAATTATGAAGATCAAAGATTTCAGGAAATAAAGTCCTTGAGCTTTTTTGATATAATTGATTATTTAAAAAGTTCTGTGTATCTTATAAAACTTGTAAGGATAGAGGCGGGCTGGCTGAATAAGAGAAGCAACTGGCATTTCGGGCTTGGCCGTATTTCCGACAAAATATCATTAAAGGTCGGAATGAACCAGATGGTCGGGAAGTTGATTGCTGAATACTGTGCAAGAATGACTATTCTAGTTGAATTTGTCAAGCCGCTTGGCACAAAGTTTGTCACGTCTGAAATATTTAATCAAACAACCGGATGGGCTAAAAAGACAAACCAAGACAGCAGGGATGCCGCGTGTCTGGTTTGGAGATATGGAAAAAATAATGTTGTAAAGGCGGAGAAACACAAACAATGAATTTATGCAAAAACTGTAAGCACTGGATTCATGCCGGTGATATTGTTTACGCGGAATGTGATATGGTTTTATTTTATCCTACCAAAGAAATAAGAGACAGTATTTATCATATTGCTTATGATTCTGATTTTAGGGGGCATCAATTAGTTTTTGGTGAAGATTTCGGATGCAATAAATTTGAGGATAAAACAAAATGAAAACATTAATGACTTTACTGTTTATTTCGCTTGTTTTGATGTCCTGCGGATGGGGCGGGCATGATACTGGAAGCGGACGAGAAAGCGGTCTATATACGGCTTGCGCTGTTTCGTTGATTGATATCGGCTTTCTGGCATTAATTTCTGTTGCTATTTTGCTTCGTAAGAAAATTCATTATTTGTTTTTTATTGGTGTTTTCTTTATATTGTTGGCGCTTTCGTGCGGGGTGCTGTTTTCAACGCAGAATACAGAACTTCATAAGAAAGCGGTTCAAGGTGAGTTATTGCCGGATTCAACGAGGTAGAAAATGAAAAAGAAATGCACTTGGAAATTAATGGTCTGCAATAAAAACGGGAATACTTATCATACCGAGTGCGGCAATACTTTATTTATGCCTTTGAATAGAGGCGGGAAACCGGACAAATGCACGTTCTGCGGGAAGGAAATAAAGTGAGTGAATTAAAGAGACTACAAATTGATTTCAGCGATGCCGTTGGTGATTTGTTGGCATGGTGCAAAATGAATGAGATATATGCCAGGTATGGTGAAACATACCGTTCACCAGAAGAGGCGGAACGACTTTATAAAAAAGGCGTTGGAGCAAGAATAAGCGCACATACTAATCGTTTGGCAGTTGATTTTATATTCTGTAGAATAGAAGTGTCCGAGGATATAATTGATTGTGAGCGAAATGTTTACGAAAAAGCTGGTTTATTTTGGAAATCATTAAATTGTGCGGCGCGCTGGGGCGGAGACTTTAAAAACGCAAAATATGATGATATATACCACTTTTCATTTGAATATAAAGGGGTGAAATAATGACTAAAGATGAATTTTCAAAACTTTCGGCCGATGTTTACGACAAGGAAAATAAATATATGGTTGCGCTTATTTATGGGATGATGGACGAAAGCGAAAAAACCGAGGAAGAAAATGAACAAGTCGCAGCTTGAACATTTTATTTTATTCTTTTGCGCGGGTTTTGCCTTTCAGTATTTACCAGGCTGGTTGTTTTTCTCTATCGCTGCGATACTGATTGAGCTTGACCAGGCGCGGACGTGGATGCACCCATTGCATAGTATGTGGTGGTTATGGTTCAAGCGGTTAGATACTTGGCTTGACTTGGCAGCCGATGCCTTGGCTATTATACTTTGGTTGCTGCTTTCAAGAATTTGAGGAAATAAAATGGTTGTTGTCGGATTAGATAAAATGGAGTTTGTGGACATTCACACTGATGCGGGAGGCGTTGGTATTGCCT
>Ga0209079_10000247_pt1 | contig 23484 bp, 25 predicted proteins | sample PPLLaktember2015_2_FD_187259 | JGI IMG/M metagenome (GOLD analysis project Ga0209079, IMG submission 187259) | Freshwater sediment microbial communities from Prairie Pothole Lake near Jamestown, North Dakota, USA - PPLs Lake P7 Core (6) Depth... | ecosystem: Environmental > Aquatic > Freshwater... | reverse complement strand
AATGCCATGGGGGGGAACGGGTCCCCGGTGGCCTCCATGAGTTTATGGATGGGGTTGTTTACCAGTGCGCCAAGTGATGCTTCTGGGGGGACGGAGGTTTCTGGGGGGAATTACGGCAGGAAGTCCGTGGGAGCTTGGACTACCGCGACAGTGGTGGGGTCGGGGGTGGGGTTTTCTAATGTGACCAACACTGTCTTCGCGACCGCTACGGCGGGGTGGGGGGATGTGAGTTGTTGGGCGCTTTTTGATGATAGTTCTACAGGAAATATGATTATGTGGTCGTCGTTGACGATCCCCCAGACGGTAGTGACATACAGCATTCCTATTTTTAACGCGGCGGTATAGGAGAAGAGAATGGGTAGTTTTACTAATTATTTTGAGAAGAACATCCTGAATGCGATCGGTGGGAACGATGCGCCTATTGCATCTACCACGATGTGGATGGCTTTGTTCACTGTGGCCCCCTCTGATGCTTCGGGCGGAACTGAGGCAACGGGTGGTTCTTATGCAAGGAAGTCCACGGGCGCTTGGTCTACTTGCACCGACTCCGGAGGGTCGATCTACAACGTAGCCACGATCACTTATGCAACTTCCTCGAATACCTGGGGTGGTTCTCTGACGCATTTTGCCATGCTCACGGATTCGGCTACTGGAAGCATGATTGCGTGGGGCACTCTGACTGCGGCAAGAACTATTGCCACGAACGATGTGGCGGCTTTTGCGGTGGGGTCGGTGACGATCAGTCTGGACTAAATGGCGACACAAGTAGCCGCAGATGCTACGCTTGCGGCAGTTAATACCGCGATGGGTCTTTGCAACGATGGGGATACTCTTGTTATCCCGGCCGGATCGGAGACGTGGGCAGGGACTCTAACCGTTACAAAAGAGCTTACCATAGTCGGGGCTGGAACGGCATCTACCATAATCACGGCAGACGGTGCGACTCGGCAGTTGTTCAGATTCAACCCCGGCTCGGACAAAGCCCTTGATCTTAGTGGAATATGCTTCAAAGATGGGAAGGGAGTCCTTATTTCTGGTGACAAGGGTAATTCATATTGCCTTGATAGCGTCAGAATACACGGGAATAAGTTTTGGAGAAACTCGAATGGGACCGATTCGATATATATCGACGGTTGGTTCGAGGGGCTGATAGATCACAACGAGTTTCTGAACTGTAACAGGGCGATAATGCTTGTTGGAGATAACAATTACGCGTGGGGAAGGACTATTGCCGCCGCAACCGAACACGCAACGTTTATCGAGGACAACACTTTTACCCAAGACGGGGCGTGTATTGAGGTCAACGAGTGCATCTACCACCAGGAAGGGGCGCGAACGGTTATTCGGTACAATACCTTCGACGCCTCTGCGTACACTTACGACTTTTGCCCATTTGATGTTCACGGAAACCAGAACTACTATGATGGTACTGGGGATTTTAGGGGCCAGCCCATCGTGGAGGTCTACGAGAACACGTTTGACTACCAGAAGTCTTACAGGGTTCTGTATTTCCGGGGCGGCTCTATTCTTTGTTACAACAATGCCTTTACCTATGTTACCTCGTCTACCGAGATCGTATTAAGTGAAGAGGAGGGATGGCAGGCGGCATTTTTCTCTCCACTCGACGGAGCGTGGGCGGCAGAAGATCAGATTATGAACTCTTTCTTTTGGGGCAATACCAGGAATGGTAGCGCGGCCGGGATACATTTGCAAAATGGAGCTGATTCTACTTTTATTCAGGAGGACCGCGATTATTTCCTTCACGCTCCCGCCTCAAGCGGGGGAAGCGAGACATATCCCACGAGGGCCGGGGCTTCCGATATGACATTTTCGGGGTCTGGAGCCAATGCCTATTACCCGTATACCGAATATACCTATCCCCACCCCTTGCAGGGTGCGGCCACTTCTTACATTAGGATATACTGATGGCGGAGCTTGGGTTTACCGAAACAACCAGCTTGACAGACGAAGGCGCTAACGCAAACTATGCTTGGTATAGCGAAGATACAACAGACGCAAGCGGTGGCGTGACTGCCAAGTTTTATGTATATACTAAAAACACGGCTGGATCAGATAAACATATTTATTGTGCGGTATATGAAGACGATTCGGCCAATGACCAACCCGGGGCCATGGTGGGAGACATTGTAACAATAACGGTTCCGGCGCTAAGTCCAGAGGGGTGGTATAATACTGATTATGTAGAAACCTTGGCCGCGAGTACTTCTTATTGGGTGGTTTATGTAAACGACGGGTGTTATAATTACACAAAGGCAACGGGGACGGGTAACAGCGGATATTTCAATCTCGGTGACACAACGCTTGATGACCCGTTTGATGCGGGGGCCGAATCTATCAGAACTTGGGAATCTATCGCTTATGTCACGTATGCCGCGTCTGGGGGGATTGCGTTGGCGGGAGGTATTTCTGGCGCATCTTCCACCAATTCTTTCCTCCCCTACATCTACCACTACCTTGTTAACAACGTTGTTTCCGGGGCCGCGAGCCTTAATACACTTCTGCCCTATATCTATCACTACTTGGTGAACAACGCAGTCTCGGCAGTGAGTAGCCTGTCAAACTTCTTGCCTTACTTGTATCATTATCTTGTGGATAACATTGTTTCGGGGGCCACGACGCTTTACGGGAACATAGTTATCACATCGGAACAAATCATCCATGCTCTTGCGGGGGCCGTAAATGCGATAAGCAGTCTACCGTCTCTGTTGCCCCAGATTTTCCATTACCTCATTAACAATACGGTGGCCGCAGTAAGCAGTATATCGAATACTCTTCCCTACATAATGCACAGGCTTCTTTCGGACACTTTCGCGGCTGTTTCCTCTACCGTGGGGAATCTGGAAACATTTGGAGAAGGCGTACTCCAAGTTCTTGCGGGGGCCGTGGATGCTGTCAGTTCTACCTTCGGCAGTCTACAGTTGTTTGGAATCCGCCTTTTCACGGCCGCTGTTGACGGGGTGTCTACGATAATTGGAAACCTTACAAAAACAGGTGGGTCCGCTATAAACAAACTTCGTATCTACATGAAGATTCACAGAGGGAGGTTCTAATGGCTGTTACGGGAACGGGAACTGGTGTTTACACCCTCACGGCCTCCGGAGATATTGCTACGGGCGTATTCATTCTTAACTCTCTCAGGTGGGTCGGGGCCACTGCCGCAGGGCAAGTGTGTAGAGTGATGAACAGCGCGAGCAACACCATCTTTGTCGGGGAGGCCGATGGAGCCAACTTCACAGACGGGTGGGTATTTGACAGATTGTGGTGCGAGAACCCGAGGGCCGCGAGTCTGAACAGCGGGCAACTGCAAATCTACATGAGCGCGAGGTAGCTTATGCCTGTCGTTAAGCATCCGTACACTAACCCGGTGGCCGATGACGCCACCTCTTCGTGGGTCATGCCCTCCCACTGGAACGCAAGCCACACGATTCTGGGGTATACGTACAAAGATACGCTTTATCTAACTACCGCGGTTTCTTCTACGATTACTCTTTCCGGTTCGGTGGGGGCCATATTTGTGAGGATGTGGGGAGGGGGAAGCGGGGGCGCTGGGGCTTCTGCTTCTGCCGCAAACGGGGCCGCCGGTGGCGGGGGCGGGGCCGGGGGGTATTGCGAGTTTTTCATAGGCATATCCTCGATTACAACTACTTATCAGTATAAGTGCGGAACAGGGGGGGCCGGTGGTTCTGGTTCTGCCGCCGGAGCAGTCGGGATTACAACGTGGATTGGAGAGGCGGCACCTGGTACGTTTACAGCCCTTCCCGGGGGCGCTACTGCGGCACCGATAACGGTAGGTACGTCTCTCGCTTCTACGGCAGGAGGAGTTGGGGGATCTGCTTCCAACGGGACGTTTATGATTACCGGCCAGTCTGGAGAAAAGGGAATAAGGATTTCGGGTACGGTGGGGAATGGGGGATACGGTGGTATGGCCGCTCATGCTTATGGATATCAGGGGGTCGCGGGATACAGGGCGAATGGAGCTACGGCCGGTGGTTATGGATGCGGTGGGGGGGGATCGTATGTAGCATCTTCAAGTAGCGTAAAGGGCGGGGACGGGGCGCAGGGCCTTATTATTCTTGAGCAGTATTACTAATGGCCGAGGGTTTTCAGCCTACAGGGTTCCAGAGCGACGGGTTCCAAGGGACCGCCGGGGTTGTAGTAATACAGGAGCTTGCAGGATCAATAACATGCGTATCTACGACAGTTGGGAACATATTCCTTCTCCATGTCCTGCTCTTGGAAGCGGTGGCGGTGACGAGTGGAGTGACCGGGATGGCATTCCTTATTCACTTCCTTACTTCGACCATTTCGGGGGCCGCGACAACAGTGGGGAGTATCTTCTCTCTGATGGCCTTCGCGGGTATGACAGTTGGAACAGCGGTTCTGGGCGGGACGATGTTTCTACTTCACTACATTCAACAGATCACGGAAGCGATATCGGCCCTTGTCGGGAATCTGGATACATCGGGGGGTACGACGACCACTACTGCGGCCGCGAAGAAACCGAAGTATATGGGGGGAGTTATCCACTCTCGTAACAGGCGTCGAAGGTGACAGAGACAGAAACCAAGAAATACAAGGAGTTCCTTGAGCAAACCAAGGACGAGAATGAAGCCGCGACCCTATGGGTGAAGTGGAAGTGTCTTACCGACCTATTCTTTCTGGGATATGATATTCTCGGCATGAAAGAGGCGAAAGACAAGCGGGGCCGCCCACTTGTGGACCCCGTTTTCCATAGATGGCTTGCCGGTGTTCTGTCTACCAACGAGGATGTTATGTGCATCGTCCCTCGAAGGCACATGAAGACTTCGTGGGTCAAGATCAAGCTCATCCAGAACATCCTCCGCGACCCGTTTATCCGGCAAGCCCTTTATTCCTCCACGGCAGACCTTCTCGAACAGGAGTTGGCGAGCATAAAAAGGATGCTTACAAACCCTCGGCTTATACAATTGTTTTCCGAGGTTTTGGTTGACCCGGGTCCGAAGGGTACGGGCTGGCAGGTGAACAGGGCGAGCCAACTCACGGTCTGGCGCGACCCGAAAGGAAGCATCTCCCCTCCCCAAGAGTGCCAGATCGAGGTCTTTGGTATCGGGGGGAACCCCATCGGGAAGCACTTCGACGTTCATATCTACGACGATCTTGTGACTGACAAGAACTCTCAGACCATGGAGCAGTTGAACAAGACAAGGGAGTGGTACGGGTATATTCAGGGCGTCCTTGAGCCGGGAGGGCAGGAAATCTACATCGGCACTCCGTACCACTACGAAGACCTTACCAACTTCATCCGCAAAGAGAAGATATTCGATAACATCTATATTCGGCCCGTGATAGAAAATGGGAAGTTTATCTACTCCTACTTCAACCAGAAGATCATGGACCGTCTTCGTAAGCGCATGACGCCTTATCAGGTGTCGTGTCAGTATTACTGCGATCCGCAACCCATGGAGGATCAGCTTTTCCCTCCTCCCCAGCCTCAGTACCAGGAGCTTCCCAAGGGAAAGTACAACTACTACATGGCTGTTGACCCTGCGGCGACTGTGAATACGTGGTCCGACGAGACTGCGATTATCGTGGCCGCCGTGAACGAGATAGGATACGTGTTCGTGGAAGAAGCGTTCCACTTCAAGAAGACGGGCGACCAGACAGCGGAGTTCATTCTCCAGCTAAATGAGAAGTACAACCCCAGGAAGATCGGTATTGAGTTCGGCTTGCAGGAACATCTTCGCTACATTATCGACATGAAGAAATCGAACTGGGAGGCCGCGCAAAGAAAGCCCATATCCCTCCCTATCGAGCCTATCCAGATTACAAAGAGGGACAAGTATGACAGGATAAACCTGACTCTGGGGTCGTTCGTGCGCTCCCGAAGGATAGCGATAAACTCGCGTCTCACCGACCTTATGACCCAGATGGGTCTATATAACAAGAACTACGCAGGAAAGGATGACTTGGTAGATGCCCTATCCATGATTTTCTCTGTCGTGGAGCAGTTCAGTTTCAAGTACTGGAAAGACCCGTTGGGCCTTGTGAAGAAAGGCATCACAATCATGGATTTGTGCAAGAAGAAGACCGCCATGGGGTATGGCGACCGCTTCAGCAAGTAGGAGGAGGAATGCTTCATACCGTTGTTCTTTTGCTTATTGGAGTTTGCGTCGGGTACACAATAACCGATATCACCAAAAGAATTGTCGAAATTATCAGGAGGAAATATGGAAAGGTGTAGCAGGTGCGGGTTCCCGAACAACAGACCCGGGCTGATCTTCCGGGATGGTGTATGCGGGGCGTGTATCAATTACGAGAAGCGTAAGGATATCGACTGGGACAAGCGGAAGCAGGATTTGGAGGCTATTCTGTCCGCTTACAGGGGGAAACACAAGTACGACTGTTTGATTCCTGTCTCTGGCGGTAAAGATTCTCACTTCCTTGTACATCAGATGTGCTCTTTCGGAATGAACCCGCTTCTCGTTACCGTGACGGATTCCTTTACCCATACTCAGGCGGGAAGTTACAATCTGCGTAACCTTATCACCAAATACAACCTGAATCACTGGCAGTACACTATCTCGCACAACCTGTTTAAGCGGGCCACGCGAGCGGCTTTCGAGGCCACGGGAGAAGCCCTGAAGTTTGTAGAATACGCCATCTACACGATTCCGGTTAGAATTGCACAGCAGATGGGTATCCCCCTTGTTGTCTTCGGGGAGAACTCGGCCTACGAGTACGGGACTTCCGAGGATGATATTTTCAGCGCCAACGCGACCATCAGGAAGATGATTAACCAGTGCAACGACGAGAGGCCCATGTGGGACCGCTACAAGGTGACTTCCAAGGAGGTAGATTCCATCCTTCCCATGTGGATGCTTGGGGAGAACGACCCTCTCGTGATGTACATGAGCCACTTCTTCCAGTGGAGTTCGGTAACGAACCTTGCTCTTGCAAAAGAGATGGGGTTCAGGGACTTGACGGGGGAGTGGGACCGAAAGGGTACCATCGAGAACTACGAGCAGATCGACTCCGTGGCCTACATGGTCCACCTGTGGCTCAAGTACCCCAAGTTCGGGTGGCAGAGGGTCACGGATATCGCCACGCGAAGGGTACGGGACGGGACTCTTACCTATGCTCAGGGCCAGGATTTGATAGCGAAGAACGACAGCGTTCTTGATCCGTGGGCGCTGAAAGACTTCTGCGACACCATGGGGTATTCCGAGAAAGAGTTCTTTGACATTGTTAACAGGCACAAAAAGGAGTGGAAGTGAGTAACGAGGCTCTGTGGGCAGGACAGTTTGGAGACGATTACACCGTGAGGTGTGACAAGGATTATTCCCCCCGGATTAAGTTCTGGGGGGATATTGTCTACAAGGCTAAGTTTAAGAATGTCTTGGAGGTCGGGTGCGGCGGGGGCCAGAACATCAGCCTTCTTGCCAAGTACCTGCCGGCCCCCAGTAATGCGTGGGGATGTGATATAAACCAGAGGGCCTTGACGGGGCTTCGCACAAAGTATCGAGAGCTTAATGCGGTTAGGTGTTCTGCCTTCGACCTCCCGTTCAGGGATGACTATTTTGACATGGTATTCACGGCAGGAGTGCTGATCCACCAGAAGCCGGAAGAAGTGGATATCGTCATGCAGGAGATTATCAGGTGTTCCAACAGGTACGTCCTTTGTATGGAATACGACAACCCCATCTTCGAGGAGATTCATTACAGGGGGAAGGCTGGCGCTCTTTTCCGAGGCCCCTACGGGGACGTATACGAGAAGAAGTACGGGCTTAAACTTATTGACAAGGGATTCGCGGGGAAGGAGGATGGGTTTGACGACCTCACAGTCCATCTACTCTCGAAGAGATGACCCTCCGATTGCCATAGCGATTGTTCAGGCGAGGCTCAATTCCCAGAGGTTCCCCCGTAAGATGCTGGCCGACCTTAACGGAAGGCCAGTCATCGGGTGGGTTATCGACAGGCTCAAGAAGAGCAAGCTCTTGCATCAGATCGTCGTGGCGACCCCTGACGGAGAGATATCAGAGTACGCCCAAGCTCAAGGGTGTTGGGCGTACCTCGATACGGGCGACCCGAACAACGTACTGGGTAGATACATAAGGGCCGCTAATTGGAGTAACGCCGAACTGGTAGTAAGAGTATGTGGGGATTGCCCCCTAATTGATCCCGTTTTGGTTGACAATACGATATATGGCTATATCGACAATAGGGTTGACATAAGCACCAACGTTCTGCGGCGCTCCTACCCCAAGGGGATGGACGTAGAAGTTCTACACAGAAACACCCTAAAGCGTATGTATCATTTATCAGACGATCCCCTATATCGTGAACACGTAACACTTTACGCATACGACAACCCTGCGTTGTTTAAGTTTTTCCAACTCAGGGACGTTAACGATTACTCATACATTAACACTTCCGTTGATACTGTTCAAGACCTTGACAAAGTACGCAAATTTGTGTCTGCTAATAGTGGAGATTTCGGATATCGTGATGTTATCCGATATTTTGGGGGGTATTGATGGCACAGAACGTGTATGAACTACTTCTTGGACTCGGTGCGCCCCCTGAAACAATCCAGCGTCTTATGGCGCAGATGCAAGGAGGTTCACCGCTGTTCCAGTCTAAAAACGTGGGTATGAGAGGCAACCCAGCCGGGTTCAAGCCTGTCGCAAACTCCCCCCAGGGCATTTATCGCGGCCCTACTCCTCCTCGGGTCTGACGGTATGCCATTCTACGATGTTCTTTGTAAAGAACACGGGCGGCAGGAAGTCTTTGAAAACTCGGTTCCAACGGGTTGCCCCTTATGTCCATCTTGCGGACGGGAAGCAAAAAGGGTCTGGAATAGTCCTCCACGGTTCGTGGTTGACTTCTCGCCGGGTTGGGATCCGGGGGCGGGTAAGAACTTCTACGAGAAGCGGGAGCGTGACAACTGGCTCGCTTCCAAGGGTTCGAAGAAGCTGTATCCGTCCCCCAAGGGGACAAGGAAGGTAAGCAAAATCTAATGGCGGTGTTGGACTTCTTGAAGCCGGGGAAGGGTAAGAACAAGGAAGAGACGCTGAAGTTCAAGCGCCTGAAGACCGTTGTCGATAAGTTTTTCGAGGAAACCCAGGAACAGCGCGACGAGATGAGCCGCTATCTCAAGCGGTACAAGGGCGAGTGGTGGGACGAGAGCAAGCTCAAGGACACCGATTCGACCATCGTAGCCAATCTTATGTTCTCCACGGTTATGACGATTGCTCCCCTCATTACCGACAACCGCCCTATCTGGTCTATCAGGAGCCGCAAGCCCTACCTACAGAACTACTTTGACGGTCTGTCCCTGTCTCTCGAATACCTGTGGGACAAACTGGATATGGACGCGGTGACGTTCAAGTGGATTCTGGACGCCCTCATTATGAAGGTCGGTATTGTGAAACTGTACTTCGATCCAGAGGCAGAGTTCGGAGGTGAGCATAGAGTTGAGCTTGTCGATCCCCGTCTGTTCTTCTGTGCGCCGGGCTATGACGATATTTGGGATGCTCCCATTTGTGGGACTCGTATTAGAAAGCCGCTTTCTTGGGTTTATACCAAGTACCCAGACAAGGCCAAGAAGGTCAAGCCCGACGACGAGAATGACAAGTTCCCAGACGACGCAGAACAGTGGGAGCTTGAAAACAAGTATGTCACCGTGTACGAGGTTTGGCTCAAGGACGACACAGCGGAAGACTACTTTGTAAGGGTAGAGGCTGATAAGGAGTTCGAGACAGACAAGGAAACGGAGGGTGCGGAGAAGCGTTCTCGCCCCGCGTTCCCCAACGGCAGGATCGTGGTCTTCACTCAGGATGCAGTTCTTGAGGATAAGCCTTCTGCCTATAAGCACAGCAAGCCCCCTTACGTTGCTCTGTACGATTACATCGTTCCTCACTCCTTTATCGGGATGGGCGAGGGGGACCAGATTGAAGAACTCAACAAGTCCTATAACCGTTCACTACAGCTTCTCGATAACTACACCCGATATCGATGCGACCCGCCCATTTTCGCTGACACCAATTGTGGCGTGGACATCGAAGACCTCAAGAAGTCCATCCCTGCCGGTGGCGGGGTGTTCGCGGCAAACTTCGCGGCCATGCCCCAGGGGAAGCCCATTCTTGTCGGAGACATAGGCAACTTTGACCAGGCGGTCCTTCAGTTTATGACGGGCCTCTCGAAGCTCGTAGAGGAGATTTCGGGGGTCACGGACATTACAAAGGGCATGACTACCAAGAGCCAGAGGCAGTCGGCCACCGAGATTTCCACGCTGATTGAGTCCTCCTACACGCGGACGCGCCAGCGGGTAAGGAATTTCGAGTGGTCTGTCAAGAGGCTTCTGTACCTCATCCTGTGCAACTCTCAGCAGTTCTACACGGAGCCGAGAGAGTTCTCTCTGGGACGCGACGACAAGATTGACTACTACACGGTAGGGTCGTCTAACGCACAGGTGGCCGAGACTATCGGAACTCCAAAACCTCCAGAAGAGGGCGTGGAGCCTACCGAAGAGGACGCGCAGGTAGAGAAAGACTACATGCGGTTTATCGAAGAGTTTGGGGATGTGGACCCCGTATACGCAGAGTTCGACCTTGAGATTCAGACCAATTCCACCCTGCCTATGGACAAGCAGTCCTTGGCAAACCTGTTCTTGAGGCTCCTTGAGATGGCTGGGGGCAATCCTGTGACGGGTATGCCGATGTGGGAAGCGGCCCTCTCCGCCCTTAGAATCCCACGGTACAAGCAGATTATTCAGGACATGAAGGACAATTTCGAGAAGTCCATGCAACCCCCCGGTGGACAGCCGGGAGCGGGCGGTCCGGAGACGGGCGGCCCTGAAAACATGATGGCCCAGCTTATGTCAGCCGGAGGACAACCAAATGAGTGATATGGCTAAAGGGATGCCGCCGCAGGGAGCGCCCCCGCAGGGTCCGTCTCCCGTGATGAAAAATCTCAGCGTGTTCAATAAGAACGATGCCGCCCTTATGGGAGCATCTGGACAGCTTTCCCCCGATATGACCGTCAGGGACTTCCTCGGTCAGCAGGGGATTGATGTAGATGGACCCGTGACTCAGCTTGTAGAAATGGCGAAGAAGCAGGCCCAGAATGCCAATCCCATGAACAAGATGAGAAATATTGCGAACGATGCCGGGTTGAAGCCCGGTGGACAGCCCCCCACGATGCCGGGCGTTAAGCCCATGGTTGCACCCCCTGGACAGCCTGCGCCCGCCGGCATGGAGGGACTACTTAATAAGTTAGGAGGTAGGTAGACTATGTCAGACCAGACAGCCCCCCTTTCGGGACAAGGCGACAATACCCCCGCCTCTGCCGCTCAGTCGGCTATGGCGGATACGGTACACAGTTCGGGGCCGTTCTTCGAAGACGTACTCCCGGACGGGTCTAAGAAGGTTTTCAACAGCAAGGAAGATTTGGCGAAAGAGTGGAAGAGTTCCTATCTTCGGCAGTCTGATTATACGAAAAAGACGCAAGAGATTGCGGCCACCCGTAAGCAGATCGAAGAGGACCGCAAGAAGTTCGCCGAAGAGCAGAAGGCTTTTCTTGAAGGCAAGAAGAGGTACGATGAGTGGGATAAGTTGCTGAAGACAAGGCCCGACATTTACCAGCAACTCGAACGGGCCGCTACATCCCCCGCCGACCCCTCTGTTGCCTATGAGCGAGCGCGTGAGTACGCAGATGGTTCTACGCAGAAGCTACAGGAAAGGCTTGAGGCTCTGGAAAAACAGCTTGAGGAAGAGCGCACTAAGAAGGAGTTGGACTCCGAGATGGCTTCTCTACGGGAGAAGTACCCGGACTTTGACGAACCCGAAGTGATGGCTCGCCTTGAGTACCTGTCAGACGGTAAGACAGGCCCCTTGCTTGAGCTTCTGCACTGGGCGGTAAAGGGTCAGAAGTCCCCCGCACAGATTGAGCAGAAGATCACTGATAACCTGAAACGTAAGTCTACGGCAGGGATGGTTTCCTCAAAGGGAGCCGGACCTACAACCTCCAACAAGACATATCGGAACACTGACGAGGCCCGTGAGGCCGCAATGAGAGAGTTGGGCGTTACGCCTGACTCATAAGAGAATTGGAGGTGCTGAATGGCACTTAGTATTGACGAGGCAAATGCGGTATCGAGTAAGTATTTTGACAAAACCATCACTTCGCAGGTGTATGATGAGTCTCCTCTGTGGACCCGCCTGAAGAACAAGAACAAGGTTACTTGGGACGGCGGTACGCAGATTCAGTTTCCTATCAGGTATAAGGAAGCTGGCGTTGCGGAGGCGGTCGGCCCCCGGAGCCAGATTGCTTATCAGGCGAAGGAGACGAGGACCGCCGCTGTTCTGGATTGGGCCTACTACGTGACCAAGGGGATTATCTCCTGGGACGAGCGGACCAAGAACACCGGTAAGGCGCAGATCATCAATCTTATCAAGGACAAGACGCAGGAAATGAATGACGACTTGTTCGAGAAGTTTGCTGACGATCTGTATGCCACCTCTCAGGGGTCGCTGAATATCCAGACCCTTAACACGATTATCGGGACGACCTCCTCGACCTACGCTGGTATCTCTCAGTCGGATGCTACCGAGTGGTATTCCCCGGCGATTGATACCTCTACGACCCGTCTGGTTCTGTACGGAACCTCTGGGTCGCTGTCCGCGATGATTAATACGGCTACCTTCGGGAAGAAGATGCCCGACCTTATCATCACCACCCGCAACCTGTTCTCCAAGGCAGAGAGCCTTCTTGAGCCTCAGAAGCAGTACAGTGGGAACAGTGATCTTGCGAAGGCAGGGTTCAGTTCCGTGAAGTTCCACGATGTTGATATCGTGTCGGACGCTCACTGTCCGACCTCGGCTATGTACTTGCTCTGCACGGACATGCTTGAGATGCGGTATCACCCCGACTTTAACTTCAAGGTGTCTGACTGGGGTTCGCTTGAGCAGATCGGGTTCCCCAACGCCCTTGCGAAGAGCGTGTCGTGGGCTGGAAATCTTGTGTGCAGGATGCGTAAGGTTCAGGGCCGTTACTCGGCTCTTGACTACACCCTGTAAGTGATTCGGAGGGGCGGAAGCCCCCCAAGTGTAAGGAGATAGACAATGAGTTATTATGGCGGTGATGTAAGCACTTATAAGATTCGCCACGGTTCCAATTTCAAGAGGGAAGACGCGGACGGCAGGGTTCATATCTTTGCCCACGCGGGAGCCTCGGCCACGGCGAACGTTCCCAAGATTCTTCAGAGGGTGTGTAGCGCCTCTAACCCCCTTGTGGGCGTGGGGTATTTTGCGACTGCGGTGTACTCCAACGGCCTTGCTTCGGCAACTTCCGCGCAGTGGCCCAGGTACTACGTTGGGATCCCCGCGACCAACGTTCCTTCTGATACTGACGGGTGGTTCCAGATTGGAGGCCCGTACATCGGGGTTCAGCTTACCTCGTCTGTTGACAACTACATCAACTGCGCGATCAAGTGGACGGGGGCGGCGTTCCTCTGCTCTTCATCTGGACAGTTCGCGGCGACCGTTGCAACGGACAGCCTTATCAACACCTTCGCGGTTTCGCTGTCGAGCGTCTCGCAGGGTACGTATGACTGGTACCTGTTCGGCGATCCCATCGGGGGTATGGCATCGTAGGCATGGCGGGGCGGGCTTCGGCTCGCCCCACTATAAGGAGTATTAAATGGCTTTGACTGCAAGTCTTGATATCGGACTGAGCGGGAACCCCGAACTTGATTCGTATAAATCGAGGGGTTTCAAGTTCTATCTGGGGAGGCTTACGGGCACGTATGGGGGTGCGCTTACCACCATGACTGTCCCGGGCCTCGCTAATGTAGCGTTTGTGAGTATACCTCCCGCTTCGGGTTTCATGTTTGACTACAACGTTGGTACTTCAAGGTTCGCCGTGCGTACGGGTAGCCTATCTTGCACCGCGTCGTATGCGGAGGGATATCTGGCAAGCGGTAGCACATCACTCGACCTTACCTCGTTTACGATGATGTGGAACAACGTTGCGACTACGGGTCTTCCCTTCTTTGCCATCGGGCTGTAGGGGGTAAAAATGGGTGTATGGGAACAGAACCCCGCCCGTGCAAGAATCAAAATGGATGGTGGTGGCTCCGCTACGGCTTTCACGGCTGTAGCGGGTGCCCGGTGGGTTTTGCAAGCGGCGGCATTTGGGTGGCGTAACGCGGCATCCAGTATCACTGTTTGTCTCATGGAGCATGACTCCACGAACAGTGCGACGTTCCTTTGCTTTGCCACATCGGTCACCAATGGTTTCCAGACATTCTTTCTTGGGGATCACGGGATACAAGCGTCTTCATCTTATTCTTCTCGAATGGCTCTGAATATCGGTGCCATTACGGGGACTTTCACGGCGTTGTTTACAGGATACTACGTAGGAAAGTAGATGAGTGTATTCATGCAGGATCCCGTAAGATACAGGGGGATAATCGACGGATCAAACTCCGTGACGATGTTCCCCTCTGTTACCGGGACGAGGTGGGTACTTACGAATGCCTTCATCGGGTTTGAAAATGCAAGCACGATAAGTGAATTCAGTCTCATAGAAACGTATGATTCTGTCAGTAGCGTTTTTATGAAGTGGGGGTCCACGGTAACAAGTGGTGCGTACAGGTTAAACCTTGGCGTCGTTGGTCATCAGGCGTCAGAAACCTGTAGCGGGCTTAAAATGGCCGTCGATGTCGGGGCCACCGGAACGGGATCATATAGTCTTGCATTTGACGGCTATAGGACGGGAGGGGGATACTAATGACTCTGGCGGAGGGCAGAGCAAAAGCAGGGACGGTCTTCAAGACCTGTGAGTTCTGTGGGAAAGTATATCAATCTCAGTGCGCTTCACGTTTGTGGAGATCAAAATACTGTTCCCTGAAGTGTTCTGCGACTGCCCGAGGCACGAAGGTAAACCTATCTCGGTTCCATGGGTATACAAAGAAGGGCGGAAGGCCGGATAATCTGAAACCCCAGATATGTGAGGTTTGCCAAAAGGAATACAAGCCCACTGGTAATAAGCAAAGAATCTGCAAGGAATGCGCCCCCACCGATACATGGGCACTTCGTTGTATTAAGTATGGAATCTCAAAGATGAAGTGGGAAACCATGCTGGAGAACCAGGGTGGTCACTGTGCCCTATGCAACAAGCCGGCTACCGTTGTTGACCATGATCATAAAACGGGGAAGGTAAGGGGGTTGCTATGCCATGGGTGCAATAGACAAATAGCGGCATTTGATGACACCGAGTGGTTTGGAAGGGCGAGGAGATATTTGGAATGACATTATCTACACAAACTGTCCTCGCGGAAAGATGGACCCGTTCGGCGGGAGCCAACACTATCTCTACGACCTCAGACGCAACTAAGATGTACATTAACGAGGGGTGCAGGGAGTTCTCCAAACGGGTCCACGGTATCGCCACGGAAGCGTTCATTGTTCTCACACCCAAGTTCGATCTGGATGCTAATTTCGCCGTCAATCTCACCATCAGCGGCGGTGACGATGCGATGGCGGCCACGGATGTACCGGTTGCCTCCTCTACCCTGACGAACGCGACCCCGACCACCGTGGCGGCTCACATGGCTTCAAATGTTAATGCCGCTGTGGTAGCAGGGGGCGGGTCTGGAAGTGTGGTTATGGGCTGGACGGCCTCGTCTTGGACGTTCTATATGTCGCCAAGTGGAACCCCAACCGCAATCTCGTCTACGGAGCCTGTCGATCAGAGGTACATCGACGCTAACGATTGGGTATGGGGGGGCGCGCTTTCTATCGCAGATACTACTCTCACGGGGGCCATCCCCCTGAATTGCAACGTGGAGCAGTCTCTGCCTTCGGGATTCCTTGAGATGGAATATGTCATGTTCGGAGATACGGAGGTCGTACCAGCCCCCTTTGACTGCTTCATCAAGCCCTATTCTACGGGCGCACCGCAGTACTACTCGGTGAAGAACAAGCTCATCAGGCTTGAGCCGGTGCCGGTGGAGCAGGACTACTTTAAGATTTTCTATACGGGCTTCCCCACGGACCTGGGGGTGGACGGGTCAAGTGACTCTGTTTCCTGCCCCCTGCCAGAAGAGGTTCACATGGCCCCTATCCACTGGGCGGCGGCAAAACTGTTTGACGAGGCGCACGAGTTTGACAAGTCTATCTATCACCAGCGGGCGTTCAACGATATTTGCACGGACTACAAGATACGGGAAGCGAATAACAATCCGACTCTCTTCCCATCCGGAGGTAGCACGATCCCGCCAAAAGTGGTGAGCTAATGGCGGCACAGCAGTTCGACTTCGCAAACTTCAGGGGCGGGTACTTCACGGATGTACCAGACGACCTCATGGAGAACTCCGAGCTTCGTACCGCAGAGAACGTGTACTGGCGGGACGGGCTAAAGAAGAGAAAGGGGAAGGCGTCTCTCACCTCTTTCACGGGAACTGTGAGGGGCGGTATCAGGGCGAAGTTGGCTTCCGTGTGGTACACGATTCTTGCGGTGGAGCCTACGGGGGCCGCCGTGGAACTGCGCTACGGTACTAACACAGCCTACACTACCTTCTCTCGATTTGATGCTGACGCGGCCACTATGACTTATACTGGGGCAGTCCTTGCCAACGGGAACGATGTACAGTTCGCGGTCCTTGACGAGCGCGTGGTCGCAGTCAACGGGTATGATAAGCCTATAGTCATGCGTACCTCGGCATCCTCTTTTCTTCTCGATACCGTCGAGAGATACGACACGCGGACCCACGATAACGACTCGTGGGACGTTGGGCAGTACTTCCCCTCTCTAACTACTACGGCTTACGTTACGGATACCGTGGACGCCCAGTCTGTTACCGTGGACGACTTTGACCTCGCCACTACTTCTGGAACAAGTGGGTTCTGGGTAGGGTGCGGGCACACGTTCAACAGGGTCGAGCTTTACGGCGTTATGGCTAATAGCACTATAACGGCGGGCCGGTTTACGTGGGAGTACTACGGGAGGGCTTCAAGCGGCGGCGCGACGGGGTGGATAGGGTTCACTCCTACTACCCTTCCGACCTGGGCCTCGGCTGGCGACAAAGTAATAGAAATGACTTTCCCGATCGACGGAAGCACCAACGAGATTCTGGTAGACAAGATCGCTACTGTGAACTCTACGGTGGGAGGGGTCTACGCTATGCGGGCTATCGTGGAGAACGGGTGTTCTGTTACGTGGGCCGCAGACTACGTGAAGGTGAAGCATTCCCAGTACCTTACCCAACTCTGTCTTAACGACAAGCCCGATACCGTGGCGACGCACAAGAGTCACCTGTTCCTCGGTATGGGCAACTGGCTTCGCCATTCTCCCCGTTCCACCTTGAAGGGGTGGCGCGAGGAGAACAAAGAGTACTTCACCGAAGGAGGGTATATTCAGGCCATGGTTCCCCATGTGGACTATCTCGCAGTCCTCCTCGACAACGCGATCTACGGTATCTCTGGGAACTCGTGGGAGAACTTCTCAACGAAGCTGATGAACAACACGAAGGGTCCGATCAATAAGCGGTCTGCGGCCCTCGTGAATGAGGAGATTTACTTCGTGGCCCGTGACGGTATCTACGGATGGAACGGGTCCAGACTCCTCAAACTTAGCAAGCACATCCAGTCTGACTTTGACGCTTTCACGGCTACCAACGCGGCGGCCACGAAGATCAATAGCGAGTACTGGGTATCCTTCCCATCCAACTCCTACACACTCATTTTTGACCCCGATACCTACAGGCTTGACGATGTGGGGGACGGGAGGATGAGCTTCTACAAGTTCACGGGGTACGCGGTAAACCAGTTCCTACCTTACACGGGGGCCGGGGACACCGGTAACCTCATGGCTGTAGTGAATGCAACCTCTACCGCAAGGTTGGATCAACTCGAAACAGGCAACTACGATTTAATAGGGTCTACCGCAACTATCCCCATGGTTATAAGAACAAGGGATATGCCCTTTGGTAATGGACAGCAGAACAAGTTGTTCAGGAGGCTCAAACTCGTTCTCGGACAGGTTTCCCTTACGGGCGGCGGGGTGTACACGATCAAGCACTACGCGAACAACGCGGCGGGAGAAGTGACCGCCTCGGCACAGTACACGGCGGCCACGGGAAGCGGTAACGACATAACCTACTTGGGAATCCCCCCTGGTATCGACGGATACACATATGGTGTGTATATCGCTCACGACTCCAAGTGTGACGCCCGTCTTCTGGGATTCTCGGTTGAAGTAGAGAAGAGGAAATACTAATGGCATTTGAACTACCGATTGCCCCTCCTTCCGGGCTAAATGCTGAGGAGTATCAGGCGTGGAAAACTGCCCATAGAGCCTCTATTAGTGGAGCTATTTGGGATCAGTATAACTCTTGGAATACTAAGATTAACACGGCCCAAGCGTCTCTTAGCCAGTGGCAGAATGCTTGGAAGCCCATGCAGTGGGAAGGTTCTGATTGGCAGACCCGCTACAACCAGCAACAGGGCGGGATGGATGACCTCGCGGCTCAGATTAGAGGATGGAATCCCAACAGTTCTGCTAACATGGCCGGGGCTAACGAGTACGCGGCCGGGCTTTACGGGATGACTCCCGAACAGTGGTCAGCTATGCAAGCACAGAACGCCCAGAGAATGAGCGACCCCAATTTCGCGGCCCAGACAGATGCAAGCGCGGCCAACGCCTATCTTGAAACTCTTGCTAACTCTTCCTTCATGCAGGAGCAGGACAAGTCCATGCGGGTAGCGATGCGGCAGGCTGAGGAGCAGATCGGGAAACAACTCGAATCTATCTTTGGGGAGCGCGGTGGTCTGGGAGGGTTCCAAGCCGCCTATGAAATGACTTCTCAACTTCAGAGTTCCTACCTACAGCAGAAGACTCAGCAGAACCTCGGAGTGTTCAATCAGGCCGTCTCGGCCGTGAATGCGAACAATCAGTACTTCCAACAGCTTATTCAGCAGGGGGCCATCTCTGGGAGGGACTACCTCCAATTCAGGTTCGATCAATTGCAGACAGGATATCAGAACTATCTCATGTCCATGTCTCAGACCATGCAGGAATGGCAGACTCTCGAACAGGTGGACGAGAGCCAGTTCCGTCAGGTTTCCGCGAACATAGAGTCGCAGATTAACCAACTCACCGACCAGATGGTGCGCGAGATGGGTGGGTATTCAAGTCCAGACGAGTACCTTGATGCTATGTATGCAAGGTGGGAGGCGGACGCCATTAACGAATCAGCAATAGAGGACTCTCACTGGTGGAAAACAAAAGAGCAGGATCTTATTGATACAGTGAACAAGAGTCCGGGATTGTGGTTTATACCGGGTATGCCCTTGGTATGGCTCGCGTTAAAAATTGGCTCTTGGATTCAGGGGTAAGTAATGAGTGTAGCAGAATACTACGCCAACAAGAAACAAAAGGGCATGGAAGACTTCATGGGGTTCATGAAGACCGGGGTCAAGGCCGGGGTATCCGTGGCCCGGGCCGCCGCTGGGGACTGGGTGGGAGCCGTGGGTATGTGGGTTCCCGATATTGCTAAAAGCCTTGGGGACGCCAAAGGTATGTTTGACAAGTGGCAGGCAGGGCGCGGGCAGATTCAGCCCTTCGTGTCAAGCTCTGATAGGGGGTTCTAATGCCAGTAGGCGAGACAATAGCGGATTACCTTCGCGGACGGCGAGCGGAGAAAAGAACAGTAGGGAACGATAGATGGGCGAAGCTCATGGACGCCGCCAGTATGGGGTCAGATATCTGGAAGACCCTGAGTGGGCGCAAGTACGGGACCTCGGAGCGAGAGGCCGCGCAGGCATACGGGACTAACGAACGTCTCGGCACACAAGCGTTCTCTGCCGGACAGGCCGCACAGACCAGAGGATTCCAAGCAGAACAGGGTCTATACGATAAGGCATTTAATGCAGAGCAGAATGACCTTGATAGGGCCTTGCAGAGAGAACTGGAAAAAGCCCGGATGGAAAGGGACGCCGGAGAAAGAGCAAAGCAAACCATGTCTGCTCTTGCGGCATGGACTCAAAGGGCTTACGAACTTGCTTTGAGCAACCCCCTATTCGTCACTAAGGAGGGCCAGTTTGACATGGCGAAGAAAGAGGAACTCAGGCAATTCCTGTATTCCCAAGTTGACAATTACCCGGGCTTAACAGACAAGGAAATAGAGTGGGCCAAGGGATCGTTTAATGGATATGTAGATAAGTGGGGTGTTGCTCCAACAGTCGATCAAGGCGGAGCCAAAGACTATATCTCCATATTTAAAAAAATCGCAGATACCGTCAAAAATATAGCGGCCCCTGCCTATGACACGGGAGGAATGACTAACAAAAGTTGGGCTGGGCCAGAATCTTCCCTTGAAGCAGAGCTTTCCAGTATGATCCCTGCGTTGCAGGGGGAAGATAAAGAAGTAGCTCAAGCCGCCCTTAATATGAGCGCGAACCCTGGTAAACTTGGAAAGTCTAATTACGAAATGCTTTATAGGGTGGCGCAATACCTCAAGACAAAGCTGGCTCCTGTTGTTCCTCTGCGGCCCCCTACTGGTAGAATGAGAGACTACACTCAATAATGAACCTCAGTCCCCTCCGGTCTACTCTCACCCGACTCTCCTCCCCTCTCTCCCGACAGACCGGCGCCGGTGATACCTCTATACGCCCCTATGCCAATCAAGTAAAGCAGGAAGACGAGAAGAAGCAGAAACGCTTCCAGCCTGTCAAGATGATTCTGGACCTCCTCCAGAGGGGGCAGTACCTCACAGCGAACATAGCAGATGAAGTAGAAGAGTCTTTTCGTACCGGGCGGCCTCTTGGGGAGTCTACGGTAGAAGTGTTGAAAGCGGCCTTCCAAGGTATCACGGGTCAACGTAAGGGAGACTGGGAGACGCTTCTGTTCGGGGGGAAGATTGAAGGTACCTCCGATCAGGCCGGTGAGAGGCCGGGGTGGATTCCTGGCGACTGGGGCGACGACCCTCTGTTGAAGTGGAAGAACGCCAAGGAGGGTGCTACCGGGCTCGGTGAAGGTATCCTGCGCCCCCGTAAACTGTTGGGGATGGCGGCTAACATAGCTCTTGACCCTACTACATACATAGGGTTTGGCCCTACGAATGCGGCCAAGGCGGCGGCAGGGAAGTTCGCCAAGGACGCCCTGAAGCTCAAGATTGCCACAATGGGGGCAGATGACTTCGCTAAACTGGGCGTGAAGTTCGGCGAGAAAGCCGGCAAAAACGTAGACGACATAGCTAAGATTATCTCCAAAAGCTCCATAGGCAAACAGTTCATGGAGGAGACGTACAATAAGGCTTTCCAGACGGCGTTGCGTAGGCCAGAGAAAGAGCTTGTCAAGGAGTTGTCTCCCCAAGTGGAGGAAGCCCTCACCCGCTCCATGGGCAATCAGGGGCTTACCGATCTTCTGGGCAAGATGGACTTCGGCTACGGGGCCGCAGGCGAACGCGCTTTCAGACTTGGGGGGAAGCCCATGGGGGCCAGTGTGAGAGAGCCTTGGGCACCCACGAAGGCGTGGGATGCCATTAAAGCGCGGCTTGAGACTTCCCCTGTGGGCGCGAAGCTGAAAGACGCTTGGTGGTCCCGAATGAACAACGGTCCCATCGGCTCCCTGAAACGAGCCTTTGGTATCCGCAACCCCTACGAACAGCTTGTCCACCTTACCAAGCGGAGAATCTCTGATATCGGTATCCATACCGCCGCCGAGGAAGAGGCTTCCAAGTTTAACCAGTTGTTTAAGGGGCTTGACGAGGAATCCAAGGACAAGGCTGTACAGATCATGGCCGCCGCAGAAGGCGGTACCGAACCCGTTTCTCAGCGCATTCTTGACCCTTTGTTCCAACAGGCGAACGACATCAAGCCCGAGGAGATAAGCAAGTTCCAAGGGCTGTTCGAGAAGCTAAAGACGGTAAGCGACGATTGGTTCGCCAAGGAGCGAGACGCGGCGGCTATGGCGGGGCTTCCCTTCGACGTAGAGCCGAAGATTGTCTATATGCCTCAAAAGCAGGGCACGGGGGCCACGGCAGGAAGTCAGTTGGGGCGCGGCGGTCCGCAGGGCACAGGCTCTACCGGGTTCACGAAAAGCAAGAGCATGTCCCTTGGTCAGAAGATTCAGAACAACGCCGCCGTGTTTGACTATCTCATGCACGACAAGTTGGATGCGGCATACAAGGCTTCTGGGTTTGCAGGAACATACCAAGAGTTCCTTGAGGATTGGGTACGCAAGAACCAACTTACCGAGTCAGCTATCGACCTTCAGACTGCCTTCACCCTTCGCGGCCAGGATCACGCGAAGGCCATGGCTAAGTACGAGATGGTGGAAGAGTTCCGCCAGTTTGGTATCCCAATTCAAGACGCGATTGCCGCAGAACCGAGACTCGGAGATGCTCTTATGACCTTCGGGGAGGGCACTTCCAAACTTGGGCTTTACAAGGTTAACGTAGATGGGTTCAAGGACTACATCTTCGACGAAGAGGTAGCGAAAACCCTCACCAATATGAACATGGCCCTTGGCAATGGCCAGGCGGCAGACGAGTTCACCAAAGCCTTCGGGTGGATGACCCAGTGGTGGAAGGGGACGGTACTTGCCACCCCCGGGTATCACGTTAGAAACTGGATATCAAACAACGTGACAGGCTTCTTGAAGTTCGGTCCCCGCTGGTTCCGAGAAGATAAGTATTTCGGCCCCACGGCAGTAGGGACGATGTACGCCATGCACCCCGAGAAGTACATGGACTTGATTACCAAAGAGTTCAAGGCTTCTCCTGCGTGGGTAGAGAAGCAGTTGAACCATAGGATCGGTGATTTCACGGTCCGCGAGTATGCGGACTACTTCCGTAGCACGGGGCTTCTCTCCTCCCGTACTCAGGCGGCGCAGGAGATAGGGCAGAAGGCCCAGAAGTCATGGATGGAGAAGGCTTCCGCAAAGAACTTCGCCCCCTTCAAGATATCTCAGCGGATCGGGGACTTTAACGAGAACACCGCCAAGTTCAAGTCTGCCCTGATGGACATGGAAGATATGATTGGTAGGGGAGGGCAGACAGCGGGGGACTTGTCGGAACGCCTGGCGACCCAGAAACAGTACTTGGAGTATGCCGATCAAGAGGCAAAGAAGTGGTTCATAGACTACTCAGACCTTTCGGACTTCGAGAAGAAGACGCTTGGGAAGGTTATCCCCTTCTACTCATGGATTCGCCACAACGTAGCCAACCAGATTTCAGGGCTTACTCTGTACCCGGAAATGTACTCCGTAATTCCCAAGGTTCGGGGGGCGCTGACAAACGACGAGGACTTTGACTACACCATCATGCCCGACTATATGAAGAATCAGGGGTACTACCCCATGGGTCAGACAGAGCCGGGCAACTTCCTTATGCGGTGGGCCAACCTCCCCATCGAAGACTTGAACAAGATCCCGGTACTCTTCGAGGAAGGGAACATTCTCAGGCCGAAGTTTAGCGGGCGC
>Ga0209079_10000244_pt1 | contig 23615 bp, 23 predicted proteins | sample PPLLaktember2015_2_FD_187259 | JGI IMG/M metagenome (GOLD analysis project Ga0209079, IMG submission 187259) | Freshwater sediment microbial communities from Prairie Pothole Lake near Jamestown, North Dakota, USA - PPLs Lake P7 Core (6) Depth... | ecosystem: Environmental > Aquatic > Freshwater... | reverse complement strand
GACCAGCTACCCGGCAGAACGTGCATCGCTCATGCAGCAGTCACCGGTTCCCCGTCCCACCCGTCCGGAAAAGACAAAAGCAACGGATCCTCTCGTGATCTTCTTTACCTCAGGCACGACCGGTAACCCGAAAATGGTACTCCATCCTTACAGCTATCCGCTTGGTCATATCATCACTGCCCGCTTGTGGCAGGATCTGAAACCCTCAGACCTCCACTTCACTATTTCCGATACCGGGTGGGCAAAGAGTGCCTGGGGAAATCTCTTCGGCCAGTGGATCGAGGGAGCTGCAGTCTTTATCTACGATATCCGCGGGAAATTCGATCCTGCAGAGATCCCGCCGCTGCTCGTGAAATACCGGATCACCACCTTCTGCTGCCCGCCCACCATCTACCGGATGCTGGTCCTTCTCGGGCTGGAGCGGTTCGACCTTTCAGCCCTCCGGTACTGTGTGAGTGCCGGAGAACCATTGAACCCTGAAGTGATCCGTGTATGGAAAGAAAAAACCGGGCTTGTCATCCATGAAGGGTATGGCCAGACCGAAACGGTCCTCTGTATCGGCGATTTGCCCGGAATGAACTGCCCGCCGGGGTCGATGGGAAGACCGGCACCAGGGTGGCATATCGCGCTACATGATAAGGAAGGTAAGCCCGTGGGGATTAACCGTGAAGGCAGAATAGCAATCTCAACAGATCCCCGCCCGCCAGGCCTGTTTGCGGGATATCTCGAAAATGACGCGGCAAATAAAAAATCGTTTGTGGAAGGCTGGTACTACACTGATGACAAGGCAGCCGTGGACAATGAGGGGAATTTCTGGTACATCGGACGTGATGATGATGTGATCAAGGCGTCCGGTTACCGTATCGGGCCGTTTGAGGTTGAGAGCGCTCTGATGGAACATCCGGCAGTCGCAGAAGCAGCAGTGGTTGGCTCTCCGGATCCCGTACGCGGCCAGATCGTCAAGGCTTTCGTTGTCCTGAAACCCGGTTTTATGCCTTCCGATGCACTCGCCAGTGACCTGCAGGAGCTGGTGAAACGACTGACTGCACCGTATAAGTATCCCCGCTCAATTGAATTTGCCGAATCACTGCCAAAGACAATCTCGGGCAAGATCCGCCGGAATGTACTGCGCGAACGGGAATTGCACAAGGCTGGTGCTCAATAACACACTACGGGTTTGCCATTGCGGCATTTCAGAACTCCTGCCTGCCCCTGTCTCTGATTTAACCGGTGAATACCGTCATGTGCCCGTGAATCCAAGGCTGATCAAATATTAAAAAAGTGCCGGATCGGGTTTACCTTTTTTCCGGCCGGGCTTTCCTCAGGTGAATATCGAATATACCGTGCTTATACGTAGCATTCGCCCCTTTTGCTATGACGTGACACGGGAGCTGGATGATGTGGTGCAGGGAAAAAGATCTCAGGTCCCTGTCCCCGGTTTCTTCTTCTTCCCGGTCGCAGGTGATCTTCAGGGTATCGGGACTGACCAGGCCGGCGGATATTTTTACATCTTCGCAACCCGGTACCATGTCCACCGTTACCATCACTTCATTATCGTGGTCCGTAACTTCCGCGTTCAGGGTGTGGGAGTACAGGCACACGATGTCAGGGGTCTCTCCTTCAGGCAACAGCGGATTGTCCATTGGTTCAAAGGCAAGCTGGAACAGGTAGTCCATGGATGCTCTGAGTTCATCGAGTTCATCATAGATTGATCTGTGAAAACGTCGTCCCATCTGTCTACCTCCTTTTTGTTGCCCAGGTGCGATTTCACCCGGATTACATGGACGGGTGTTGTTTGTGCCAATATAGGTATCGTTGTTTTCGTTCCGGACAAGTATGAAAAATCGATACAGTATACATTTATATCGATATGCGATGACCGCCGCCGCCCCCAATGGGACGCCCCCGCGGCGGATCAAATGAAAACTACAAAACTTCCGTGACCCGCCGTGCCTCGGAGAGGCCCTGAGGCGGGTGATTCTCACAAATTTCTACAAATTTCCGGAAAATGCGAAACTAAGGTTTCGCAGGCAACATGATGTGCACAGTCCGCTCACGGGAATATTATCCGGATAAAGATCAGACTACTACTGGAACCTGATAAATCGGATCATGCAAGGTGATACACTGGAGGTGATTCCGTTTTCCGGGAATCGTGCCGGATCACACCGGTAAGATCTCTAATGAAAGCAGGCGGGTGGAAAGCGATGAGTCCTGTTTTTTTAAAAAAAGTGTAATGGGCTTTAGAGAAACCCTGAGTTTTCTACATATTGTAGAGCACCAATTTGCGGAGGGGACCGTGCCTGTCCCCCGAACCGTCCCTGCGCTTTTGCGATTGTGTCGTATTACCTTCTCTGGAGTTATCGCTCCAGGGGGGTGCCACAGCGGCGGGGACGGTGGCATTACCTGCCGCAGACCTAAAAAGAGCGTTAAGAAAAATATTTTCAGGAGTTCTACTGAGCCGTGTAATGAAAGGTAATTTTTACCGGCTGTTTATGCCCCGGCTACCCTGATGTTCACGCTGTACGTGGTTTCATTACCGGTAACATTCTCCCATGAACGGCGGTACATTGCAGAGAATTTCTGGTCCCCCGGATCCTTTGCCACGATGACCCAGGTGCGGGTCCCGCCAACTCCCACCATTCCCGTGGGTGTATCATCCTGGAGGTAGTCCGATGACTGGAGTTCAAGGCCTGCCGAAAGGGTTTCATTCCACCTGAATCCCGTGGTCGGATTTTCTGCAAGCACGATGGCAAACCGCGTGTTCTGTGTTATATTCCCGCTCCCGCCATTATCCGCTTCCGTGAAGGTAAACATTTTCTTTCCTTCTGCCATCGTTGGGGTTGTCACAACCGATGATGGCGGAGTAGTAACGGTTGTCGGGACAGGAGTTGGGGTTGCTGACTGCTGGATGCACCCGCAGACCAGGACTACCATTGTAAGCATGATCCCGGGTCCGATAATACCCGGTATGATTTGATTCCTGAAGACTTTCATAACTACCCTGTGTGATCCGGTATTTTAATAACATATCTTCGTGCACGAAAAATAATGCAGTAAACGTACTACCGGATGTCATCAACGAACAATATCCGTGTGACAGGCAGGTGGGATAAGGTGATGATGGAAGGCGAAGTGCCGACGAATTTCATAAAATGTCAGGTTGTACATGATATTTTCTTGTAAGATTGCAACGCCACGCAGCTCATATAAAGCCGAAAAGTCGGGTTATCATCAGAACCGCGAGCCATCCCAGTCACGACAGATAGAACCTGGATATTTCCGCAAAATGAACCCATGCTTCCTGGTATCGGATAAATGCACCCGGGAGAGATAAGGCATGTTGCGACGGCATAATTTACGGGTGATTCAAAAGGCCTTACTCTCATCCATCACGGTCCCCTTTCCCGCAAAGAGCCTGAGCCGGGTTACACAGCATTCTTCCGGACATATGCATCAGTGGCAGGGAAGAAGTTGCGGGTTCAATTTTGTGCAGGAAGGCAAATTATTATCTCACCGCTTTACGTATGTGCTCTCCATGAGACACCTGACCTGGTCTGCACTTCTTTGCGCCCTCGTCATCCTGATGGTGATTACCGGATGTGCCAGCATAACAAAAAACGGTCTGCCCGCATCATTAACCTCTGGAACGGTTACCCCACCGGTGCCGGAGACGGGGAGCCCGTCAGACCTGACCAATCAGGGCTCTCCGTACGCTGCGGTCTTTCGCAATGGGGCGTCCTCTACCCCGCTAGCCAGTGGCCAGCCACGGATCGGTCTTGAAAAGAACAGCGGGGGGTTCTCCTCGCCCATGATGATTGCATCACCCGATGACGGGACCGGGCGGATCTTTGTTGTCGATCAGATCGGGCTCGTAAGAGCCATCACGGCCGAGGGAAAATTGCTGGATGAACCATTCCTTGACGTAAGGGATCGTATGGTGAGACTCAGCACGGGATATGATGAACGGGGACTTTTTTCGATCGCATTCCACCCGGATTTCCGGAACAACAGCCGTGTGTTTGCCTTTTACTCTGCCCCGCTGAGATCAGGGGCACCCTCCGGCTGGAGCTGCACCAACCGTCTCTCCGAGTTCAGGATCAGCCCGGATAATACCAATACTGTGGACATGAGCACGGAAAAGATCCTGCTTACGGTCGATAAACCCCAGGCGAACCACAATGGCGGGCCAATACTCTTTGGGCCTGATGACGGGTACCTCTATCTTGCGCTCGGTGATGGCGGTGGCAGTGACGATACCGGAGCCGGTCATACCCGGAATACCGGAAATGCCCAGGACATGTCAACGATGCTTGGCAAGATACTGCGCATCGACGTCGATAAAGCGGGCACCGGGGAGACTCCGTACTCCGTTCCGCGGGATAACCCGTTCGTGGACACTGCCGGTATCCTGCCGGAAATATATGCATCAGGACTCCGGAACCCTGCATACGTGTCCTTTGATTCCGGCGCCGGTCATCGCCTGACAACTGCCGTGGCCGGCCAGCGTCTCTTTGAATCGGTCTTCGTTGTTACGAATGGTGGCAATTACGGGTGGAACATACGGGAGGGGACCCATTGTTTTGACCCGGCAAATAATGCAGTCCCCCTTGCCCGTGGCTGTCCTGTCACGGGATCACGGGGGGAACCGCTGATCGGGCCCATCGTTGAGCTCGGTCACGATGCAGGTACAACCATCATTGGCGGTTATCTATACCGGGGCAGTGCCCTGCCCGGGCTCAACGGATCCTATATCTTCGGTGACTGGTCGAAATCCTTCGGAGGCAGTGGTGATGGTACCATCCTGGTCTCGACCCCGCCTGCCGGATACGATATCAGCAGGTACCCCGCTGTGCTGGATGCAATCACGCCGCAGGACAACCAGATGTGGACCACGCAGGAGGTCCGCATTTCAACCAGCACAAACGGGAGGGTGAATGCCTTTGTGAGAGGATTCTGGGAGGATGCAGACCATGAGCTCTATGTCCTGACCAGCAGGAATGCGGGACCTGACCCTGCATCAGCGAGCGGGGAGATCTGGAAACTCGTCCCGGGATAAGGCAGTGAACAGGACGAGCCTTTTATCGCCCTATAACAGGGGAGACCTGAGATTCCGGACCGGATGGTGATGGCCCAATGACGCGGTGCCGTGCGGTGGAAGGCAATGTCCCGGACCCGCTGACAGTAACCTACTATTCCCAGCGAATATGGGACGTATTTACAGAATTTTAGAAGTCACCATTCGTTGTCATCATTCCGAGTATGACCGATCCGTCGCGGGGGCATCCCATCGGGTACGGCGGCGTTCAGCCTTCATTCGTACGAAGAACTGCCAATTCCTGATGATTCGGAATCCTGTAATCTCCGATCTTTGAATGTCATCGTTTTGCGTGTGCCTTTTTCAAAAAAGGATTACCTTCCATCAATACGGTGGTGTACCTGTCCCGTCCGAAACACCCAAATAATCCGCAGTCGATCGTTGCACATGTCATCCGGGTTCAGATCCCTGGTCAGGCCGGTTTTCCTGTTCCTTCTGTTTGCCATTGTACTTGCTGCCGGAACCGTTATTTGTTCGGCGCATGCACCGCTCAGCGTGGGTTCCAATGAAGGTATCACGGGAGCAACCCTGATCAGCAGTCCTGAAAAATCCTTTGTCCTCTACACTATGCTCGACGGGGACGGGAAGGCACAGTACTACCGGTTTCCGATGGAGAACGGGCAAATCCTGTATGGTTCCCTCCAGGTCCCCGGCCCGGATTCAGCGGTCCCGGACCTCGTGATCATCGGGCCGGGCATCAGTTCCTCCGGTGATATCCCAGCCTCCCTGGAGGTGCCTGCCGGATCCGGTGCACTGCTGGTACAGGGAAAACCACCGGGAAAACCTTTCTACGAGCCATTTTCACCCCAGCCGATCTATGAAGTGGCACGATTCAACATTACCGTTCCTCTGGAAGGCGATTATTACATCGCGGTCACCGGACCCGGTGGTACGAAATACAGTCTTGCCCCTGGTTTCAGGGAAGAGTTCACTGCTGCAGAATGGGTCATGGTGCCCTGGTCGGTGATTTTCATCCGGCTCTGGGAGGGTCAGGCACCGGCAGTAGTATCTGCACCGGTGATTATCATGGTCATTGTCGGTATGGTACTGTCGGTGCTGTATCGGAAAAAGCAGGGCTTGAAACCGGACCTGGTCAGCTGGCTCATCCTGCTGTCCGGCCTCCTGTACCTTGGGGGTGCCTCGATGACCGGGCTGCAGATACTCCATACTGTCCTCCTCACAGGATATTCGTCAGGAGTCGTGCTGACCCTCCTTTTCATGGCCGGGCCGCTCATCCTCGGTATCATTGCAGTCCGGGCGGGGATACAGTCACCAGGACCGGATCGATCCCGGATGAGCGGTATCTGGATGGCGGTTATTGGGATCCTTGGGCTTTTACTCTGGGCGGGGCTTATTATCGGACCCCTGCTTGCTCTTGCCGCCAGTGCGATCATCCTCGTGCGCTCTGCCGGAAGACCCGCCCCTGCCTGACAGGGACCGGCATCTCCGGTAGTGAGAGTTACAGACAAACGAAGGTTCAGGGGAAAAAGGAGGTTGTTATCCGTTTTTCAGGGCAACAATGTCTTTGACACCGACCAGTTTCCAGACTGCGGAACGCTCTCCGCTGACGATCACTTCCACCGGGTCATGCGAAGAGTAACCGAAGGCCGTGAGTACATTCGATGATAGTTTCCGTTTTTTGATCATCGCTGCGAACTGTTCGCGTACCTTTGTTTTTTGTTCCGGTTCCTGTACCTCCCTGAGCATTCCCTGCAGGCTCACAAAGGTAAACGACGAAAGTTCCGGTGTATATTCTTCGATCTCGACCGATACCTGCGGGTTTGCGGCAAAATATTCCATCTTCCTGCCATATCTTGATGAGAGGAAATAGAGGTACTTTTTGTCAAAAACGTACATGAACGGTGCAATGTAGGGGTGGCCATTCCCGATAAACGCGATACGGGAAACATACTGGCGTTCGACAAGGGCATCGTACTCTTCTTTGGTCATCTTTGGGATCTTTAAAGGTTCCATACGCATATCCTCACGAAAGATGCTTTTGACTCTCCTGTTGATAAGGGTAGTGGTGATCCAATGGTTCCGTATCATTCTGGCGGGCAGGTGGACCTGCGGTTAAGTTCACTTGCGTCAATACTGTATGAGCCCGGATGTTGCGGTTATGGAAATACACGGGAGGAATGCATTTCCGTGAGATGGTGCAGACCCTGCTGGAAGAATTCCGATAGTCTTGCCGCAAGGATTGAACCATACCGGCAGATCGGGGGAGTCCTTCAGATTCCCTTATCCGGTCCTTCCACCCATTGAGTGAGGGGTCCCAGGTGTCGGAAGGCCTCAACCATCGGCAGCCCGATCCCTGAACGACGGGCGTTGCAATAAAACCGCCACCGGTCCCGGAACCGTGGCCCGTTCCTCCCTTCCTGCGAGAGGAAATAATCGATGGTTTCACGCTCTTTTTTCATCCATGCAAACCGTACCAGCACAGACATGGTATAGCGTGTATAATCCGGCCAGGCATCAACAAACATTTTTGCGCATTCGAGGGAATGGATAATCCCTTCACCGGTGAATGGCGTGACGGTGCCTATCGATTCACCGATGCCGACAATTACCTGGGGGGATCCGTCTTTTCTGGTTTTTGTGACAGAGAATGGCGTCGAATAGTAAGGGGATGCAACCCGGACAGTTCCGTGGCAGCTGCAGAGAGTGTTGAATGAAAATTTCTCTGACAGGTCGCTGTAAAACCGTTCCATAAGAGTATCGAGCCGGGAAAGACCAATACCACCGATACCGATATGGTAAATGTTGTCACCAAGCGGAAAGACCCACAGGTACCCGAGCCCGGGAATCCAGTTCCCGTAGACTCCCGCCCCAAGACGTTCACTTCCGAGCGGTTCCACAGCTACCCGCTGCTGCAGTGTCGGGAGAGTCAGGTCAGACCTGCAGGGAGGCAGGAATGCCCGGGCAATCCCGGTCGCATCCACCACGACATCGTAGTCCCCTGCCTCATCCGGCCCCAGGTTCCGCTTCTTGACCGGGATGTCTTTTGTGAAATCCCGTATAAGCCGGGGTTTGTCCAGGGTGCAGAGAGGCGTCGTTGCCTGGAGGTTGTCAAAATTCATCGATGGCATGGATTCAAGGAGGTAGTCATTGAAATCGAGCCCGAACTCCGCAAGGTATGGTTCGATGCAACGGGGTACGCCCCACCCGCACGAACGACACCGGCAGCGGGTATCATGGTCCATACCATCATAGATGTCCGGCAAGATTCCTTTCTGTCCGAGAAGCCTTGCCAGGTATCCGCCGGCAATTCCGGCCCCTGCAATCGCAATGTTCATACCATTCCCCCAACCAGCAGCACGATGATGCTTATCGCCACCGCGTGGATAACAGATACTCCTGCCTGCTGTACCATGAGTCTGTTGGCGTCTCTCTCGAAATCAGGAAAGTTGGAGTACAGGAAACGGGTACTGAGCTGATCTATTCCTGAACCGATACCGGTGGTGATCCCGGCAAGAATGACCGTTGTGAGAACAAGCGTATACGCGATTTCGGTTCTTCTGATAATCCCGGCCAGCGGGAAAAGTATCAGGACAGATCCCAGAAGGGTCACGATTCCATACATTGTCGAGTGCGGCAGTTTCGGGTACCGGACAGATGTGGTGCATTTTCCACCCATCCTGTCAGAACGTGCGTCCCGGCGCATCATCGATACAACAAAACAGGTCGCCATCAGGCCATGCAGCAGCGACAGCACGAACGCCAGCGGGGAAAAGATACCGGTTGCAGCATAGACGACGGTCACCGTAACGCCGACCACCAGCCAGGGAAAGATGTACCACTCGGTGAACGGGTGGTGGGCCAGTGCAATGCGGGGATGGTTATACCCGTAGGCAAAACACAAACCCAGGACAATCAGCACAGGGGTAAACACACGCTGTGTTGTAAGGTAAGCACCAAGGATTACCACAAGGATGACAATGACCGCTGACATCTTCCGGTATTCATCGACGGTTGCCCATCCGAACACCAGGGGGCGGTCCCGCCCGGTCTCCCCGCTTTTCTCATGCCGGTCAATCTCCAGGTCCATGATGTCATTCCAGATGTGGCCATCGATATGAATAAGAAGTGCTGTCACACCTGCAATGCCAAACAGGGTCCAGTCAGCGCCGGCAAATCCGGTTTCCCGGATTGTCACGGCAAAACCCAGCAGGATGGCACACAGGGTAAAGGGAATAAGCCCCTCGATCCGCAGGATACGCGGGAATGTCCGGGGGTCGATGCTATCCACCCCGTTGGGATGAGACCAGGGTATCGGGATTGAGTGGGTGAGGTCCGGTCATAATTAACAGGAATTCCAGTTCCGTCATACTAATACTTAATTGTACGTTCTTTGCCTGCAAGGACGTGCGGGATGTCCGGATATCACGAGGATATGTTGGGGGTGTAAGGTGATGAGAAATCAGAGCTCACTCTAAAAGGGTTTTGTTGAAACTGGCATGAACGGGAATGGTTCGCACAAAAACCATGAAAATTGTGAAGGTGCGACTGGCATCCGTAACCGGTTCTTGAGAGCCGGGAGCGGAGTTTTCAGGTAATTGAAGCGCCGCGGGGGCGTCCCTTCGGGGGCGGCGCAGCTCATCACAAAAGCGGATTGCCACTTCCCGAAATTACTGGAATTGTGCAATTTAATATGAAAATGTCCTCGGTATTTTCATCCTGTATGCTTGTAGCTTCCGACATCATGTCCGTTTTCATGGGAAATCCTCACAATATTTTTTCAACGCTCTTTTTAAGCTAAGGAATGTAATGTCTCCGCCCCCGCCGCTGTGGCACCCCCTCTGGAACGATAACTCCAGAGAAGGTAATACGACACAATCGCAAAAGCGCAGGGGCGGTTCGGGGGGACAGGCACTGTCCCTCCTGATAACAGGTGATTCGCAATTTGTTGAAATCTTAGGGTTTCAAAAGAGCCTCTGAAAACTTTTTTCACGGAAGGTAAAGACGGGATTGTAAAAAATACAATGGTACAACCATCATCACGATCACTCACGGGAAGGTTTTTCCAAAAGAAGAGTATAGGAAAAGCGGTTCCCAAAAAAATCTTTCTCCCTGAACCCTGCAGCGCCGGCTAAGCGGCTGACCGTGCCGTGGGTCTGGAAATGGGGATCCCTGATGGTCTCTTCGACAAGCAGGATACCTCCGGGCTTCAGGGCGTCAAAGAGTTCCCGCAATACAGCTTCACGGTCGGGGATCTCACCCAGCACCGTAACCATCACCGCCCGGTCATAATAGTTGTGTTCAAGCCTGCCCTCCCCAAGACCGGCCCGGAGAAAACGGACAGTCGTAATGTCTGCCTTCCGGGCTCGTTCCTGTGCCTGGTTCAGCATTCCTTCCTGGATATCGACCGCCGTTACTTCGCCATGAGGGGCAACGATACCGGCGATGGGCAGGGAATCGCGTGCCGGCGTGAGGCAAACCGCCAGATGATGGCGATGAGAATGATGAGTGCTATAAGGATGATGAAAAGGTATAAACCGGAGATCATGGGGAGTCCTGGTGCGAAATTCTATCATGATAATGGATGCCGTGACGCTTATTTTTTTGGGAAAATTTTCTAGGGTTCTCTCCCACGATGTCAATAAAAACATTTACCTGATCAGTACAAATACCACATAATTCCGGAACCTTATTCCGGGAGGGACTGTATGCTCGCAGGAATAGGTGATGTCGCATCTACGTCTTTTATCACCCTCTATTGCCATGCCCTCGAGACCCTTTCCGGCAATCCTGTCCTCTCCGACCCGAAATCCGTTGAGATCATGACCGAACTGAATAAAATGCTTTCCCGGTCAGATAATGCTCTTGACAGGACACTCGTTGCCGGCACGCTGGACAGGATGCTCGTTGTCCATATTGCCATCCGTGCAAAAAAATACGATGACTATGCACGGGATTTCCTGAAGAGATCTCCTGATGGTGTTATTGTCAATATCGGCTGCGGGCTCGATTCCCGGTTCCTGCGGGTCGATAACGGGAAGGTGATCTTCTATGACCTCGACCTGCCGGAGATAATCAGGATCAAAAAAGACTTTTTCGAAGAGACGGAACGGTATCACCTGATCGCCTCGTCTGTCCTGGATTTTGAGTGGATGGCGGTCGTACGTCAGCATAACGGACCGTTCCTGTTCATGGCCGAAGGGGTGTTCATGTACCTTGAAGGCGGGGATGTCCGATCGCTTGTCCTGAAACTTCAGGAAACGTTCCCGGGTTCGGAGCTGGTCTGTGAGGTGGTGAATGCATTCTGGCTCCGCCCCCTGTTAAAAAAGATGCTGGACTACAAGCTCCAGAAGCAGGTGCACCTGGGAACGGATGCCACGTTCCGTTCCGGTATCAGCGACGGCCGGGAGATGGAACAATGGCACGGCGGGATACAGTTCCTGGACGAATGGAGTTATTTTGATTCCAACGAGAAGAAACTGGGCTGGCTCAGGCTCTTGCGACACATCGGACTTATCCGGAAGACCCAGTGGACGGTTCATTACCGGCTGAACTGAACATGTGCCAATTGGGAATTCCCGTACTTTTACCGTGAGTCGGATTTTTCCCGGAAGAAGCTGAATGGTTCAGACCTTTGCTTCCAGGTCCATCTCAATACCTCCCATTGCCCCGAGAACGATGTTGTACACGATCGCAACAATGATTCCCCCGATAAAACCTATGACTCCCCCGATAATGACCATAAAGACCAGCCCCAGGAGACCGGCACCGATCCCCAGTGCAGGGGCGCCAAAGACCGATCCCATCCCTCCCAGACCGGCAGCAAAGAATGATCCCCATAAAAAAGCCCCATACCAGTCAGAAGACGGCAAAGAATTTCCCGATGCTGACAATACCGAACTGTTTTACGATGTATGTTGTCGCTGCCATGACAGGGTATACCTCTCATGGGTAAATGAAGGATAGCATATTTTCAGGATTGTGAATTTTTAAACATCCGTGAAGGAATTGAAATGATTCACGACAGTGGGCACGGGCAAATCGTAGAAGATTCATTTCAGGCAGACGACAAGGTAAACCGGTTTTTTCATTAAAAAGGTGGCAGATATCCTGCCGTGTCTGGTCCGCAGAGAACGGCAAATTTTTGGTAGTAAGATCCGGAATGACGCACATTCTGAGGGAAGGGTGTAAAATTTATACATTACGATTTATAGTAAAACTGTGGTCCCGGTTTTTGATCCTGGCAACTTTATGCTCCTGCTCATATTATGGGCAGTGCTTGGCATCCCGTTTTCGGTCCTGACCGTGGTGTTGTTTTATGCGGCCCGGTGGATCCCCTCACGACCGGCACAGGTTCTCATACCCCTGGTTGCAGGAATAATCTTCGTTGTTGTGGGCATGTCGATGGAACCTCCCGTCCCCGGTAATTCTGAAGCCCTGAGGTTCCTGATCGGCATTTTCAGTCACCCGCTCCTTTTCGTTTCTCCTGCAATACTCCTGCACAAATACCTGCATCGCATCCCGGCTGCATATGCCGTATTCTTTGCAGCATTTATCGCATCCTGTGTCCTGATTTTACCGGGTGCACTGCAGGGGGACCTGCGTTATGGGGAGCTTGATGGTCTACAGTTCTTGTTGAAAGCGATGATTACTGTAATCATTGATCTCATAATTGCTTCAGCTGCTTTCGGGTTGATTCTCATGCTGGACAATATGCTTACCGGTACCGATGGTGAAAATCCGTGAAACGAATTTCAGCATGAGAATCTTTAACTGAATTAAGAGATTGCGGGAAACTAATATAAATCGCAGTTCCCGAATAAAGTGCTTACCTCGTTTTCCCTAATCCCCATTTTCCGGAAGAGGCGAGCAGCTCGTCAGTCGTCATCCGGATCCATGCGTGGCGGTCTGACCAGCTCTCCCAGACTGCCGCCATCCATTTCCTGATCATGGCATCTTTCTCCCCATCGGTCCCTGCCTGAAGCACATCCATGACCGTCAGTACTGCCGGCCGTAAAGGCGGCTCAAGCCGGGGCCAGACCTTTCGTACTTTTACGATTCTCATATGGGCCTGCTGCACCTGTTTACCGGTGTATCCCTTTTCCAGGGCAAGGTACAGTCCGATGAGCCCGAATGCAACCGTGATGTTCCGGGTTGATCCGCCGGCATGCTGTGCTGCGTACGTGTCGACCACATGCTGGTGGATGAACTCCGGGTCCCGCTTTGCTACCGTGTAACACATGAGGTCGGAATACACCTGTTCGCACTCTCCCGAGGCATTGGTCCGGTCAGCGAGATCCAGGTGACGATGGGGAAGTTTCAGATGGCAGCCGGGACACTCAATCAGCAGGTTCACCGGGAAATGGTGTGTGCTTCTGCTTTTTCTTATATCGCTTTTTTTTCTCCCGCCTCGCCAAAGAGATATCGGCAAACTCGTCCCAGAGAAGTCCTGCACACAATACCGACCACAAAACACTTGTCAGGATGGATATCACAGTGTACATACCACTGGGCTTTTTATGAACAATTCCCCACAACACGGCGGGCAGCATCTTCCCTTCTCCCTGAAAACACAGGGCTGGGACGATGAATCTGCCTCCGCATTCTCAAAATATACCGGCCCCTATATCCCCGGGAGAGTCACATGCCGTCAACGCACGGTCTATGATGTCTTTATCGAAGGCGGATCTGTCCAGGCAGGAATGTCCGGCTCATTGCGGAAGCGTGGGCGGTTTCCCGCGGTAGGGGACTTTGTCGTGCTGCTCCACCAGCCTGAAGCCGGTGCCACGACAATTGTAGATATCCTCCCCAGAAAAACCGTGTTTACCCGGGGTGTAACCGGAAAGGAAGGAACCGATCAGGTGATTGCGGCAAACATCACCACCATCTTCATTGTCACTGCTGCCGGACCTGACCTGAACGCGAGGAGGCTCGAACGTTACCTTGCTGTCGTCAATGCCTCCGGTGCCAGCCCGGTCATCGTCATCAACAAATCCGATCTTGTAGAAGATCCCTCCACTCTTGTTGCGGAAATTTCACCGGTATCTGCCGGTATTCCGGTGATAAGTATCAGCGCACTGACGGGAACCGGGATTTCACAGCTCGATCCCTGGCTTACACCCGGCACAACGATCGCTCTCATCGGTTCCTCTGGTGTCGGCAAATCGACCCTCATCAATACATTGCTGGAACAATCCGTGCAGGAGACAACAGTCACCCGTGACTACGACGGGAAGGGGCGACACAAAACAACCGTCCGCCAGATGTTTGTCCTGAAGTCGGGAGCGCTCATGATCGACAACCCCGGACTGCGGGAGGTCGGCATCGGCACCGCCGGCTCCGGCATCTCCGACACGTTCCCGGACATACTTGAACTTGCGGGCGGCTGCCGGTTCTCCGATTGCCGGCACGAGCAGGAACCGGGCTGTGCAGTCCGGGAGGCGGTCAGCGACGGGATCCTTTCCCCGTCACGGCTGGACAATTATCTCCGGCTTATGCGGGAGCTCGCATTCGAACAGGAAAAGTCTGCGATTGGCCTGGTCAGGATTGAGCGGAAGCGGTGGAAGGGGATTGGTAAACTGGCGAAGGATATCCGGAAAGGAAAATGGGAATAACATCGGACCGGCACAGGCTGAGTGATGTGAAATTCGATAGACGGTACTGGATATTCATTGCGGCTGCGATGTTTTTTGCGAGCGTAGCATCTGCCTCCACACTCTACATGGCATCGGTCCAGGAGCACTTCATGGAATGCAATTCCGTGAGCGCCGCATGTTTTATCCGTCTCGGCATGGTTCCCTGCATGATCCTTGGAGTGCTTGCCCTGCTCCCCCTGATGGTTGCCATCCCCTATATCTTCCGGCAGAACGAGAACCCGGGTCTATTGTCCTTTCTGGTGCTGGGATTTATCGTCGCCTACACGGCTTTTGATGCGGTGAACAACGTGGCAGCCATCATGGGATATCACCAGGCTTACCTGGTTGCGCATGCCGTCCTCGATACCACCAATAATGTAACCGGGAATATTGTGGGTACCGGGGACTCTCTCTGTTGACTGGCTCATGGCGGAGTCCGGCTCAGCCGGTTATCACACCGGTGCCCGCGTTGGCGGATGCCGGCCGGACTCGGCAGGGCTAAATCCGTTATGAACTGTGTGCAAAAAATCACCACTAACGGGAATTGTAGTGGAGGCAATCATATGGGCAGGTGAGGAAGGATTTTGTCAGAAAAGAAATGATGTGCTACGATCACCAGGATCCTGGTAACAAAAGGAAATAACTTTTATGAAAATGAGAAATAACCCGGCCTTTGGATTCCATGGTTTTCTCATATTTTACGGCGTTGCAGCACTGATTAACGGTGACTGGTTGCAATAAGTCCGGATTGTTTTTTTGCTTGTTTCTCCTTGTTCATTCCTGAAAAAAAAGACGAACCGGGTGACCGGAAAAGCCAGGAGAGATAATCCGCTCTATATGGAGATGTCGGATGGATCTCTGCTCCACGCCTGATTATAGGCAATGTTCGAGAGCTGGTCGGCCTCGGCATTCTGTTCCCGGGGTATCCAGACAAAACTCGTTTTCCTGCCTTCCAGCAATTTGCGGATTTCCGGGACAAACCGTTTTGAGGTTTTTGATTTTATCTGCCAGGTACCATTCATCTGGTGAATGACAAGCTGGGAATCACCTTTGATCACAATCTCGTCATTAAGGCAATTTCCCCTTACCCATTCCGCCGCACATTTCAATGCAGAATATTCCGCGACATTGTTTGTCATCCCGGCACCAGAGCCGACTATCCCATACCCACTTTTCACTTTCTCCCCGTCCTTGTAAATCACGTATCCGTACGTTGCCACACCACCGGGGTTTCTGGGCCTGCATAATCCGTCGAAGTATATGGTTATCATATCTTTTTACACCAAACCGTGCCCAGAAATCACCGCTGACAGCACATTATGGAGTGGCGATAGTGGTTTGAATAGTGTTGGGATACTAAAGAGTATGAATGCCACCATAATGGAAGGCGTGAAGTATCTCCGGGTCTCATCACATTTTCTTAGCAAGATCTTCCATTAACTCTGCCTGAACCTTCTGAATCTCCAGAAGTCGCTCCCCCTGGTTAATGAGGAGGTGATCGATCTTCCTGTGCAGCTGATGAATTTCCATCTCTGCATTGAGGTTCACCTGGTAATCATGTTCGGCATTCAACCGGTCTCTCTCCTCCTGCCGGTTCTGGCTCATGATGATGACAGGAGCCTGAATTGCAGCAATGGCCGACAGGACGAGATTAAGCAGGATAAAAGGATAGGGATCGAATGGTCTCAGCATAAAGACGACTGTGTTTATTCCGATCCATGCAAGAAGAATGGCTGTAAACACAGCGATGAATGTCCAGCTTCCGGCAAAATCGGCGATTCTGTCGGAAACCCGGTCTCCGAAGCTCAGCTGCCGGTCAAATTCGACATTGATATTTTTTGCCGTAAGTTCATGGTCTTTCATGCTTCTTGAGATATTTTCTTCCAGAGAAGAGAGCTCGATTCTCTCTTCTTCCAGAATTTCCCTGATATACTGTGTCCGGAAGTGGTTCAGATCAGCGCTGCAGATGTAACCTTGTTGTGACCAATCAGGGTATGCCTTCCGGATTACATCTGTGATCGATTCCGGAATCGATCCCGCAGGTTCGACTTCGCTTCGCTTCTTGCTTTCGCCGCAAACCTGGCAGTGAAATCTTTCCTGATCAACCATCCTTTGTTCCTCCAACAAACCTATGGATCTGCACTGATATATAGGGAAAGGAGTATTCGACCCCAAAGACGATATTTATCTGGTGAGAGGGAGATATTCTCTTCGAAGAATGGTGAAGAATCTGCAGGTAGTGCGAGGGGAGCCACTACGATAAACGTCATTATCAGGAAACCATGAGTGTCCTCTGGAAGTATTTAAAACCGCAGAGGGTGCTCATTGTTGTCGCCCTCATCCTGGCGGGTATCAGTCAGCTGCTGAGCCTTATCGATCCGCTTATTTTTGGAAAGATTATCGATGATTATGCCCTGAATCCGTCTAACAGTACGGAAGAGTCGCTGGTCAAGGGGGTGCTGTTCTGGCTGGGTGTGGCGATCTCCGTTGCCGTGCTTGCCCAGGTTACCAAAGCCTTCCAGGATTATTTCACGAGGCTGGCGGTAAAAAAGTTCGGCATGCAGATCTTCAATGATGGACTGCAGCAGACGCTTCGTTTATCCTACGATGAGTTCGAGGAACAACGGAGCGGCGAGACGTTATCGGTACTGCAGAAAGTGAGGGAAGATACCCAGATATTCATGAATTCTTTCATTAATGTTGTCTTCTCGTCTGTTGTGGGAATTTGCTTTCTTATCGGGTATTCGGTGACCAAGAACCTGCTGCTGATACCGGTTTTTCTTATTGGTATTGTCGTGCTGGGTTCGCTCACCGGATTATTAAGTAAAAATATCAAGATGACGCAGCGGTCGATCAACCGCGAAACCTACAAAATATCTGGGGTGATTACCGAATCCCTCCGGAATATCGAGCTGGTAAAAAGTCTTGGCCTGACCTTTCCGGAAATACGGAGATTGCAGGAACAGAACCTGAAAATCTTCAATCTGGAGATGACGAAAGTAAAAAGGATTCGTCTGCTGACGTTCCTGCAGGGAGCGACGCTCAGCATCCTGAAGCAGTCAATATTATTCATCCTGCTCTGGTTGATTTTCCGGAACCTCCTTACGACGGGAGAATTAATCTCGATGCAGTTTATTTCCACCATCATTTTCGGACCGTTGCAGGATCTTGGAAGTATCATTATCAGTTATCATGAGGTTGAATCGTCGGTGAATAATTTCGACCAGCTGATGCAGAAGCCGATTGAACAGAATGTGGAAAACCCGATTGAGGTTGACGAGCTGCGTGATATCCGTTTTGAGAATGTCGTGTTCCGTCATAAGACTGCACAGTATAATGCCGTTGACGGGATTTCTTTTGAGATGAAGACCGGTGAGACGATCGCCTTTGTCGGGCCTTCCGGTGCAGGCAAGTCAACGCTGGTCAAGCTCCTGCTGGGGTTATTCCATCCGGTGAGCGGGGAGATCTATTTCAATGGCCACCCGTCTTCACAGATCCGGTATAACCCATTACGGAGGCAGATCGGTTTCGTTTCGCAGGATGCCCAGCTGTTCGCAGGAACAATTAAGGAGAATCTCCTGTTTGTCCAGCCGGATGCGACTGACGGGCAGATGATGGATGCATTGCACAAGGCTGCCTGTGATACGATTCTGAGAAGTTCGGCTCATGGTATCGATACGATTATCGGCGAGAGCGGCATGAACCTGTCAGGCGGAGAGAAGCAGCGCATTTCCATTGCCCGGGCGCTGCTGCGTCACCCCCGTTTGTTGATCTTCGATGAGGCGACTTCGGCGCTCGATTCATTGACCGAGAAGGAAATAACGAATACCATCCGGGATATTTCCACGAGCAAGGACCAGATCTGTCTGCTGATAGCTCACCGGCTATCCACGATCATGCACGCTGACGTGATCTATGTCCTGGAGCAGGGTAAGATTATTGAGACCGGTTCTCACGCAAATCTTCTTGCCCAGAAGGGTTTGTACTACGCCATGTGGCGTCAGCAGGTTGGTGAACGCAGGAATCCGGTGAATTGATCTGCCTTGTGGGAATTCATCACACTGACAGGGAGTTACAACCGTAATGAGCAGAAACGGTTCGTTTCGGTGTAAAACCGGAAAATCCGATTAAAAAAACCTGATATCCATCATCTCATACCTGACTGAAGCATGTTCAGTCAGGCAACACCAGCGTACCGGATACGGAGGAGAACCGGCAGATCTGCCGGAAGTACTGCACGATATGCCAGAACTATAAGCATCATTCTCTCAAACGATACCAGCCCAGCGAACTTTTCTGTGCATGCGGAACGTCAACGGCCCCGTCAATCAGAGAGATAGGCTGCTTTTGCCGGGCCTGTGAGATCTTCACGATAGCACCATATCCTCGGCGGATATTTCTGTGTCAGGCATTAGACAATTTTTTTCTTGTGATTAACCCTCACTTCGACCGGAACTCATCCTTCAGCTCCTGCTGTCGGGGAGCCTGATCACTGATGTTACCAGCATGGCGGGGTGATACCATCGACCGTCTTCGGTCATGAGGGGGATATGCCCTGTTGGGAGAGTGTTTGACAGATTTGATAATGCAAAAGACCCATACAATAAAGGCAACACACGGTATGAACTTCGAAGATATCGACAGCACCGGGGATTTGGAGATCGTATCAGAAGAATCTCAATGGCAGAATTTTGAAAGGCTGACGGCTTTCATCTTTGAAAAAAATGATTTCGAAGTTAAAGTAAACACCGTTAAAACGTGGAATAAAAAACGAAGGCAGTATGATGTTATCGCCAGAAAGAGCAACCAGACTTTTCTGGTAGAATGCAAGAAGTGGGCGGGGAACCGTTACCGGTTATCTGCACTGAAAAGGGCTATCGGGCAACACAAAGAAAGAACCACGTTTTATGAAAGTATCACGAATGAGGATGCGGTCCCCCTCCTCGTCACCCTCATTGAAGAGGAGATACGGGTATTTGAAGGTGTACCCCTTGTGCCTGTTGGTAAGCTCAACACCTTTATCAGCGAATTGGATAGTCTCGCGAATGGTAACTCTTTTTCCAAGTATGAGGAGGACCTGCCTCCTCCAGAGGATATGCTGACGGAGTTATGTGATTTTTCAGGACAGGTGAATGAGAAGAATGAGGGATATCTGCGGTAAATCATCATCTAAAAACAAGTTCATGAAATACCCTGTCCCGGAATCCCCAGAAATACTTCTCTGATGCCCCAGGTTTGCCAATCCAGACGACATGTCAGCGGATTCAGGATAGAAATAGCGTCGTGTATCAAAGATGAATTATAATTTCGGATGATGTTGCAAACGAGAGAGCCAAAAAATCCTCTTTACTTCTCATCCACCTGCTTTCTATTTGGTGGCTACGAGTACCTTGAACCATTCAAATTCTTTCAAAGGGCTGACATCTGCGTTCTTAAATCCGGCATTCTTGCACAAATCTTTCCATTGATCAAATCCGATGCAGTACTCACCGTCGTTCAGGATATGCTTCTTCCCATTATCATACATCCTTTCAAACGCTGGTACGCCTCCCTCTTTCATTGCGAGTATAAGTTCTCCCGTAAGGTACTTCAGAATTCTTTCTAATCGCTGAGGGTCATCCAGTCTTCCGGTGGTATCCATATCGATTTCCCCGATAACGAATCGCCCGCCATCTTTCAGAGAGTCATAGATTTTTTTGATAACCGGTTCCTTGAATTTCACATGGTGCAGTGCAACCGTCGATGCTATTATGTCAAACTGGTCAGGTTTGAAATCCATATCCTCGGCTGATTGTTGTGTGCAATGAATTTTCTCAGTCAGGTTGCACTGTTCAATTTTTTCCTGGAATATCCTGAGCATCTCAGATGAGCTGTCTATTGCCGTGATCCTGCAATCGGTTTTATTCAGGAATTTCAATGACAGCAATCCTGTCCCGCAGCCGATATCAAGAATCTGGTCATTTCTATGTATTCCCGATTTCCTTACGACCAGGTCAAGCAGTTTATGGTGTCTCTTCACCTTTCCAAGAGTATTGTCGTATTCGTTTGCCCAGTCCTGGAACCAATCACGATTGTCCTTAATGACGTGTTTCATCGTCTTCCCTGTATTGTATTGATACGTTATAGTGTGTTATTGGGATTACCTTTCTTACTCAATCATGTAAAATCTCCCGAGCGTTATCCCCCGGCAATTTTAAGTGGTTCCCCGAAAAAATATTTCCCTCATGTACTACCGGGGGATAGGGATCCTCTTCATTCTCGCTCTCGTTGTGGGTCTTCTTCTTGGTTCACCGGGTACCGTGAAGACAATTATTACTCCGGCTCACATCGGACTTCCGGATAATGACAGCCCGTCTTTTTCCGGCGAGGCGAACTTTATTCATTCTGGAGGCAGCCTGGTGAACCTGCCGCCCGTCCCCCGTTTTTACCGTGAAATCCTCCCTGCAGGTACTGACCGCCAGTGGATTGACCTGTCATGGAACAATGTGAACAATCCGCACACGGTTGTCATCCATACTCCGGATACAACCCTCGGCCCGTTCCAGAATGCGGACAACGGGATTGTTGACCGGCGGATCTTTCTTGAGATCTCCTCAGGCAGCAACCTGACCCCCGGCCCATGGTATTACCAGGTCCGGTCAGCAGGTACATCACTGTGCGGGAACGATACGTTCCGGATCTACCGGGACAAGGGAGATGCCGGAGCATGACCCTCTGGCAGGCAGGGGTACTGGTCTTCGTCCTGGTACTGGTACTGGCACTGGTCACTCCCGGCATGGCTGCACAGGAATATCACGTTCAGTCAGGATATGTCAGCCCTCCGCTGCCACTCTCAGCTGTCCATTCCAGCCCTGAGGAAATTCCGGTGTGGGAACTTCCCCTGGATCTCTTCCTCATTCTCGCAGCAGGGTGGGCAGCTGAACTCCTCATTGCCATCAAGATATGGGCGGCACTGGGATACCGCCGGGTGACCCGGTCCAATGTTCTGGCGCAGGCAGTCCGGTCCTCGGTATTCTCCGCTATCCGGAAAAATCCCGGCATTCACCTGCGGGGTCTTGCCCGGGAAACCGGCATTCGGCTCGGCACGCTAAGGCACCACCTGCAGATGCTTTCCCAGACAGGAAAAATAACCGGCCATAAGGATGTCGAAGCCCTCCGGTTTTACGAGAATAACGGTATGTACACGGAAACGCAACAACGGGTCCTCAGGCACCTGCGGAATGCAACCCGGAAACAGATCCTGGGTATTCTGATGCGACAGCCATCAGCCTGCCGCGACGACATTGCCGGACAGCTCGGGTTCACCGGCGCTGCTGTCACGTGGCACATGAACGTGCTCGAGGCGGACAGTATTATTCATGTGGAGCGGACGGGAAGGAGTGTCCGGTACGTGATTTCCGAAGATGTTAACCGCTGCCTGCATGATTACCTGCCGGCATAACCGGGAAGTGCCTTTCTGCTGTTTCGCGGAATCTGAGTTTTCCGGGATCTGAAAAAATGCCGGGGACTCTGAAAACCGGCACGGACAGGACCGAAACTTCATGACAGGTTAAGAGTTGTGCGGGAATTCCTTTTTCACCGGACATCCCATGATGGTTCCGGAGATATGCAATGCCTGATAAAACTGGAATACCATCATGGAGGAATACCGGAACTCTCCTGTGTCTTGGGATAGTCGTTGCCGCACTGATTAATGCCGGATGTACCACCCTGTTCCCAGCCATGCAGAATACCCCTCCAGGTACTGCGGTCCTGCCGGGCAATGAGAAGAGTCCGGTCCCGGAAAACTGCACATTCAATCATGAGATGGAGAACCTTGAAATCCGCCAGCCGGGTCTGGATTCCTGCTACTTCGGGACTCATTCGCCGATGGAATATCTTAATGACCTGCGCCTGCATCCTGATCGGCCGGTCCTTGTCCTTGGCGTACCTGATGGCTTGATAACGCCCCGCGACGCTGAACTGCTGATGCAGGTGATAGATTCTCAGGAACCTGCAGCCCCGGTGGTATCGCCACTAAGCTCCTATTGGCCGCTGAACCAGACCTCGACGGCAGGGAACGAAGCCCTCTTCCTTCTTGAAGGATACCGGGCCGGGCATTATCCCCCATCTCTCTGCTCACTGCATTATTTCAAGCCTAACAGGACTGAAGTGAGAACATGGTGGGACACGTACGGGAAGCGAGGTCTGCCTGATGAGCGGGATGCGATCCGGATAGTACAGGAAACCTGGCCCGATCTCAGGGACTACTCGCCAGGACATCTTACCCTCAAAACCATCGGGACACTGAAAGCTCCCGATGGCTGGTTTGTTGCGTTCATCCAGGAAGGTTCCGGCGTGCCGATCATTTCTGCCCGGTGCTATCACGTGGGCAACGACCGGACCGTCCGGCAGACCGGGCTGCTCAATCACAGCATCATGGTCCAGCTCGGGGATTTCTCTCCGGTGACGTGTGGATGAGAATAATTCTTAGTGAGAGGATCGCGACGGCGCTGCCGTATCCTTCCCTTCATCTCCCGAAAAATTCGGGCACTCGGTAACACAGAGGCTGCATGGCATCGTTGCCCTCCGGGCGATCCATGGTGCAAGAGGGGCCATGCATTTCTGCACTATCGATCGTCCCAGTATCCATTTGGCAGCCGGAACGAGGATGGGTGGAACCCAGGCACTCACGTCGCGGCACCGGAACGCATCGACACCTTCCGGTCCCAATGCTCCTCCCGGGCATGCTCTGATGCAGCGTCCGCACCCTTTGCAGAGGGGGACTGCTTTTCTTCCGGCACTGCTTTCGCCCTGCCCGGATTCCTGGATCCGGCGTCCGCTCACGATACCGCCCAGCAAGAGCCGCGGGCCGAACCGGGGAGTGAGGAGAACGGTATTCCTTCCCAACGACCCGAGTCCCCCGGCCGCAGCGACCTGCTTCA
>Ga0209079_10000243_pt1 | contig 23630 bp, 43 predicted proteins | sample PPLLaktember2015_2_FD_187259 | JGI IMG/M metagenome (GOLD analysis project Ga0209079, IMG submission 187259) | Freshwater sediment microbial communities from Prairie Pothole Lake near Jamestown, North Dakota, USA - PPLs Lake P7 Core (6) Depth... | ecosystem: Environmental > Aquatic > Freshwater... | reverse complement strand
GCTTTTTGCATGCCCCGCATTGCCCTGGCGCTTTTGAAATTATAATTCGGTATTGCTGAATATCATGCGTAAAATCATTCGGATTAACAGGAATACCATTTACAGGTCGGTCATAACTCATATACGGGTCAATTTCATCGGGTTCACTGCTAACCAATTTTTCTGCTGACCCTAATTCAATTTCATGTTTTTTAATCAATCGACAAGCGGCTAGCGCACACGAACGCGCTTCTTCGATGGGCGTATTCGTGTGCGCTGCCTTATTTATTAAAGCATTTATTTTAACATATACATCTTTCATTACACTTACATTTCAAGTTCACGGGGTATACTTTGCAAACGTCGTATCAGCAGGAATTTCCGAATAAGTAGTTGACCCGAACAAAAGACCGTGCGTTGTCTTGCACATTTCAGGCAATTCCATATCGCCGCTTTCATACATTGCAGCTGTAGCCTTTTCGTCAACCTGATGCCAGTAAAGCGTTCCGTTAACTTCTCCAACTAAATATCGTTCCATTTTATAATTCTCCCTTAGTTCGCCACGATATGGCTGTTAATCTGATAATTATGAGCGTTACCGCCGAATCCGCCCAACCCGATAGCCGTTCCCAGATTTGCCCACGTACTTGCAATTGTTTGCGGTGAAACAAGACCCGTTGCGGGATCAAACGACGATCCAAAATCGCCCGCCGGACCAAACGTGAAATTACCAGTTGCTCCGGTTAATGTCATACCCGCAAGCGTCTGATAACGCATAGTCGTATTAGCTAAGAATCTAATACCCTTAGCGGTATTATCCTTGCCCCAAAGGGCGTTAACGCCGGACGATACGACTTGAGAGATAATTCCGTTAGAAATATCTCCGATTTGCAATGGAGTAACCCCTACAGTGATTCCGTTACCAGCAACGTTAAACACTGCCATTGATGCAGCGCAAAGCGTTCCGCCATAGACGTTAATTCCTGGTCCTCCGAAAACCATGAAATCATAATCAAAATAAGCCCGGCTACTAGCCCTTACAGTAAGACCGCCAGCCCTAAGCAATCCGCCATTCCAAAACAAAGAGGTAGTAACGGCATTCAATCCGCCATTTCTAATTCCGCACATAGCGAACAAACATCGCTGATAAATCTGCGAAATTAACAGTTTATCAAACGAGCAGCCCTTATACTGCGGTTCATTCCTTCCCGTCGGAAGCGTCATATTACCCGCCGGGAAAGTCCCTTCGTTTCTAAAACGGATATTAGCAAAACCCGGCTTAGGAACAGATGCAGTTCCCTGCATAGCGCTATCAATACGCTGAGTGCCTAAATAAATTTCGGTCAAATCTTCAATAACGAATGTATCGCCTACGCTAAAAATGCCAGGCGTGACAGTGCTTGAAAGAAGTCTATCCGGAGGCTCAAGCGGTGAAGGTGTACTAGCATTAGCAGGAAGGTTGGGATTATTGGGCGTACAAACGACAGCAACGCCAGCGCCCAAATCAGCTGCAATATATGCAGTCTGCCCGACATTCGGACCGGAGGTAACACGCAATCTCTTATCGAGATGATTCGCCCACGTGATAGCAGCGTCCGTTACAGTCCAATACTGATTAGTTCCGCGATTCTGAACGGTAACGGCGCTAAATGTACCCGTGTTAGCTCCGCCCGTTGCCGTCGGCGTAGCGTTTCCCAACACGGCAAAAAGCCCGTTGTTAGGCATGACAAAATCATAACTAAGTTTATCAGTCTGAGGAGGACTGCTAAGTACGCTTAATGTAATTAACTGAACTGGGGTAATAACGGTTGAAAGAACGCCCGGCATTAACTTGCCAACGCCGATTCGCCGATTAAATTCAGCAAGTGTCTTAATCGCTGCCGCAGCCGTATCGCCCTGATTTTCGTCATTACCGTTAATAGGGTCAACAAACCAAGCCGCTTGCGAAAGATACGCGTTAACATCCGTAGGCTGGCGCAACCAATTACCCGCCGGATTAGCCGCAATAACTGTAATTCCATCCGGCACTAAAGCCGAGGTCTTATCCAGAATCCACGACGTTCCCATAAGGGAAAGCATGCGAGCGGTGTTACCCGTTGATAATTCGGCGGTATCCAATCCGCTAAGCGCAGCAATATCAGCCGTAATAACGCTCGTAACGCCTCCTCCGCTAGGGCTAGGCGCGGGAGTAATCCCTTCAGTCGTAAAATACGTTCCGCCAGCCTGCGCGATTGCAACAAGAGCTTGACACAGCGATGTATAATTACTCGGAAGATTAAACGGAGGTACGTCATTAACGAAACGGTCTTGCCATGCCGTTTCCGCCAACTGCTCGATTGCAGTCACCGACAACGTATTAGACGGCGCTGCGCCCCACTGGGTATCAAGCTCTTGGGCGAACGCTCCTGCAACGTTTGTCTGACCTGTATAATCAATTGGGTTACTATCCGTCGGCACGCGATTAGCCGCGCCCATTCCCGCAAGAGCGCCCGCAAATGCGGCTGTAAAAATCGCTAAATTGTTCGGTACGTACATTTTATTTTTCCCTTTACTTTGCTAGTGGCGAAGGTATTAACCAAGCCGCAACGGCTAACAGAGCAACGTTACGTTTGGTTAATAACCTATCAATTGAGTTTTTCTTCTTTTTCTTCTTTTTTCGGCTCATAGTTTTTTAACCAGCCGAGCGCCCTGACTATAATCCTTCCAATCTAACCCGTGGCCCGTGAAATGGTCTTGGATAACTTTCCCATTCAACTTGTGCCATCCGTAAAGGCCTAATTTCCCGTCTTTTATAACCACATCTTTGTGGGAACCTGCCAATAACTTAAAATCGTTATTAGGGCTCTGCCGGTCAATCTGTCCTTTAATATGCGCTAGTTGGGTAATATTCATTTCGGCGCTATTCATGGTCTTAAACGTACCATCATGCGCCCGCGGATTAGGTTCAAGCTTCAAATCAGCTTGATTCCAAATTGCATTAACGAGTGCAGGAGTAGGTAATTGCGCATCGTGCATTTTTGCAACTTTTAGTGCTTCACCTATTCCGACAGGAGCAATATACATAGGCGACACAAGCCATAAAGCCCCGTCACCCTCAACTTTAACCCATCGGTCAAGCGGAGGCACAGGGATTTTAGTAGCGTCTTTAATTTTTTCGAGGACTTCGTTGGTTTGGTCGCTTTCCTCTTCGCGCTTTAAACCAAAGTACCCGAGCGCTCCCAATATAGCTAGCGTTAAAGGTCCCAATCTAGCCCTCGATTTCTTCTCTAGCCTGCTTATTTTTTGCCTTGCGAATAATGCTCATAGCTAATTGCACTTCTTCATCTTCGGTCAACTCTTCATCGCTCTGAATGCTATTATATAGCTTAATAAGCTCAGGAAGAATAGCGCTCACAAAACTGAAAAATTTATCAATCATTGTGCTTACCATACTTACTGTCGGCCTTTTGAGCGCAATCCTCATATACGTCATAACTGCCCGCGTCTTTACCTAACGCTTTGCATTTATCTAGCGCAAGAGAATATCCTACAAGATCAACAACAGTCTTAGGTTGAGGCTTATCTACTCCGGGGCATCCGAGCAGCGCCATAAATACAACTAAGGGTAAAGCAATTAGTTTAGCGTAATTCTTATTCATTGTAAGACCCATAATACCACAATCGCTATAATAAAGCTAGTCGGCTAACGACTTTCAGTCTTGCCGCTAACGACTTTCTTTAGTGCCTTAGTAGCTTTGATAGGGTCTAACCCTAGCGCTCCGATAAGCTGAATTAATGCCGCAAGCCTACTAAAAAACCATGTCGGATATTTATTTGCTAGCTTGTTATACGCCTCCGGCGTTTTCCTTTTTAAAATCGCTGTAAAAATTGAGCTTACAAGTGGCCATAAAAATGCGGCCGAAAGCTCAGGATGATTAGCAATAAAAGCAAGAATTTTTTCCATAATTTTTCCCCTTAGTGTCCACACTTAGAAAGTAACGATGCAGCTCCAGCGGCTAACATCGCGCCCACTATAACCGCGCCCTTAAACCACCACGCATCTTTCCAGCCTACAAGTTTCTGCAATAATTCGATCTGAAGTTTCATCTGGGCTTGACGATTAAGTTCAGCCTTTTCTTGGTTTGCTTTCATTTCCGCAATCGCCTTAGACTGAATTGTCATTGCACTTACAAGTGCATTCTTTTGTTCGTGATCTCCATGGTCACTAGTGCTTTTAACATTATTAAGTTTATCGTCATATCTATCCATCCGTTGCTCAACATCATTGATTCTATTTATAATCTTCCTCTGCTCATCTCTAATATCTCCGTCATCAATTGAAAGTTTTTCTAAACGTTTTGACGTTTCCTCGTGCCGTTTGTCCGACTTTCTTACGCTTTCGTCAATTTTACCTTCCAGCTTATCCGTGCGAGCAATCCCCTCTTTAACGGTCGCATCGATAAGCTTGCCCCAAGTGTTGGTTTGGTCAAGCTTTTCCTCGAACCGGTAAAACAACCGAGACATTTCTTCGTTATTCAAGGGGATTATCCTTTAGCGTTAGCCGTGGTTTGAATTCTTATATTTATAAGCAGCTACGCCGATTCCCATAGCCCCAAGTACTAGCAGCAACGCACTAGAACCTGGATTTCTTGCGGACATATCTGCAACACTTTTTCCAGCCCCCGCTAATGCATCCCCAATTTGCTTAGCTCTTGTGCGAATTGCTGCGCCGTATTTATCAGCATCGGCAGTAAAATATCCGCTTTGTTTCATCGCATTAGCAACGTCTTCGGGCGTACCTTGCATAGCCCTAACAACAGTTTCGCGATTTCGATGCGGATTCTTCGTTAATTCCCAAATGTATTTTTCAGCGGCTTGCTCGTCGCTTGGGAACATGGCCAAACAAACGTCAACAACTTTTCCGCCTTGGGGAATTGTATCTTTCCCTCGCGCATAGCCTACGGGACAAGTGCCATCCGGATTAAACGGTTTTTGAACACCTCCCCAATTGAACATACCTTTATTCGCAAAATCAGCGAATTGACCCAAGCGACCATATCCCGTTTCGTGAACGGCTACCGCTTGGGTATAGAGCGCTTCTTTACCGTTTGGCTCGCGGCCGTGTACACGTTGCCATGCCGCTTTAATTACGGGTACAGCGTTGATATGATCGCTAGGTCCAGTAATCATTTAATCGTCAATCTTTAGAATTTTTAGAGTTTCTTTTTTAGTTTTAGCGTCAGTGCGTAAAATTAACTGACCTAATGAATGGTCGGAAATTGAATCGGGATTCTTTCTCAGTTTTGACAGTAAAACTCTTGCGCGTAATTTCGTAATTCGTTTTTTCTTAGCGTTTACGCGCCTACGTTTAAGTGCCATTTTTCTCTCCCGCGACTTTCACATTCTTAACCAGCCAAAATGCCTTAAGCATTCTATGCCGCGATTCCCGCAATCCATAATCACAATTAGGACCGCCCGCGGCATACCAGCCTAATCTTTCAATTACTTCATTTTCTCGGCAGACCTTGAACGAAAACTTGATTTGCTCGATAGCAATTTTTGTAGCCGTTTCAGCGTCTTCGATTTTACCTTTGCCCTGCTGCTGATAGAGCCCAAATGCTTTTCCATGGTCGCCAATTGCTTTTGGGTCAAACCTGGATTCAAACCATGCCAGCGAGACGAGTAACGCGGCCGTTTTCTTTGCGGCATCTTCCCCTGTAAACAGAGGATGATTAGTAGCCTGCCGTCCGATAACGAGCGCTGTATTTTCATATGTATTCTTCCAAGGCGCATTCGGTTGAAGCATTAACATTGCAGCGAGAACCCATATATATAGTGCGTTCATCCGTGTATCCCTTCATTAAACATCCACGTAAAACCGCACTCCGGACATTCAACGCGGCAATTATGTGGACAATAAGAACAACGCGCATATTGCATTTTTCTATGCGTACAATATGCGCCTCTCGGCACTTCGCCCTTACCGTTTTTACGCGGCAAGGGGTCAATCATTTTCTCTTTCACTTAAATCCAAACACCGATTTAATAATCTGCCATAACGTGCGCTTGTCGCGCTCGCTGGCAATCTGCCTAATTGCGTTTACCGCTCCTTCCCTCAATTCGGGAGTAACGGCTAGTTCTTTAATAATTCCAACTTTCTGATTTACGTCTGCTCCTGCAATACCAACGGTCGTTAAAAAGGCCGCCGCTTGGGCAGGAGTCTTACCGACGGTCCTACCCATGTTCCTAACGCGCCCAATCTGCAATGCGGCGGCAGCGTCAAACCCCTTTTTCTGAATTGGAGTTAATCCCGTACGTAGGGAAATCATCGCAATAGGCGTTACATTCTTTCCTTTGAGCAAGCCCGTTGCGGTATCAAATCCCGCCCTGAAACCAGGGTCCTTATTAATCATGCGTCCAGCAGCAATGACCTTATCCGTTTTAGCGATGACAACGCCAATATCCGCAATAGCCTTTTTAGTTGCAGGATTGCTTAGCACCTTACCAAGCTGCTTTTGCGCAATCTGCCCGACGCCAACGGCAGTGCCGATATTAACGGCCTTGCGCAATTCTGGCGTAAGCAATTTAAGTGCATCGTCTGCCCTTGCGACAAGCGCCTTATCTAGTCGCTTTCCCGAAGCCAAATCCTTAGTAAGCCCAATTGCGGTTTTAAGAGCCTGCTTAGTGCGCGCATCTAACGGCAACGCCGCAATGGCAACATCATCTAGTTTTTTGCCCGCTACCGCCGCTTGCGTGGCATTAAATGCCGCTTGGGCAATAGCTCCGCCAGGAATAGACCCCTTAATTGCTGCAATAGCAACTTGTGATAAAGGCTGTCCTTCAGCCAATGCCAATCCGGCCGCAACGCCTGCGCCGACACCAGGCCCAACTCCAGGAACAAACGCGACAATTGAAGCCGCATAAGGAGCAAGTAACTTATATTCCCTAACTTGTCCCTTAAGTCCGTTTAATGCGGCCCTATCAATTCGCTGACCTTCTAGTACAGCATTAAAGGCTCCAAAAACGTGCTTACCCGTATAGATATTAAATACCTGTCCGAGCACTGGCACTTTCTGAACCGTAGCAATTGCCTTGTCGATTTCTTTAAAAACCGGTTTAACAATCGCTTTGCCGACGGGATTAATAATCCCTTTTTCAATAGGTCGAGTAATAGGTCGTAAAGCTTTCCCCACGGGTTTCGTAATAGGTTTAACCACCTTACCGGCGGCCTTAACTGCGTTAGAAATAAACTTACCGAAACTCATGGGGAAATCCCTTAATCAGCTACGCGATTTAACGATCTTAGAGAGCTTGGCTAACCGCTTCTTTAAAATCGGAAGCGGAACCTGTCCCGAGCGCTTCTTGCGCTTCTTTTTCTTAGCTGCCATTTTATTTACCTTTCAATCAATAATAACGTTGCCTTCGAGCTTGATATGATGCTTCTTACTTCCCTTAAGCGGAGTAAGAATCACATTAACCTTATTCTTAGAGCCCTTCGGACGGCCGCGACGCCTGCGCCCCGCAAGCTTAGGGTCGTAAACCGGTCCATACATTTCCTTGGACTTATTCTTAGAGCCCTTCGGGCGTCCGCGTCCGCGTTTCGTCGGCGAACCGGCAAGCGCCTTATAGTTTTCCTTCGTATACTGCGCGAGAGTCTTCTTTTTCTTAGCCATAATATTTACCTCTCAAAACTGAATCATCTTGCGTAAACTTTCGAGCATATCCCCGCCGACTTCCCTAACCGTTTCTTCGGCTAGTAACGAAGTTTTATATCGCTGCATTATTTGCGCATAAATTTGCATAAGCGCAGCGCAATCATCGGCGGAATCGTGTTCGGGTTTAATCGGGACCTTAAAGTGATTGCAAAGCGTATCGAGCTGACGATTTGGAATCATACCGTTATATAATAACGGCCATGCTAACTGATTAACGTCAACCCAAATACGCTCTGCAAATAGTGTTTCTTTAAGGGAGTGTTTGATAACCGATCGAATAAGCTCAGCGCTGTACGCGACGACAATAAATTTACTGTTATCCGTACAGAGCTTGAGCTTAAGCGATGCGAGTATCTCTTTCAGGTTGCCATTAACACGACTAGTAAACGCGGCGATGACCGTTTTTTCGTTTAGGTATCCAATTCTACCATTAGAACGAATTGCAGACAACTCGGTGATTATATCTTTATTGTACGCCGCGCACAAAAACACATGGTCCATATTATCCCCTAAGGCTATGCTTCCTATTTCGTGACTTACGCTTCATATACATATAATCTTCGTATTCTTTTGCCTCGCCAGAAACATTAGCGTCGAGCGTAATAAATTCAACGCTCGCATATCCCTTGGTTCCCGTTGACGTAGCAACGGCATACCATCCCTTAGGCGCACCCGTTGTCGGAGGGTACGTATTATTTTGGGAGATTAAAAGTTTTGCTCCAAACGGAACGGCCGCAAGAATCTTGCCCGAAGTATTCGGAGCGCTACGAACGTTTAAACCGCTCTTAGTGTTAACCGTTCCAGTCGGATAAGAAATTTGAGCCGGTCCGGTAGGTGCTGAAGGCATAACCGGCAATGCGCCCATTGCAATATATTCGGCACTAGCATAACCGCTAGCGCCCGAAGCGGTAGTAACCGCATACCATCCCTTAGGGGCTGCCGCTGTAGGAGCGCTAAAGCCGGTAATCTGCACCTTAGAATTAAGTGGTAAAAGCGTAACAACGCCCGTCGATTCGTTTGGACCGCTACGAACGTTCAGACCACTAGTCGCGGTAATCGTACCGTATCCGCTAACCGGATTAACAACAGGATTAATCGGAGCCGGAATAGGAATCGCCGGACTAGGAATTCCCGGAATAACATTCGCAGGAATTACAGCAGGTGTCGGAGTGCTGGGAATCGCCGGCAAATTAAATACCGGAGGCACAACCGGAGTAGGTGCGGGCTGAGCCGGAGTAATTCCGCCGACCGAAATAAATTCCGCACTAGCGAAACCTGAAACGTTAGCGGTAGTGGTAACGCTATACCATCCAAGAGGAGCTCCAGCGGTAGGAGCGGTCTTCGTCGGACTGGTAATGATAAGACTAGAACCAAACGGTAGTGTAGCGAGAATTCGCGAATTAGTATTCGGCGTTTCCCTAACATTTAATCCGCTTGAGGCCGTAACCCTTCCGGTTAATCCCGCCGGCAGCGCCGGCTTAGTCGGATTAACAGGAGGGGTATACTTAGGAGCGGGCTTAGCCGGAGTCGGCTTAGGCGCAGGGGAAATAGGACCGGCATTAGGCGTAGGTGCGGGAGTAGGCTCCGGACTAAGCTTAGGCTCGTCCTTTTTCTTACTATCGCTTGCAATGAGAAGGCCAAGCCCCGTAACGCCGACAGCGCCGAGGACCGGAATCAGGGGGAAAGGCATAATCTGGGTTTCCTTTTTTCTAATTGTTTAGGCGCTTAAAACTTCGCCGTGTTCATCGTGGACAAAGTAACCGATAACCGGCCCAATGGCCACAATCCTATGTTTATGATGCGCGGTATCTTGCATATAGATATAACGCGCTTCGCCTGAGTGTTCCGCGTGAACGTGGGTAATTTCTGGAATCCACGTTAATTCCCCATTTATCTTAGTGGGAATTTCTACAGCAATCGCGTATAACTGCTTACGAGGTAAGGCGTCCATTTGTCCTCACAATATCGCCAGCGGCATCGCTCTCGGGGTCCGAACTAGCATATTGGCTAATCTGCTTAAGCTGCTCGTCTTCCTTACTCTTCTTTTCCATATATGCGTGCATACGCGCTGCGAGAGGTCCCCACAATTCTGGCTTAAGACTACTAGCCAGTTTCATAATATCTTCTTGGGTCAAAGAATCCGCGATGCTTTCGACGAGCGCCGTATCCGCCGTTCCTTGCGGGAAAAGCTCACGGCCAAGTAAAGTATTAAGTAGAGGCGGAGCAAACGAAAGCCACTTTTTACGTTCCGTAGTTTCGCGCTCAAACTGCAATTGGTCCATCTTATGTTTATGGTCGGAAAGCGCCCGTTCCATAAGCATTTCTTTAACAATCGTGAACGCATCTCGATTTTCTTGAGTGAGATTCTGAATAATGCCGGCCTGCATACTAATAAGCCTAGTGCTAAATTCATCGAGCGTTTGCTGACGTCGATACACTTGCTGTAGCAGCATTTCATTATGCCGCATTGTCTGCTGCTTTTGGCCAGTATCCGTAGGTGCCTCAGTAGCTAGACCATTAAACTCGGTACTAACATTTACCATAAAAGGGAAAAACGCTTCGGCCGTTGTACTTTCCCCGTAAAACGCAAGAAGCTGGAAACTCTGGACGCCTGGAATATCCTGGCAATATGTTTGCGCCTTACCATTAAACATCGTGGCCAATTGCTCGGCCGTCCAACTTCTACCACCCTTAAAACTCGTACTATGAATTTCTTTTTGAATCTGTCCGACCATATGCACTAATGAAATCATGCTGCATTTGCGAGGCTCCTTATCAGGGTCCGTAAGAGCCTCTGCAATCCATGAATCCATTGACTTACGCTTGAAACTCATATTTACACCTTAGATTTGAGAACATTCCATCCGACAACTGAAACAATGGCAGTTGCGCCAATAATAAGCGGCCATTTACTCGTGGCCAAATCATCAGCAGTTTCGGCAGCTTTCTTAGCCGCTTTACTTGCGGCTACTTCTCCTTGCCGAATTGCAGAATCTAAATCCTTGTAAATCTCGACGTCAAAATCAGTAGATTCTTGCGAAGGCTGGTTTTTATATTCAATCGGTTTACCCGAGAGAATTTCAACTTTCTTCGTGATATCTTGCAAACTTCCAATTGTGTTTTCACCGTACTGCACGAACGCTAGAACCTGATTATATTCGCTTTCGGCAGGAAGTAAAGCAGGAGGCACGGGGAAACCTGCCGCTACAGTAGCGACAAGCTTAGCGATAATTTCAATTCTATTATCGCGCCATTTACGAGCTAATTCTCCGACTTGTTTTGATAGATAGTCGGGTTTCTCCGATAACGCTTCAAACGCCTTAAACGTCTCGCGAAAACGGTAATCCGCGACAGCTAAAAGCTGCCGCGTTTCTGTAACCGTATGTCTACCAAGAATAGTCATTTAGCCGTCAATTCCGTACAGGACCGTAAAATGAACCTGATTAATTGTAGGGTCAACCGCCGGAATAAATAAGAATCGAATTTCATCAACGCCGGGCGGAAGCGGTACAACTTCAGAAACAGATTGCGGAATAATTGTAGCTACCACTACCGTATCTTGCTGCAAAAATGCAACGACAGTTCCGGGAATTAGAGGCTTATTTAAGCCAGCAAATACTCCGGTTGCTTCAAATACGAAAGAGATAATCCCGGCATCTTGCGGAACAGGTAGTGTAATGCTCGGAGTGCCGATTGTAAGCACTCGCCGCCAAGCATCGTTAGGCACTAAGAACGGAGGAAACTTATTAGAGCCCCTAGTTCCGGGCGTAACCTGAGCGGAGACGCTGTATTCTAATTGAGCAATCGGGGCGACAGTTCCGAAAGGGTGATCTGTAACGTCCTTAACGATAACCCTAACAGCTTGCGCGACACCCTGGATAGTAATGCCGTTAGCGATACTAACGCGACGAGTTACAGAATTACCCTCGACGGACCACGTAATAAAAGCCTCTGCACGAACAGGCAGCTTTTCACCAGCAGGGTTAATAACACGAAGAATCTTCGTTTTATTAAACTGTAAAACGTACGTTTCAGCCCGAGGGAAATCGGCTTGTAATGAGACTTCCTTAAAACGGTCTCCGGTTACGAGCTTGTTACTGCTAGACCAACCGACCTTCTTATCAAGGATAGTCATATTATTCGCCTAATTCCCATCCGGCCCGAGGGTCGTATTTAGAAATAACACTACCAGGCGAACGAACCGCTTGCAGAGCCCTTGCGTGGCCCACGATTCGGCCGATTTCACACAACTTTTCGAGAATACGATTTAGCGTTTGGTTTTGCTCGCGGTGTGCCGCTCGCTCCTCATCACGCCAGTTTTTCATCGCTCGGATAAAATGAGCTCCGCTAGGCCCAAGGCATCGGAGTAATTTATCAATGCGAGATTTAGTGAGCGAAGGGCCGTTAGCAAGCATGACGCCCGACCATTTATCACTAGACCGCTTAATCGTCTCCTCTGCTCCAATATCAGCGTCTACCGGATGATTATCGATATAACGCTTAATCATAGCGGCAGACTGAGCGGCGCGAGGCATTCCCTTGTGTGCATTATCTCGAATGCACGCAATCATACCCATTGCGTTTTGGTCGCCCTGTCGTGAACGCTCGACCAATTCACCAGCAAAACGCTCCTGTTTTTCGGCTAGCGCTTTATCTGTAAGAATATACTGGTGAGTGCCTAATGCTCTCCTAACGTTGGGCCCGATACGCTCATGTCCAATAACAGGACCGCTAGGATTACGGCACTTGGTTCGCGCATGCAGTAAATGAATACCGTTAGGCGTTACCCCAATAGCTACAGTATGAAGCCTATTTCGTTTTACGTGCGAAGATACGAGCGGGAATTCAAGCGGTTCGCCATTAACTTGCGCTTGCTCCTCCTCTTGGGGCTCCTCTTGGGGCTCCTCCTGGTTTTCTTCCTGAGGCTCCTCTTGCGGCTCCTCCTGGTTTTCTTCCTGGGGCTCCTCTTGCGGCTCCTCTTGGGGCTCCTGATATTGCTCTTGCGGCTGCTCTTGCGGCTGCTCTTGCGGCTGCTCCTGATATTGTTCTTGACCGCCTCCGCCTCCGCCCCCACCATTATCTTGCATTTGCTCGGAATAAACCGGAGTATTATCAGCCTGAGCCTGAGCCTGGGCCTGTAATACAGCCTGCACGGCGCGCGGAGCGCTCGTTAACTTATTACCAATAGCAGTTGAAAGACCTTTACGCCCAAGATTGGAATATCCGCGGACAGGTTTAGGTGCCGCAGGCTTCACATTAAAAAGACGTGACTGAGGCTTAGCGCCTACAAGCGTTTTTTTAACTGCCTTTTTAGTGGGACCGCGGCGCTTCATTTTATTCCGTTCCTTCGGGCTTACTCTCGGAATCTAATTCCTTAGTTTCGGCCGGCGTGTCGGTTTCTTTAATTTCGGTCTGCTCAATTGCAGACGTTTCGATTGGAGCGGTTGATTTCTTAGAATCAACCTTAACTAATGAGCGCGCATATTCTCTAAGCGCATTGGCGGCGCCAGTAGCGCCGTCCCTTTCGTATGCGGCAGCTACTCCCATAATAGCCTGGGGATTATCCGAAGCCATTGCCTTACGGAAAACTTCCTTGCGCGCTGCCTTAGTTTCAGGTGGTAATTGTCTTAACCTAGCGCGCTTTTCGAGGAAATCGGCATGGTGAGGTAATCCCTCATCGCGAAATGCCTTAGCTAAAGCGCGAAGCTTATCGACGTCCTTAACGTCATTAATTGCAGTCTCAAAAACAATCTTGCGTTCAGGCGTTAAAACACCTTTTTCGCGCTTCCTAGTGGTATCTGTAACAAGCGCACCAGCGGCTAAACCCATAATTGCGTACGGCAGTAATTGAACCATTTTTATTACCTATGAAAATGAGCGTTTTCGTTTTTGCCCATGCCCAAAACCTTAGAGGGGTCCTCAAACCCGTTTTCGGTCTGGACTAGAATATGATAATTAATACTTCCCGGCTGCCTAGCGTTTTCAATAAATCTAAATACAGGCTTACAAGCAATTCCACGTTTGCGATATTCTGCAATGAGCGCGGCCGACAAGCTTTTGCAATCTCCGTATCCACGAGCATACAAAGCTGGAATTGGCTCCCAGATTTGCGTCCTCCCGTAAATCACACCGCTTTGATATAGAGGCAAAGCGGTGTGATTTTTCAAATACGCTGTATTAAAATTAATCAGCGTATCCAGCAGTATTTTTAGCACTTGGGCATTTTCGACTTGCGAAGCGCCCGGATGAAAAACGTGCGGCAGACTGTATGTAATCTGCATTTTAAATACCGCTGTTAGGAAGAGTCAAAAGTGACATTTAGTTACTTAAAGGCTCAGGCGACGATCGACGCCGGGCCCTTGAACGAAGTAACGAACGTATAAGCCGCGCCGCCAACGAAGCCCGGCGGAACGAAGCCCGAGTAAACGCCAATAACCGATGCGCGGTTAGCAGGCGTAAGGGTCGGCATATCGAGCGACATGCCAACGCCAATCGGCGAATACTCGAACGCATCGCCGATACCGCCGACGGTAACGGAGACGTTAGCGACCTTGATTTCGCTAACCGTAACGAAGCCCGGCGAAGGCGCGTTCATCGTAACGCGCTGGGGACGGATATTCGTATCCGGCTGACCGCTCGCAAAAAGCGACGCCGCAACACCAAGAACAATCGGGGCGTTAATCGAGAACGAATAACGCTGAACCGAAACCTTAGACCCCTGGTTAGGCTCTAAGAGCGAGCGACGGCGCTGGGTAACCTGATCTACGCGGCGCTGCTGAGCCCAAAGCTTCGCCGCAACGGACGGCGGAGGAGCAATCGGGCGAGCAACACGGACGGGAAGCGTAGCGCGGCGCGCCATCGCGGCCGGAGGAGCGCCATTAAAAGCCGGAGTAAAACCAAAGTCCTCCGCGCCGTAATCGTCGAGACCATAATCATCCGCGCCCCACTCATCACCATAATCGGCGTCATCATCGCCGTTAAAAGCAAATTCGCCGCCGAAATCCGAACCGGAAATCGCGCCCATGAGGGTCGCAAGAGCCGGGTCACGCATTGCAAGCTTACGGGAGTTAGGATTCATTTTTATTCTTTTCTTTCTTTTCTGCACGAACGAAAACTAAGCCGAGCATTATTGCACGGCTTAGTATTTAGAAATCAACCTTCGGCGCCGAAACCAATCGTTGCGCCCGTGTTTTCGGCAACTAACTTGCCCTTACGCATAACCTTAAACGGGTCACTGCGCTGGACAGTAAAATAACCGATTTCCGCGGGAACCTTCTGGTCTCCAAATCCAACGATAGGACCCTTAAGGGTCTTACCGTCCGCTACCTTTACGCTCAGAATTACATAAAGGGTGCCAGGGGGAAGCGCGGGCACTTCGGCTAACGTGAGAAAGCGAGGGGCGACGAAAATATCATCACCAACCTGCGCCGCCTCACCGGGATAACGAATCTTGGATTTACCGCTATTGAGAAGCTTTGAACCGCCCCAAAGGGCAGCAACTCCTAAAGCAAGCGGAATTAACGGAAGCGCCATTTACAGGAGCCTCGCCGCCGCAACAATCGGGTCCTCGTCGCCGAAATTCTGGACAGTTCCGGGATTATACATATCCTCGCCGGCAGCTTCAAAAAGCTTATCCGTCTTCTGCTCATAACCCGGAACCTTGCCAGCCTGGCGCTTCTTTTCCGAAAGAAGCTGGCGCGTCTTGCGATAACCGAAAACCGCAACGCCGGCCGCGCCAGCATTACGAAGGTCAACGCCATAATTCGTATGGGCCATAGCGGCGCCAGCGAGAAGACCCGCAACGCCGACAACGGCATCAACGGGAACCTTACCCTTAATATCGAGACCGTTTTTCATTTCGGTATCAATAGCGCCGAGTAAACCGCCAACTAAAAGCGCCTCGCCTCCCTGCCGGAGCCCTTCGCCAGCGGCGGCAGCGTGAAGCTTTGCGCGAGCCATCGCATTAGAGCCACCCTTCGCGCTGTCATACCAGCGACGAATTGCACTCTTCTGGGTCTCGGGCATCCCTGCCTCGGAAAGCTCATTAACAGTCAGGTTAGGCATATCCATTTTAGTTTTCCTTTTTTAGATTAGGTGTTGGGCGCAATTGCCAAAAGTAATCCTAGTATTCCTTTTGGCAATTGCACCCTAGGTCAATTACAGAGTTAGAGTCAATAATTGCCCTACACCACCTTATTATAATACACGAGCGCGCGCGTAATGTCAAGTTTACTCGTCCTCATTATCGTCATTATCTTCGTCATTATCTTCTGTATGTTTGCCCAAAAATAACCCTTTTTCGGTCATTTTCATCATTACAGAAACATGCGCCGGACCAAAACGGTTTTTAATCGTAGTGAGATAGCGTAATCCGCCGTCATCCACATTAAAAGCAATAGTGGTGTCCACTTTATGCTCTAGTGCTTTGAATCCCGCGAATTCGTTATCCTTCGTAACGTGGTCAATGACGATAATCGGACAATTGAGCTCTACAGCGTAATCCTTGAATCTACCGCAAAGCTCAACTGCCATTTCGGGATCTGAAACTAAGCCCGGCAGTGAATCTAGAATTACTGCGCTAGGCTTACGGTTAAGGAGTATCGCTCCTAAGTCTGCGTTACTCCCCATAGGATGCACGCGGATTAGATGCATATGCGTTAGCTCTAACCGCATAGCTCTATGTTTGATTTCTTCGGCTGATTCTTCCGCGCCAACGTAAATAATTTCCCTATTCGTAATGCGCGCAATCTCATTAGATAGTTGCAAAGACATGGTGCTTTTACCCGCGCCCGGTTCGCCACCAATGAGGGTTACACTTGTAGTGACAATGCCTCCACCGAAACAAATATCCCAAGGTCCGGTCATAATCCGTTTAATGGGTTTATCCGAAACCTCACTTAGTAATACCGTTTGGTCAGTAGTGTCCGCGGTAGTTTTAGGAATATTCCATTGCGAGCATGACGGGCATTTTGCGAGCGTCGAATCAAAACGATAATCGCAAAAGGCGCACGGGCGAACGCCCTTCTTTTTACTACTCTTTAAAGAAAGAGAATCTTCCTTATTTGCCCGACTCATTGCTTATTCACCTTAAACTTAACATACACGGGCGCGGTCTTCGTACCCTGCTCGGGTACGGTAACAATGCACACAATCTCGAATAATGCGAGACGAACACTAAAAGTAATTACGTCCGAACTATTCGACTCCTTAAGAGTGCCCATTACCACTACTTGCGGATCCCTGATTCGAGTGTCCGGGTAAGGCACTTTTAATGCGTCATGAGGAGAACTATTATTTGTATTAGACATGGTGTTTCCAGGCAGAGTTATTAATAACTATACTTGACAAATGGGTTAGTGTATGGTAGGATGATTATATGTTTCGGTGAGCCATTGCGGCGAGCCCTAAAAGGAAGAACCAAAGTGGACGAAACGAATATTAGAACTATTACGATGAGGCCGCCCCCCGGCACTCGCTTTAGTATCTTCGGGGCAGACGTCGTATTGCAGTTTCAAAAGGGCCGTGAAGCTGAAGTTACGGAATGGCTCAAAACTTGGATTTCATCCTTCGTTGAACCGCTGATTAATATTCAGCAAGCTAACGAAGAGGCACGGCGAACGGCGGAAACAATGGCGCCGCAATATGGGCCACCGCTAGACCCGTCAAGCGTCGGTAAGACGCTCGCCGAAATTAAACAAATGGCAGGCTTATCAGCCGCCGCAAAAGCTAACCCTAATCCTCAAATTGAAATGTGCTTACGATGCGAAAAACACCCAATCGCTAAACCGAGTGGGATATGTAACGTGTGTGATGCTGAGATGCTGGCTTTATTGAAGCCGAAAGCATCTAATCCTGAAACTGAAACTGAAACGAAGGAATAAAGAAAATGTCTAAGCCTGCTGATACGAATGCCGCCGTTGCTCAGTTTGATACGTCCAACTGGGTTGATGAACAGGTTGGATTTTCGCCATACTGGAATCCCGATAACGATAAGTTTTTTATCGGTGCAGTGTCCGCCAGGGACGAGCGAGATCCTGAGTTTATTCGGTATCTGATTAAGGCGGCCGTTGATACGGAGTGCAAGCGCGGTTCCGACGAAAACGCGGAAGACGTTTTGGTCAAGGCTGGCGAGTTTTTTACGGTTAGCGTTTATTACTCGCTCCGCGATTTGTTCGACTTCTACCTCGAAAGCGGCCTTCGTCCGTTTATCAAGGTCACTGCCCTTAAGGAAGTTAAGACTAAGAATAAGAACACTTGCTGGACGTGGCGCGTTCAGATTTCGCCGAAGGATAAGGCGGTTGTCGAAAAGAAGCGTATCGAGCTTACCGCTGCGAAGGAAGCCGCTAGGCTTGCCGAGCAGAATGATGCTTTTCCGCCCGCTTGAATAAAGGTTAGATGTAAATGTCTCGCCCTATTAAAAAGCGGACCGCGAAAAGCTATCAAGTCGATATTGAACGACTTGGCAGATTGCGCACCGCGCTTCTCATGGATGATTCAATTCATCCGGCCGCAATGGGCAAGGCAATTGTGCAATTAGATAAATTGGTAACAGCTCTTATAGAGCTAACCACTAATACCGTTGAGAAAAGTGCATAAATGCTGCGCTAACTGACATTAGGCACGGGCTCTTAAGTGAGCCCGTGCCTATTGGCACATATTAGTGCCATGTTTAGTTAGGCCATAATGCTCACCTCATAAGCTATAAGTATATCTAATTCCGCGTCGAATGTCAATTCGTTAGCCTTTGGTAAACCATCGTGGCAAGTAAAAAAGCGGAATTCAAAAAGCGTTCGGCAGCCGCAAAACGCGGTTGGGCTACTCGTCGCAAAAAATCAGAACTAATTAAGGAGATAGGCAAAAAACAGCTTATCGAGCAAAACGTTAAGCGAGCGGTTGAAAAGAAACCTAAGCTTAAACGCCTAAAGAAAAAGAAAAGGTCCGTTGCAGAGCTTGAGGCGCTGCTAGCAAAGAAGGAAAAAGAAATTAAGGTCGTTATGTCTACCGCTAATTGGGTAGACGCGATGCCTACGGAATATCTTAAGGAAGATGGGACCGTAGCTCTTATGCCTTCGCGGCTAAGGCATTTAGGCAAGCAAACAAAACTCATCCTTAAAACATTGCGCAAGGCTGATAAGAACGGAGTGCTAAGTGAAATTGTAAATGAGTTAGCTGGGGTTTTGAATGTGCCAATCAGAGAAATATACACCCTATGGTTCTCGCCGTGAATAATACTAAAGTTAAAAAATTCGTTTACAATTCACCTCATGGTAAAGTATACCTCTCCGCTCCAGACGTTGAAACTCTGGTGAAAACGCTAGAGGGGTTTGGGTATAAAGATATTGATATGTCTAAAATTAGCGCGGCTGAACATGACTATCCCGAATATCTCAACGGTTGAAATCGTACACCCTAATGGGGAGTGTCGCACGTTTGATATAGAGTCTTTCCATAAGACCTTTGTAACAATCCGCTGGGGATTGGCTGGAACATACAAAATAAGACTGAAAGATAATGTTATGATTAGCTTTAGCGGCGGAGGAAAGAAAGCTGCTAAACCCTGTCCTTGGAAGGCTAAAGATATTGGTGAATTACGTAGGCTCGTCCATGAGCATTTTAATCCTGTACATAAAGACGCGCGCGACGATATGTATGCGCGTCACGTAGAGAATATGCCGGCGAAGGTATGAATATGAATAATGAGAGAGACGATAAAGCTTATCGAGAATATATAACTAAGAAAACGTCCGAGGCTTTGAAGGAAGGCAAACCGTCGTTGACATTTAATCTTGGTGATGAAATTCGGAGACAAGCTGAAAAGCGAACTGAGAAAAAGTAACGCGCGACACGTAGAGAATATGCCAGAGTAAAAAAAATTTATGTCGTTTTTAAATAAACCTATAATAGCACATGAATTGATTTGTATTAGTACCGGTCAAAGTCTAGGTCCTGCCAGCGATGAAATGATTGAAAAATATAAAGCTAAAGGTAATCAACCGATTGATTATCAATTGCATGGTCATAGTATTAAGGTAAAGGTAGTTAAAAATGCCCCAATGCGTTAAGTGTAATGAGTATATTCTCGCGCATCCTGATGCGGTAAGGGAAAGACCGGAGCTGTATAAAACTAAGTGTGAGCTCGGGGGAGTGCATGAGTTTGAGCAGATACAAAGGCGCCTTGTAATAAATGCTAAGTTTGAAGTAATACCTCCTCCCAAGGGGTAATAGTGAATTCAACTAAAGTAATTCCGCGTTGGGTACTTGTATTGGCCGAAAAGTATAATGTTGTAGTTACTATAAATGATAATTGTGAAATGAATTTAGAAGGAATGAATAGTAACGTTGTTAAATTTGTAAATGAATACAACGAAACTAAACGTAAAGCTCTTGCGATGTTTGAATGAGCGAGAAATCATATCATATACCCCAAGGCGACCCTTGTACGATATGCAATAAGTTAGCAAGTAGGCATAGGGTTGACCATAAATTTGTAGGTAAAAGTGGATTGTGTGATACGTGCGGGCTCATGCCGCGCAATCATAGAATTAGAACGGGTAAGCGTAAGCCCTATAACGAAGTCCATTATATAGGCATTGACGGCGAGGGACAGGGAAGGCAATTCCATAAATATGTCCTACTTGCCGCCGCGGACGAAACAGGCAAGAAAACTTGGTCTGTTGAAGACCATAATTTAAGCACTGAGCAATGCTTAGATTTGATTCTAAGTTTACCTCAATATCGCACTAAGATTTTTTCGTTTTCGTTTAATTACGACCTAACGAAAATGCTCAAAGACTTGGATGATGAAAGTCTATATAAGTTATTTCGGCCGCACCTTAGACAGCGAAAAGGACCCGACGCATTCAAAGGTCCGATTCCTGTAAAATGGAAAAAGTATTACCTCAATCTACAGGGCACAAAGTTTACCGTTCGCAAGGGTCCTAAGCGAATTGTAATATGGGATTTGTTTAAGTTTTTCCAATCTAAGTTTGTTAATGCCCTTAAGGATTGGAAAGTAGGAAGTAAAGAGCTACTCGATCGCATGCAAGCGATGAAAGAGAAGCGCTCCGAATTTGATAAAGAGACTAAAGATGCAATTAGACAATATTGTTTTGAGGAGTGCGCGTGTATCGCGCAATTAGCACGTAAGTTAGTTGAATCTCACTTAACCGTCGATCTAAAACTAACATCTTTTTATGGAGCTGGCTCGTCCGGCGCTGCAATGCTCAATAAGATGGGCATTAAAGAGAAGATTAGACGCGAGCCGGACGAAATGAAAGAAGCCGTAGCGGCTGCATTCTCCGGCGGTAGATTTGAGAATTCAATTATTGGAATTGTTGAAGGGGACGTATACAACAATGATATATCTAGTGCTTACCCTTATCACATTACTTTCTTGCCTTGCCTCATTCATGGAAAATGGCAGGAAACGAAAAACAGGAACGATATTGAGCGCGCACGTGCAGCGCTTATTCAGTACGGATTAGGACCGTCAAATATAACTAGTTGGGGTCCGTTTCCTTTTAGAACTAAAGATGGTTCTATTTCGTTCCCGATACAAAGCGGCGGGGGATGGGTTTGGAAAGATGAATATTTGGCAGCTGAGAAGATATTTCCGAACGTACGATTTCGTTCAGCATGGATTTACGATTGCGATTGTGACTGCCAGCCGTTCGAGAAAGTCCCAGAGTATTACATTCTACGAATACAGATCGGGAAAGAAGGCCCAGGAATCGTTATTAAACTAGGTCTAAATTCTGAATACGGGAAACTTGCTCAATCCGTAGGTAACGCAGTATTCAACTCCTGGATTTGGGCGGGTATGATTACGTCGGGTTGTAGAGCCCAAGTGCTAGATGTATTAGGTTTGCATAATGATTGGTCTAATTTGTTGGCTGTCGCAACCGACGGTCTATATTCTAGAGAGAAGATTATCTGTCCTACGCCACGCGATACGGGAACGTGGGAAGTTCAAACGGATAGCGGGATTGTTAAAAAACCGCTAGGTGGATGGGAAACGAAGAAATACGATAAGGGTATGTTTTTCGCTCGACCTGGCGTTTATTTCCCGTTAAATCCCACTAAACAGGATATTAAAGACGTTAGGGCTCGTGGCATTGGTAAAGGCGTTATTCTAGAGAATTGGGAGAAGATAGTTACAGCCTGGAATGCTAATGGCGTTACTGGCTCGGTTGCAGTGCCAGACGTAACGCGATTTTGCGGAGCTAAAACTAGCATTCATTTTAGTTCTAAGGGCTATACGAGAGCGAACCATAAAGGCGGAGTGTTACCGGCTTATGGTCAATGGATTAAGCGTAAAGTTGAAATGACGTTTAATCCTATGCCTAAACGTGAGTGCATGAATGCCGATGGGTTAACACTGAAACTTAGGAAGTTTCCCGAAACGCTAGAAAGTGTGCCGTATAATCGAGCAATGCTTAGTAAGGAAGCAATCGAAATGCGGGCACTAACAGATGAAATGAACGAGCAACCGGACGGGGATTTGCATGATTACGAGTAAGAGTAAGTGGGAGTATGATGTTATTGAAATGGATAACGAATGTCACCTTGACGAAATTAATAACATTTTAGATGATAAAGGAAGTGCAAGCTGGGAACTAATATCAGTTGTGTTTGATAATAAAGCTGATGTTTTAATTTACTATTTTAAGCGGGAAATTGTTCAGGGGCGGGAATTATGATTACGAATGAGCGAAAGAAGCCAATTAAGTTTGATATTCCGCATGGTGCTTATTGTACGCATCCAAGGATGCGAAGTAGAGCGGTAAAAGCGTTAGTGGAAGGACGTATTTATGAAATTAGGTGTCCGGATTGCGGGCTAGAATGGCAATCTAATGAGGTGCATGGGTAATGGAAGACAATGTAAATAATCCCAAGCATTACAATAGCCATCCGTCGGGCGTTGAGTGCATTACCATTGTTAAACATATGAATTTCTGCCTTGGTAACGCTATCAAGTATATTTGGCGTTCAGGCTTAAAAAAAGATGAAAGTCTCGATTCGCGGAATAAGCAAATCGAAGATTTGAAAAAGGCTAGATGGTATCTTGATTGTGAGCTTGAGAGGTTGGGATCATAATGCCTCTCGTTGAAACCAAACGCACAACGCCCACTAAGTTTGATTTTGCAATCGAAGTGCTTAAGTTATGGCCAGAATTATCTAAAGAAAGCGTCGGCGTCCTTTGGGCGCATTTTGCCGTAGAAACCGGAGAAGGAATTTATTGCTGGAATTGGAATCTAGGAAATTACAAGGAGCCTGGCGGAGACAATCGTAGAAACTACGTATCCCTTCGTGGCGTTTGGGAAGGGTTTAAGATTACCGATTTAGACGGGGATGGGGATATCGACGAAGACGATAAGCATTTGCTTATTCATCGCTTGGTTAATTCTGGGTTATGGGAAATTGACCCGAGTAAAGACCATGCGATTGCAGTAGGACCGGGCAAAGTATCTTTAATTGCTACCAAGGGAAATAAGGCTACTTGGTTTAAAGCGTTTGAATCGCTGGAAGATGGAATGGATTTCTTTATGGAATCCAAGTTTATAGGAAAATTTGCTAGCGCGTTTACTCATGTTTCTTTTGCTAATCCTGAATTGTTTGGGAGAAAGCTCGGTGAGTTAAAATACTACACTGCCAGCCCTGACGTATATGCACGTTCAATGCGAAAGAAATACGATGCGTGGATGAAAGATGATGCTTACGAAAAAGCAGAAATGGAATTAAGAGAAACGCAAAAGACGATTAACGCTGCTTATGAGATGCTCATTCATGAAACTAAAGCTGATGAATCAGAGCGCGAGGTAATCCATACTTCGATTTATTTCCCAGTGGGCGGTAGGGATTGTGATGGTGAGGATAAGTGATAATGGATCCTAACGAGACTCTGAAGGAAATCCGTGAACTAACAGAAAAGATAATTAAATGTGATGATGTGGTGCT
>Ga0209079_10000241_pt1 | contig 23726 bp, 26 predicted proteins | sample PPLLaktember2015_2_FD_187259 | JGI IMG/M metagenome (GOLD analysis project Ga0209079, IMG submission 187259) | Freshwater sediment microbial communities from Prairie Pothole Lake near Jamestown, North Dakota, USA - PPLs Lake P7 Core (6) Depth... | ecosystem: Environmental > Aquatic > Freshwater... | reverse complement strand
ATATGTGCCAACTCCGATTTCAATTCGTGTTCAACATAATATTATTGTTACCTTTAAAAGTTACCACAAATTAAAAATTGACTATATTTGTGGTAACAAACAATTAAAACTATGCCAATTTACACACCAACAGAACTAGGAAAATTAATTGGGAAGCCTAGGCAATTCATATACATTTACAAAAAACGCGGGAAGGTTTTTTTGAATGAAGATGGCAATTTTGATACAGAGGTAACAGGTAATAAGAGTTGGTATAATCATTGGCGAAGCTTATATATAGAAAACCGAGCAGAGACGGCAGATTTAGAGCCAAAATCCGAAACTATTACTATAAAAAAAGCAGACCCGAAGCCTCAAAAGATTAAATCTATACTTAAATCAGTACAGCAGTCACCCGACCAAGCTACTATTGACTTTGATAATTCAGAGCAAAGTGTGTTTGCACAGAAACAGCAAGCGGAATTAGATTTAAAATTATTGAGCATAAAAAAGGTTCAAATTGAGATTGACCAGAAAGAAGGGAAACTACTCAACATTGACGTGGCAAAAAATATGGTGGCAGCATACACTAGCGCGTATGCTAAAGGTTTGTTTCGTGATTTAGAAACGTGGATGTATAAAATGATGGATATTCACAAAATACCGTTGACCGAAAAAACAAAGTACACAAGCGACCTAGAACGAATAATGAACAACGCCACCGAGCGAACACAAAAGGAATTGATTGAAAAGTTATCCACTGAAAACGCACAATTATGAGTTTAACTGTTCAACAATTAGAATTACTACAGTCGTTTGATACAAAAGTTTCAAGGTTAATGCCTTCGGACTTTGCCGAAAAACATCGTTTTATGGGGACTGGAGAAACTAGATGGCCGGGACCATACTCATTTAACTTGACCCCTTATGCTCGCGAGATATTGGACTGTTTATCACCAGACGTGCCGGTTAGTCGAATTGCAATAATGAAAGGCGCACAGATTGGATTGTCAACGGGTTTAATTGAGAATGCTATCCCGTGGATAATAAGTCAATATCCATCAAACATTCTATTGATGGCGGCCGATGATGAGTTGGTTCGTACTGCAATGACTCAAAAGATAGACCCAGCAATAGATAGTTGTGGGGTTCGCCATTTGATTGGTGCTCACTCCGGAGCAAATAAAGCAAAGAACCAAAGAACCGGAGACACTGAAAAAATGAAAGAGTTTCACGGTGGTAGGCTACTTGCTACGTCCGTGAAGTCAGCAGGTAAAATGCGACAATTTTCTGCAAAGTATGGTTTTTTGGATGACTTAGATAGTGCGAAGGTAGCAGACGAGCGCGAAGGTAGTTTGATAAAATTGGTTGATGGTCGTTTTACAACTTTTGGTGATACTGCTAAGATTTTTTACATAAGCACTCCAGTAACTCAACAGACTTCTGTAATTGAACCGTTATTTTTAAAAGGCGACCAACGTTATTATCAAATCCCGTGCAGTTGTTGTGGTGCGTATCAGTCGTTAAAATGGAGCGTTGACGTTGATAAATCAATTCATAAATCAGGTAAAGCCGGTATAATTTATGAACAGGACGGTGATAGTGGTTTAGTCTATCCCGACTCAGTAGGTTATATTTGTGAGTTTTGCGGTGGATTTATAGATGAAAAGTTTAAGTACGAAATGAATTTAGCCGGCAAATGGGAGCCGTCAGCGAAAGCTCGCGCAATGTATTTTCGTAGTTATCATATTTCAGGATTATACGCACCGCCGGGAGCTTATTCGTGGGCGCAGTTTGCTCAAGATTGGTGTGATGTATGGCCCAAAGAAAACGGAGGTAAACCGATAATTCATTTACTAAAGACGTTCAAAAACATTTGTTTAGGTCAAACTTATGAAGAGCGCGGGCGTTCTATTGATGCGCTTAATTTAGCTTTAAATACCAGGAACGAATATATGCCGGGAGTAGTGCCGTGCAAATTATCAAAAGAGGACGGTAACGGCTCAATCGTTTTAATCACAATTGGAGCCGATTTAAACGGAACTACCGATGATGCGCGCTTAGATTATACGGTTATGGGATGGAGCGAAACCGGCACGAGCTACTGTATTGACCACGGTTCAATCGGTACATATCAGGGGAGGAAATCCAAAACATTAGACGACCGCGAAGTGATGACCTATCGAAATGAAGCGCGCAATAATGTATGGGATGTTTTTTTTGATATCGTTAATAAAGAATGGCAAACAGATGAAGGATATTATATTAAGGCTTTAGCGACCGGCGTTGATGTTGGTTTTCATACTTCATTTGCAAATGTTTTTATTGCTAAATCACCATTGATATTTGCGCTAAAAGGTACAGAGGATAATAAATTTACCGCTTACGATAGCAATTTGCCACCGTTTAAAGAGTCAATTGAGCAAGCAGGTTTATATTTATTGCAGTCGAATAGGCTCAAAGACAGATTAAGCGACCGTATCGCGTTAACGTGGCACGACAAAAACGAACCACAGCCGTACGGGTTTATGAATTTTCCACAACCTAACGATGGTAAATTTACTATTGAGTTTTTTAACCAGTATTCTGGTGAGCGCAGGGATGTAAAGATAAACGATAACGGCACAGCTATTGCGGCGCGGTGGGTTAAAAAACATTCGAGCGCACAAAATCACTTTTGGGATACTGACTTATATTGCGGTGCTGTTCGCGATATATTTGTAGATTTGGTTTGCCGTGAAAACAAAATAAAAAAAGCTACTTGGCACACTTTTGTAAGTATAATTATGCAAAAATAATTTTTAAAACAATGGACCAGATAATTAATTTAGCAGTTAAGCCAATTAACCGCCCTCGCAACAGAGCCGAAAAAAGAGAATTAGTTAAAGAATTGACGAAATTAAATGCTTTGGTTTTTGACGTTGAAGATTTATTTTTAAAATCAGTAAGTGAATTAAATAAAAGTACATTCCTAGAGTATGATTTTTGCTATAAAACTTGTTATGAATATTATTTAATGCGATATGCAGAAAAAGTTGATTACATAAATGAGGTTTACAAGCCTAAAAATTGTGTAGTTGATAAATTTTATTTTATGAAAGTTTATAAAAGTGTTGTATAATGTATTAATATAATTAGTATATTTGGCTAAATTTTTTAAGTGATGGCTGATTTTAGTTCGGAGTCGTTATATATTGCTGATAGTCAATCTACATTGGATAGAATGACGCGGATAAACAACATCATTATAGCACTTGAAAATCAAATGATTGTGGCGGCGGGTGATGTTAATATTGCCGACTATTCACTCAATGATGGTCAAATCAACATACGAACAGCATATCGAAGCCCCGAAACAATTGCAAAAGCTATCAATATGTTTGATTCTATGTATCAACGTATGCAAGCCAGACTATACGGAACTCAAATCGTATCATTGAGAGATGCACGCTCATTTAATAATAGACATAGATAATGGGTATAATTGACAGCATAAAACAGCGATTTAATATAAAAGATGCAAGCGTATTAAGGCGTGAGTCTGAGGCTTCATTTATTGCCAATCAACCACAAGCATACAACGACTACAGTTATAAGCCTTATCCATCATATACTGAGTTGTGGGATGGTGAGAAGAATTGGGGTGAACTTGGCGCACCTATCAACTATTTAGCTGATTTTAGAAGTCTATCAATTCGTTCGTGGCAGTCTTATTATGAAAGTGATATTACTCAAATGATTATCCGAAACTATCTATTATGGGTAGTTGGCAAAGGGTTAAACTTGAATAGTGAGCCTATTGATAGTTACATTTTGAAATTTGATAGCACTTTCAACAGAGATACCTACACAGATGACGTTGAAGATTTATGGCAAATCTTCGCCAACTCAAAGAAACCCGCTTATAATGGGATGCAGAACCTCAATCAGATAGCTCACGAATGCAAGTTAAACGCAATTGTGGGGGGTGATGTATTGGTAATAATGCGATATGATGGTATTTATCCAAACATTGAGTTGATTGATGGGTTACATATAATGACACCAACAGACTCAGCAACGTTAAGCACTGCAAAAAGTTTAGGTAATACTATCAAATGTGGCGTTGAGATTGACAAAAAAGGTAAACACGTTGCTTTTCACGTCCGAAATAAGGACGGCAAATTTGAGCGAGTTGCTGCATATCATTCAAAAACTCAAAGACCTTTAGCGTGGTTGGTTTACGGCTCAAAATACCGTATTGACGACACACGAGGAATGCCACTATTTGCGGTGGTGCTTGAAGAACTTAAAAAATTAGGTCGTTACAAAGAGGCTATCATAGCAAGCGCGGAAGAGGGAGCAAAAGTGGTTTATGCAGTTGAAACCGAGAAAGGTGAAATAGCCTCAAACCCATTAACTAATGCTATTGTAAATGCTAATAGGTCAGGTCAGGGAACAGTACCAGAAACAGAGTCAAGCGCAGGCGATACAACAGCCACAAAGGTAGCAACATCTACAAAAAATTTAGCGTTTAGTTTGGGAGCAGGGCAAAAGTTAGTATCGTTTAAATCAGAGAAAGAAACTAATTTCAATGATTTTTTTACACCTAACTTTGGTATTATTTGCGCCACAATTGGAGTTGCACCGGAGGTCGTTTTAAACAAATACGACTCAAATTATTCAGCTTCGCGAATGGCTACTAAAATGAGTGAGTTTAAATTTAGCGTTGAACGTGAGGATTTTGCAGTATCATTTTACAAGCCTATTTTTGGTTTTTGGTTAGATACTAGGGTACTATTGAATAAAATCAATATACCTGGTTACATTACTGCACTTGTAAATGCTGATTTTGAACTACTTGAAGCTTATAAAACTTGTGAGTTTACTGGTCCTAATATGCCTCACGTTGACCCCGTAAAAGAGGTCACAGCAGAACGATTGAAACTAGGTAAAATAAATGAGAATGTACCGTTAACCACTTTTACTAAGTCAACTAGACGACTAGGCGAAGGTGATTACAATCAGAATATTGAGAATTACAAACAGGAGGCTGAAAGAGCAACCGATTTAATTATACCCGAACAACCTAATATACCGCAAAATGGAAACACCGGAAATTAAGGCAAAGAAAGAATTGTACCTATACACCCCTATTTGGGATGAGGTGGCCGCGGAATTAGTCGAAGAGATTAACGAGTTTGAAGATGGTGACGCGTTGACGTTGCGAATGAATACACCGGGTGGCAATGTAATTGATGGTTATGCTATACTTTCACGGTTAAGCGATAGAACAGGCGAAACAACTATATTTGTTGATGGTTACGCTTATTCGATGGGTGCGTTTATGTGCCTTTGGGCAAATAACGTGGTAGCAAGTGAAATGAGTGACTTTATGTTTCACAAGGCATCTTATCCGGAGTGGTATCAGTCAAGCGAGCAAGAGCAGGCTAAACTAAAAGAGATGAATGCTAAATTTAAGGCGAAAATGAAGAGCCGTTTTAATGATAGCGCACTATCAAAAGAAATTATTGCAAAAGTGTTTGAATCGGACGTTAGAAATGATGTATTTGTTTCGCCAAAAGATGCAAAAGCAATCGGATTAGTAACCGAAATCAGAACACTAGATTTAGGAGTAAAAGCAAAACTTGAAACAGCTATGCAAATTTATGCAACGTTTCAAGGCAAACAAAATAGTATCACTCAAAATGATACCAACGGCACCCCGAACGGTTCGGGAGTAATTAAAAATAACGTAAAAATGACAATCGAACAATTTAAAGCGGAACACCCGAGCTTATATGCTCAGGTAGTTGAGGAAGGCAAACAAGCCGGAATCAATGCGGAACGTGACCGAGTTGGTTCGTTTTTAGTTTTTGCAGAAACAAGTCCCGAACTGGTTAAGGCGGGTATTGAGTCTGGAAAAGCGATGAGCGAAACACAGAGGTCGGAGTTTGCAATGGCATCTTTTAAGATTAAAGCCAATGCAACAGAACAAACAGAAAACCCAAAGCCAATTGAAACGGATGACGCGGATAAAGGCGAAACGGAGGCGAAGCGAATGAGTGCCGAAATTGAAGCATCATTAAGCAACGTAGGTTTAACACTTAAATCTAAATAGAGATGAGCGAAATCACAATTAGAACGGCTACCGATAATTTTATTGCAGCCGACACCAACAGAGCGAAGACCTTTTTAGGTGATAATCGTTTTGAAGTTGGTACTTTAAAAAATGCAGCACTTACTACTGTTACTTTTGCCGTTGGAACGGTGCTAGGTAAAGTGGCAGCAACAGGCAAATTAGTACCTTTAGCAAGTGCAGGAACAGACGGAAGTCAATATCCGGTAGGCATCTTAGCAGAGGAGGTTACTTTGTTAACCACAGCGGAAGCATCAGTAAACATTTGTATTTCAGGTGATGTGCTATCAACAGCACTTATCTTTGACGGTACAGACGTTATCACTACTGTTGTTGAAGATAAACAAATTGGTGACAGAATTAAGTCAGATACTTTAGGTATCAAATTAGTTGCTGTTAGTGATTCAACTTTTTACGATAACTAAACATAACTACGAAAATGGGAATACCAGCATCAGAAGTTAGGGGACTATTTACAAAGTATTTAGTCGAAAAATTGGAAATCACTCCAAGCCCTACGGGTTTTTTAAAATCGTTTTTTAAGACGAAAACAACGTCAGCAAAGAACGTATCTATTGAGGTAAAGCGTCACGGAGAACCTATTGCAGTAGATGTAATGCGCGGAGCAGAAGGAAATATGAACCGTTGGGATAAATCAACTGAAAAGATTTACACCCCGCCTTATTTCAATGAGGGTTTTATCCTTAATGAATTGGACGGTTACGACCGTATTTTTGGAATGTCTAACGAAGTATCAGGTGACCAGTTCGCAATGGTATTAGATGAGGCGGCTCAAAAGATTCAGTTATTGAAAGACAAAATCAACCGTAAGTATGAGTTGATGTGCGCGCAGGTTTTAACAACCGGTATTATCACGACTGCCAATGCTGATAACATTGACTTTAACCGTCAAGCATCATCTAAAGCTGTTTTAGGCAGTGGAGCAACTTGGGATGTTGACACCGTTGACCCAGACGTAACTCTTGAAGAGGGTGCAAAATTCATCCGCACACAAGGATTGTATGCAGGTGGTGAGTTTAACGTGATTATGGGTTCAAAAGCGTGGAACGAGTACATTAACAATCCAGTAATTCAGAAAAAAGCTAACCTTTTGAGAATAAACTTGATGAATATTGTATCACCTATCCAATTTGGTACAGGTTCAACTCTGTTAGGTCGCGTATCGGCAGGTTCTTATAGCTTTAATATTTGGGGTTATGAGCAATTTTACAACGCACCGGGTACGGATAAGACAGGTAAAACACCGTTTATTCCGGAGAAACAAATTATCATTTTACCAAATGATATGTCGTTTAGCTTCGCTTATGCGGGTGTCCCTCACTTAGCTCGTGCATCTCAAAATGTTGGCGTTCCTGAGTATATCTCTTACGCACCTGGCGAGTTTTTAATCGACAATTTTGTTGATAACAAATTAGCAAATCATACATTTGTTGTTAAATCAGCAGGTTTGCCAATCCCTACACAAGTAGATGCTATCTTTAACAAACAAGTATTAGCATAATGGGACGCATTTTTAGAGTAAAATGTATTCAAATTTCAGGTAAAGGTAAGTTGTTGTTTAATTACAACGACTTACCAACTGAGGAACAGTTGAATGACATTGATTACTTGTTAAAATCGGATGCAATCGAAGAGGTGAAAACTGAAATCGAAGCACCTACAGAAATCGAACCAGTTGCAAAAAAGCAACCTGTAAAAAAGTAAAAAAGTAACAAATGAGCATTGATAGAGCGATAAGAGATGCACGAATGATAGTAACACGCGGGGGGTTTAACGTATTATGTACGTTAACGCCTCCAAGCGTTGAACCTATTGAAGTAAATGCAATCACTTCGCGCCATCATTTAGAGTTTGATGGGGACGGCGCACCAATCAACGGCACTAATTCACACGTTCTTTTAAGTGAAAACGATTTAGTCTCTAAAGGTTTAACCGTTAGAAATACTAAAGGCGTGGTAGCTTTAGACGGGTGGTTGATTAGTTGGATTGACGGCACCGGAACGAGTAGAACTTATAAAATAGTTCAGACAAAACCATCAGAAACATTAGGGTTAATCGTTTGCACAGTAGGAAGATATGGCAGTAATTAGCACAACAGTAACAGCGGATTTATTTCAGCAAATCAGAGATAAGATAGCATCTATCTTATTAGATGAGTTGGATAACCAAGCGACTTTGCAAGATAACACCGCCTTATCATTTGAAAAAATATGGATGGAACGTTCACGACCTTTTAATTTATCGGAAATCCCGGCAATCAATTTATCAATTGCGAGTGTGAATTATAATGATAAGTTTAGGGGTCAAAGAAACGTAGATGCTACTTATACGATTGATGTTTATGATTATAAAGTTTACACAGATGACGAAGATGCGGAACAAGTTGTAACGGAGTCAAATTGGAACTTAATCAGGAACATTCAATACATTTTAGACCATTCAGCCTATGCAAATCTACAATTAAAGCCTTACATATTTCACACAGAAGTGACAGGAGTTGATTCAGGTCAAGGCGAATTGACAGACGGCAGTCGTTGTGGTATTTTAAGGCTTAAATTTACGGTTAAAACTATTTCTACTTTAGATGGAGTTGCACCAATTGACCTATCACAGCTCAATACAACTGTTACAATTGAACAAACAAATAAAGGTTATTATTATCAATTAATAAACTCATAAAATGGCAGATATTTCAAATGCTGTTGGACTTGAACGATTAAGTAGGGTAGTTGGTTACAAAATAACCAAAGGAGTTTCTAAAGTTGGGGGGCAAAATTTGCCAATGCGTGTTGCTATTTTAGGACCAGCAAATCACGCTAATCAATCAACTGTAGGAACGACACCTATTAATTTTACAAGTGCCAACGAGATTGGTGATGTGGCGGGTTACGGCTCACCGGCTCATCAAATAGCTCGTATTTTGCGCCCTATTTTTGGTGGTGGTATTGGTGGTATTCCTACCGTTTACTATCCACAATTGGAGGCAAATGGTAGCACTGGAACAACTATTGATGTAACGGTAAGCGGAACGCCTAACAAGAACGTTGCACACCGTTTAATTATCAACGGACGTGATAACGTAGATGGTGAATATTACGAATTTATTATTGCATCAACCGACACGCCTACTATTATTGGTGGCAAAATCAAAGATGCAATTAACAATGTGACCAACGCACCAGTAACAGCTACTAACTTATTAGGAGTAGTTACAATTGCGTCAAAATGGTACGGAGCAACATCAGCATCCTTAGACGTTGCTGTAAACACATTAGGCGATGCAAGCGGTTTAACTTATGTTGTAAATAACAAAGTTTCAGGAGCCGGTGCGGAGTCTATTGCGACTTCATTAACTCAGTTTGGTAATGAGTGGAATACCATCGTTTTAAATCCTTACGGAACGGCACAACACGCCGCACTTGAAGCGTTTAATGGTACACCATCAGCAACAACACCAACGGGACGTTACACCGGTATTGTTTTCAAACCGTTTGTAGCTGTTTGGGGTTCGACTTTAAGCGATAAGGATGCAATCGTAGCAATTACGGGAGCATCAGCAAGAATGAACCAAGTAACAAACGTACTAGCACCCGCGCCAAACTCAAAAGGGTTTGATTGGGAAGCTGCTGCAAATGTTATTTTGCTTATGGCGCGCACCGCACAAGATACACCTCACTTAGATGTAAATGGTCAGGCTTATTTAGATATGCCAGTGCCTTCAGATGGATTAATTGGCGATATGGCTGATTATGATAGCCGTGATTATTTAGTTAAAAATGGTGCATCTACTGTAAGTTTAGAGAATGGAGTATATACCGTTCAAGATATGGTAACTACTTACCGTCCGGCGGGTGAAATTCCTCCACAATTCAGATATTCAAGAAATCTTATTTTAGATTGGAATATCCGATTTGGTTACTTACTACTTGAGCAAGCGAACGTTAAAGACAAAGCCCTTGCGGGTGATGATGACTTTATCACGGTTGCAAATGTGATTAAGCCGAAACAATGGAAGGGTATTTTGTTTGAATACTTTGACGACCTCGCACAACGCGCGCTAATTACTCAATCAGCTTTTAGCAAAGAGTCTTTAGTTGTGGAAGTGAGCGGTTCAAATCCAGACCGCTTAAATAGTACATTTAAGTACAAGCGCACCGGAACGGTAAGAATAGCATCAACAGATGCAGAGGCTAATTTTGCATTTTAATTTTAACTTTTTAAATATAAAATTATGGCATATGTAGGAGGTGACTTAATAGAAATAACGGTCAATCACCCGACTTTAGGCTCTTTTAGATTCGACCCGAAAGGTAGCGAAGATGTGGAAATCGACTTTGGCGGTTACGTTGTTGCAGATGGTGACGACTCGGTAACGGGCGCAGGCACTAACATCAAACAAATGAACCGCAAACGTTGGAGCGTTGCTTGTCCTCCGGTTGGTTGGGCATCAGACCCAGATACGTTGGAAAGTTTGCAACAAATTGCAGATAGTACTGTAGAAGCACCGTGGACGTTCTCATTTTTGGACGGTACAGTTTACAAAGGCACCGGCTCAATCAGTGGGGATTTGAAAGGCAACAAAAACGCAGGCACAGTAACCGGCTTTAAAGTAGCAGGTGGTGGAAAATTAGAAAAACTTTAATAAATTTTCTATATATTTGAACCGACTTTCAGAAATGGGAGTCGGTTTTTTTATTAATCATAAACAGCAAAATTATGACAAAAGTATCATTTGAAGTCGCACAGAACGACTTTAACAAGTGGGCGGAAGCTCGTAGAATTGGTGAAAAGAAACGTGAGGGTAATCTAGGAAGTGAAGAAACTATCTTAGAAGCTATCACAGATGGCGATTTGGTTATCAATGAAGATAACACGATGGAATTAAAATTAGTGTGGCCTATAATTGGCGATGGTGACGGCGTTAAATCGTTAGACTTTAAGTTTAGATTGACCGCAGGTGAACGTCAGGAGGCTATGAAAGGTATTAGCGCGAACGATGGCGAAGGTCGTTTAATTGGGCTTATTGCACAATTGACAAATCAGCCCAAAGGAATTATTAAAAAATTAGAGTCGGCACCCGACTTTGATAGAGCCACTTCAATTGCTGTTTATTTTTTATAGAAGAGGAGGGACTCGGATTTGACCACGTTGTCAAATCCGTTGTCCGGTTCTATAAGTGGACACCTCCGATAGTTGATAGTATGTATTTTGATAGAGTAGATAATCACGGTTTATTCTATTGGTACGATGATATACTAGAATATAATAAGCAATTAGAAAAGACGTTACCGAAAAAATGAAGCCACTGTAATAGGTGGTTTTTTTTTGCTCAAAATTGAGTATTGAAAATGAGTAAGTTATAAACGTAGATATATCTACGTTTATAGAACAAGTTGAAAATTAGGATTTTATAAAAGCGATAAAACCCGTTTTTATAAAAATGCAAAATAAATATAAATAAATTGTACATAAATTATTGTAATATGTAAATTATTTTTATCTTTGTACAAATTAAATATATTTACAGTATGGAAACACAAGTAATGATGGTTAGAAATTTGTTTGATTGCAAAGTTAGACAAAATTCAAAAACTGGTTTTTTCTGTTTAAACGATTTAGAAAAAGCAGGTAATTTTTATAGAGCATCAAATAAGATGGCTTTATTTAATTTTAATTCGTGGATAAATTCAAAGCCGACAAAAGAATTTATTGAAGAAATTAAAAAAGAAGAAAAAGAAGTTATCTCAAGTAAAAGAGGTAAGAGTGGAGAAACGTGGGCGCACCCGCTTATTTTTATGGATATGGCTTTAGCTATTGACCCAAAATTAAAAATTGAAGCGTACAAATTTTTATTAGATGAATTATTAAAATATAGAAATAGTTCGGGAGACTCTTATAAAAAAATGGCAGGTGCTTTATATGAAAATTGTTCAAATAAAAGTAGATACCACAGAGGAATAACGATTACAGCTCAGAATATACAAAATGCTTGCGGGGTTAATGATTGGCAAAAAGCAAATGAAGAACAATTAAAATTAAGAGATAAAATACACGAAAATATTACTTTATTAGCAGGAGTTTTGCGTGATAACAACCAAGCTATTAGGATTGGGATTGAAAAGGCTTTAAATGAATACAAATCATTAAATCAATAACTATGCTACCCCATTTCGTCAAACTAAACTACTATTCTAGTCAATCATTATCAACTCAATTAAAGGCTAAAAACATAGCATTTAACGAGGCGAAAATAAAAAGCTATGAAGTATCAGTAAAACAACTATTATCACTATTTGAGGCTCAATTTTTAACCGTTTCAGAGTTTAATAGGGCAACGGATAGAATAGATAAATTGGTAAAAATTAACTTAAAATATAATAACAAACTTTAGTAACTATATTTTTTGTATATTTGGCAAAATATACAATCTATTTGTTATGACTGTTTTTTCCGCCGTTGCACGATTTTCCGCAGTAGATAAATTTTCGGGTGTGCTATCCAAAATGGAAGAGCGTAACCGTAAATTCGCAGCAAGTTCGAGCAACGCTTTTAAAAAAGTTGAGCAGGATGCAAACAGATTAAAAGGTTCGCTCGGTGGTATAAGTGGGCAACTTAAGTCAATGGTAGGTATTGCATCAATCGCCACTTTAGCATATATGGCAGGCGATGCAATAGTAAAGTTTGATGACTCAATGGCTTCGCTATCCGCAGTAACTGGAGTTAGTGGTAAAGCACTTGAAAATATGCAAGGTCAGGTTCTTGACTTAGCAACAAAATCTAAAATGTCAGCGTCAGAAATAGCCAACGGTTTCCAAACTGTTGGCTCTGCTATGTCACAATATTTGAGCGACCCAAAGGCATTAGGACAAATTACAGAGGCGGGTGTGTTACTAGCAAAAGCCTCACGAATGCAAGTACAACCGGCGTTGGAAGCGTTGACAGGAGCTATGAACCAATTTAATTTGGGTGCAGAATCGGCAAATCAAACCGTTCAACAATTAACGGCGGGTGAAATAGTAGGTCAGGTTTCAACTCAAAAATCAGTTGACGCGCTTAGTAAGTTTGGAGCGGTCGCAAACTCAATGAATACTACACTACCAGAGTCTATTGCATTAATTCAAGTGTTGGGTAAAAAATTACCTACTGAGGAACTTGGCACGGCATCGAGAAACTTACTACTTTTTATGGATACTTCTAAAGGTGCATCTTCGGAGGCTATGGAGGCGTTTAAAAGAAATGGTGTTAGTTTAGATGTATTAAGTGATAAGACTTTAAGCACAGCCGACCGCCTCCGTGAATTATCAAAAATACAGAACGACAGTGTGGCGATGTCAAAAATATTTGGCAAAGAAAACATTACAGCAGGAAAAGTAATTTTTGACCAATTAGGGACGTATGAAGATTGGGTAAAACAGATTGAAAATACTTCAAAAGCGGAGGAACAAGCAGCGAAAAACTCGGCAACAATAGCCAACAAAATAAAAGAGCTAAAAAACGCCTTTGATAATGCAATTGTAGGAGCTACACAAGGCTCTGTAGGTATATCAATGTTTACAGGAGTGTTGGGATTTTTAGCTAATAACCTTAGTTGGATTATTGGATTAATTGCGGCCGTTGCATCGGTATTAATACCAATGTATTTAGCTTATAAGTTGGTAACCTTAGGCACTTTAGCCTATAACGTAGCTTTAGCAGCTCAGGCAATTATAGCCGGCAAAGGTGCAATAGCTTTAAAAGGTAATGTGATAGCGTTAAAGGCTTATCGTTCGATGGTTTATGTGGCAACCGCGGCACAATGGGCGTGGAATGCTGCAATGACAGCAAACCCAATAGGTTTAATCGTAGTGGCTATTGTGGCAGTTATTGCAGTTATAGTATTACTTGTAAAATATTGGGATGACTTAAAAGCAAAATTTATGGCGGCACCTACTTGGGTTAAAGCAGCGTTAATGCCATTTATCATAGCTTTAGCACCTATTTTAATGCTTGTAAATGCTATTAAAAAACTTTGGGATAGCTGGGAAGCCATTAAAAACTCATTTGCAAACGGTGGATTTTTAGAAGGATTGAAGAAAATAGGAGCAGTTTTATTGTCAAGTTTAATTGACCCTATGATGTTTTTTCTAAAAATGTTATCTAAAATACCCGGTTTGGGAGGTGTTATTTCTCCAATTATGGATAAATTGGGCAACTTTCAAGCGGGTTTAGACGCAACTGGTAGCGAATTTCAAACGCCACCAGAGGCGGTCAATACACAAGCCACTCAAAATGAGGTTACAAACACGCAAATAAACGAAAGCCGTCAAAACGTGGATATAAATATTAACGACCCTAAAAATAGGTCAACGGTTTCAGGGTCGCCGGGTGGCATACCTATAAAAGTAAACGGAACATCTAACGCCTTTTAATTATGGATATAGGATTATATGAAACGTTGAATGGGGGGGATATGTCGGTGCAAAATAATGATATTTGGCAAACAATGACGTTATGGAATCAGATTTACATAGGTTTATTTGGTGGCAATCGAGCCGAAAGTACAAGCGATAAGTCAGGCATTAACGAGCAACGGTTTGATTTTTGGGGAAATCAGTTTTTAGACGCTAATCCAGACGAATACTTAAATTCTGAGACTGAAAAAACGTTGGATTTAGTGGCGTTAAACAGTGCCGGACGTATAAAAATTGAACAATCGGTTAAAAACGACTTGAAATTTTTGAACAAATTGGGGACGGTTGATGTGGCTGTATCTATTGCAGGGATTGACAAGGTGTTAATTGAAATAGGGTTAACCGAACCAAAAGAAGTGAGCGAAAAACGGTTTAGAATACTTTGGGACGGCACAAAAAATACAGATATAAACGACTCTAACACAGATAAAAACGGCGGTGTAATTTCTCAACTTTGGATTTTACGCAATGGCATTTGGGATGACTTAGGGGCGTGGTTTGATAACGAATATTGGAAGGACTTATAAGATGAATACACCAAAATTAAACGATTTACAGAACTCTATTTTGTCGGCATTTGAAACCCGATTTGGAACGATTAACAGAGGTTTAAAATCTACTTTTCGCACCATTTCGCAGGTTTTAGCTGGTGAATTAAGATTAGTTTACTTATACGCTGCACGAATCCAACAAAATAGTTTTGCTGATTTAGCAGAAAGTGAGTTAAACGGTGGTACTTTGGAACGGTTCGGGCGTGCGAGGTTGGGACGTGACCCATTTCCGGCATCTCAGGGAGTCTATTTATTGGATGTGACCGGAACTATTGGCGGTGTTATTCGTGAGGGTGTAATTTTCAAAGCCTCAAACGGTTATAACTACTCTAATGAGTCATCATTTACATTCGATAGCTCAGTAGGTTTGATTACTGTGCGAGCTTTAACGCCCGGATTAGTAGCTCAATTGTTACCCGGTGATATATTGAATGCAACCGAACCGATGTTAAATGCGGACGGCAAAGCAATAGTTAACACAGAATTAGAAACTCCTTTAAATGCTGAGGACTTAGAAGATTACAGAGCTAAAATAATGTTAGCTTTTAGAACTGAATCTCAAGGTGGCGCAAGTGGTGATTATCGTTTATGGTCCAGTGATGCGCAGGGAGTGGAGCAGGTTTACCCATTCGTAACCACACCGGGAACGATTAACCTATATATCGAAGCTACTGAGGAGGACAGTATTGCAGGTGATGGAGTTCCAACTCAAACAATAATTGACAATGTGCAAGCGGTGGTAGAACTTGACCCCGACACGACTAAAGATATTAACGATAGGGGACGTTTGCCGATGGGGATTTATGAGATTAACTATTTGCCTGTTTCGATTAAAAATATAGGTGTAGAAATTACAGAATACACCGGTAATATTTCAGAGGCGCAAACGTTGATTTTAGCAGCGTTAAAAACATATTTAAAAACAATCAGACCTTATGTGGCGGGTGCTGATTTAACCGATTTATCAAACCTATCAGCTCAAAGATTAGTAGGTGTGGTTACTAGTGCTTTGCCTGTTGAACAAACATTTACTAATTTAGTGATGACGGTTGACTCTATTGAGTTGGCAAATTATAGGTTTACAAACGGTAATATACCTTATCCAAATAGTGTAATTGTAACGGTATGAATTTAGATAAACTCACAAAACAACTATTTCCAACCGGTCGGGCGTTTAAATTTCCGAACGGCAAAAATGGTGCGTTGGTTATGGAGGCTATAAACGAAAACGTAAACACGGCAATCGTTGAAACTAAGGGGATTTTAAACACAATACTACCCGATAATGACCAATTTACGGAGGCTGATGCGACCGTGTGGGAGAAACGATTAGCGTTGCAAACTAGTGAAGATTTAGAAATCAGAAAAGCAAATATAAGCAGAAAACTAAATCAGCCGGGGGCGTGCAAAGGTCGAATGTCTTTATTGTATTTTCAAAATCAGCTACAAAAAGCGGGTTTTAATGTTTACGTACACCCTAATAAGTTTAGTGATGGGATGGGCGGTTATACGGTAATTAATCCGGGGGACGGTTCGGGCGAATTTACTCAACACGGGTTAGCAATTCATGGAATTTCAACACACGGGTCAACGGGGTTTAAATATGATTCGCAAATAACTAACCACGACAATAAAGCCTACGAAGTACCACCGGTTTACACAAATGAACAGTTACGAGCTACATTTTTTATAGGTGGCAGTAGTTTTCCGAATGTGGCATACATACCCGCAGAACGAGAGAAAGAATTTAGAAAATTAATATTAACTTTAAAAGGTCAACATTTAGTTGGGTTTTTAATAACACAATATATATGAGAGATTTAAATCAAGTGCCAAATATGGGCGCATCTACAGCAGACTATCCCTATGGTGTAATAGTTGATAATGCGCCGGGAATTAATGGCACGGCTGTTGTTGAGGCTTTGTATGGTGATATAGTGCAAACGTTTAACAAGTTAGCGTATAGTTTTGGGGACGACCCAAGTGGGCTACCTGATAACCAAACAAACGGGTTCCAGATTTTATCTAATTTATTTCAAAATTCTATCCCAAAATGGAGTTCATTAAACACAAAGGTTGATTATTCTAGTGTAAAATTCGTTCAGTACAATAACGCTATTTACTATCATAAAACATTTACAAATACAAACACAGCGCCAAACATTGATACTACTAATTGGGTTGAAATATTGCGATGGGATGGCTCTAAATTGGTGTTTAACGACGTTAGATTTGGGACGTTGCAAAGCAATATTGAAGCAACTAATAACACAGTTAGTGGTATTAATAGTAGGTTAACTACTGCGGAGGGTGATATTGATAGTTTAGAAGCAGGGTTAGCAGATACCTACACAAAAACCGAATCTTATTATAGATTTGTAAACGCAGATAACTCACAAATGGGCACAATTACACTGGGGACCTCACCCGGCAATGTTGCATCTTTTACATTTTATTACAATACCCCATTTCCGGATACCGATTATTATTTTACCTATGCAATAATGCAGGGAAACGGGATTGAAATTAGGAGTGTGCAAAAGTTTAAGGATGGGTTTACTATCCTTGTGGCAGACCCGCTTAGTTCAGCTTTGCTTATATTTGACTATATGGCGATAAAACGACTTGTAAATGTATAAACTAACCGCCGACTTATCAGGATTAAACAAGTTGACCGAAGCACTCAAAGGATTGCACCGGTCGGCTTATCCTGTTGCAGTTAGGCAAACATTGAACGATTTAGCATTTGATACTAAACAAAAACAGTTGATTACCAATAGTAATGTAACGTTTACCATCAGAAATAAGAATTTCATCAAAAACTTTTCTAAAGTTGACAAGGCTGATGGGTTCGATGTCAATTCGATGGTTGCAAGTGCGGGTATGATTGATAAGGGAGCTGGCAAAACGTTTGATTTACAAGAAAAAGGCGGTAGTTATTCTCACGAAAATGTACCATTTAACAACGCTCGTGTAGGCGGTTCAAATCGTGGTAAAATATCAAAACAGTTTTACTTTAATTTGCCGAAAATTGACCGTTCAAAGGCAAATCGTAAACGTTCTAAAAAATCACAATTTGTGGCGGATGCGTTTATGAGTAAAAAACTAAAAATGTTATTTTGGCACGGTGGCACTTTATTTAGAACCACTCAATTTAAGCCAAATAAAGGCGGTGTAGATATGCGTTTGAAAGCGATTTACACAAGTAAAAAAGGGCAAAAAGTAAACGTTGAAGCGACTAACTTCGTAGAGAAATCAGCCACTAAATCGGTAACAATCAACGCACAAAGATTTTACAAGCGAGCCGTTAACCGTCAATTTAAGAAATACTTTAAAGACTAATGAAATGAGTTGGATAGAGCAATTACAAAACGTTGAAGTAGAATTAGTATTAGGCGATGGCGAACGCTTTAAGCCGTTGTGGAAGGAAGCCAAAAGAACAAAGAAATATAACACCTCATCGTATAACTTCATTGATATTATTGGTACGCTCGTAGATAGACAGCAACCAGAAGGTTACCAATATGATTTAACTTTATTTTTTACAGGTGCAAGTCATTTAGACGTTGCAAGTAAATTCCAAACCTCAGCAGATGACAAGCGTTTTTGGACTTTAATCCATCCTTATTGGGGTGAAAGATATGTACAGCCAATATCAATAGAAGAGGACAAAACAACGCTAAACACAACCATTTTTAAAATACAAGTTTGGGAGACGTTATCCAATAAATACCCGCTTCAAAAACAGTTATCAAACGACAGAGTTACAGAATTGCAGGGTGACGTTAATTTAATGGCTTCAAAAACGTTTGAGGCTCAGATACCCGTTATTGATGCGAGCCTTAAAACTACATTAAAAGAGTCTGTTGATAAGATAGATTCCACCTCTTCAAAATACTTGACTTTAAGCGAAGATTTTGCAGAATTTAAAGTCAAAGTAAGCAAGGCAAAATCAATGATTGACGATGCAATACAAGCACCAATTGACGTGATGCGGTCAATAATTGACGTTATCAACTATCCCGTAGAAGTAGTGCAGTCGGTTAACGACCGCATTAAAATTGCAAAAGAATTGCTATCGAATATTGAGGCTATTATTTTGCGCAAAAAAACAAAAGATACTATTATAGTTTACGAATGCCAAGCCTCCGCAGTTGTGGCAGGTATGGCAAATGCTACAATGACACCGAACGATGGTGATTACAAGTTAAGAAGTGACGTTGTGAATGCAATGGATAGTGTGAGAAGTGCCTACGAAACCTATTTGATTAACCTAGACAGTAATCAGGCGGTGAGGTCTGACGTTGAAGGCGGTTATACTGCTGATACGGACGTTGCTCAAAACGTAAATGCGTTGGTGATGGAAACGTTGGCGAACATTTATGATTATTCGTTTGGCGCAAAACAGGAGCGAGTTGTAGCACTCGAAGAGGACAGCAACCCTATTTTATTAGCTCACAGATTTTACGGATTAGACAAAGAAGATGAAAATATACAGTTTTTAATTGATACAAATAACTTATCTTTGGATGAGCTTTTTGAAATAAAAAAAGGGCGTAAAATAGCATATTATATTTAATTATGTTAGAGATAAAGATTAACGGTAAAAACTATACGAATTTTAACAACGTATCAATCGAATTGACCTACGATGCAATTGCATCTACATTTTCGTTTGATGGTTATTTCGACCCAAAAAATATAGAACACCGTGAGTTATACCGTCCTTTATCGTTTCATAACATCCAAATTTTTAAAGACAAAAAGCTCATTTTAACCGGTTACATTTTAAGCCACAAATTTAAAGCGAGTGCGGTTAATCAATTGGTGCCGGTTTCAGGATATTCAAAAACGGGTATATTAAGCGATGTTTCAATCCCTACTGATAAATACCCTTTAGAAGCCAATAATAGAAGCCTTTACGATATATGCTTACGACTATGTAAGCCGTTTGGAATAACAGTTGTTATTGATGATGATGCAGTTGAAAACGGGACTAAACTGTACGAAAAAAGTACAAGCGAGGGCAAAGGTTCGATAGCGGAATATTTAGCTGAAATAGCTTGTCAACGTAATTTAATTATAACGCACACGGCGGGCGGTGCGCTTAGAATTGCACGTCCTCGAACACAAACAGCATCAATAGCTACATACAGCGAAGGTATGCCAAGCGTTGATATGGAAATAGGTTTTGACGGTCAAGGGATGCACAGCGAATTGTCAGTATTACGAGAGTCAACCGTGGGCAGTAGTTTAGAAGGTGAGAGCAAAAAAATAAACCCAATAATAAGACAATACAGACCTTTGGTTAAAGAGCAGTCAAAAGGTGATGCAGGCGATACAGAGAATGCAACAGAAAACGCAATATCTGGGGAACTTAAATCTATCGTTTTAACCATAAATACAGACCGATGGGAGTGGTTTGACGGTCGAAAATACACAATGATTAAACCAGACCATTATATAAAAGTTCAATCGCCAAGTTGTTTCTTGTCGAAGCCGTCCGATTGGTTTGTGCAAAAAGTAGTTTTAACCGAAAATACAGAGGGTAGGACAGCCACTTTAACGTGTGTAATGCCCGAAACATTTACAGAAAATCAGCCTAAAAACATATTTAGTTAATGATACGAATTGCGAAATTTAACGAGGCTACAATCAATAAGGCTAGGCGAATACTAAAAGTGTTTGTAAGGTCAAAAATTGACGTGTTTACGAGCTACCAAGTTGGGCAACACGGGGATGATAGTTGTCCTGTAAAAGATGCTGATTTGGTACATACAAAAACGGCAACCGACGACTCTGTAATTTTGGGCGTTATTTCTACTAATCAAAAATGTAATCCGGGCGAAAGGCGTATATTTGCGACTGATTCAACGGGCGTGGAGAAAATAGATATATATTTGAGAAATGATGGTACGATTGAAGTAGGTGGAACGGGTGATAATTTTGTTAAATACACACCGCTTAATAGTGCTATGAGTCAATTAATTTTAGATATTAACGCGGAACTTGTTAAGATATCGGCAGGGGTTGCAACGGGTGGAGGCTCTTATGTGGTTTCGCCTTTAAGTCTTAATTTATCCGGAGCAAAAACGACTAAAATAAAAACACAATGATAGAACATATTGCGAATAGCGAGGGGGGTGGTGCTGTTAGGTCAAAACTTAATGAAGTGATTGACCTAACTAATGTAGTGCCGTCAAAAGTTGATAAGGTAGTTACAGCAGTACCGGGTAACGTGCCTATTTTTGGTGAGGGAGGTGTGCTTATAGATAGTGGCGAAACACCGGGAGGAGGTGCAGAAAGTAACGTACCATTTTGGGAGGACGTGCAAAATATACCACTACCCGAAGGCTATCTAGTGCAGTTTAACGGTCGTTTATTTGCATCTAAAATTGATGACAATTTAGGAAATCAACCACCCCTTGAAGGTGATGACGACTATTGGAATGAAACATCAAAAAGTGCAGGCGGTGGAACTCCATTATGGGTAGCTGGTCAATTTACTCAAGCGCGCTCGGAGGTAATGTGGTATAACCCTGACAAATTAAAATACGAAAAGTATCTACTATTAGCAAGTGTTGAACCTATTGCATTTGAAAGTGAAGATATTGCAACCGAGATACTGGCGGGTGATTGGCAGTTATTAGGTGGTGATAGTGGTATTGTTTACGCTTCAAAATTAGAAGCGGAGGGCAACACCGAAAATACTAAGGTAATGACAGCCTTGAGAGTGTTTGAAAATTGGATAAACAATGTTAAAACATACGTTATAAGCGAGTTAACCACTGCAAGCAAAACAGTTGTAGGCGCGATTAATTGGCTAAAATCGTTAACAGATATAACCGGCGAGCCTACAGGCTTTCGTTATCCGCACTTAGTAGACGTTTCGTATAATCCAACGACTAGACAAGTAACAGTAACCGGAACTACAGAAGCCTACTTTAAGGGGGATTTGATATCATCTATGGTTAGTGGGTGGGTTTCTGATGCTCATAGCGAAGATGATGGAAGTTATTTTCTGTATTATAACGGCACTAATTACGTATGGGGAAATGCTCCGTGGGAGTTTTCAATGTTGCAAATAGCTTTAGTTTATAGAGATGGGGTTAATTTCTGTATTAGAGAGTGTCACGGGTTAATGCAACATCAAACACACAAAGAGTTTCACGAGACCCTAGGCACTTATCTAACTGCGGGCGGTGATTTAAGCGGTTTTGTACTTAACAGCACGGTTGCAACCAATAGGCGACCGTTAATTAGTGCGGCAACAATAAACGATGAAGATTTGCCTACAAGTTTACCAGCTATCACGGTAGTGGGCAACTATACACGTCTTTTTTTGGATGGTGCAAATAATGCAAACTTAACCACAAATGCAGACGACATAATTAACTTATCTGGTAATCAACCGTATTATAACCAGTTTACCGGCGGGGACGGGTGGCAACAGACGTTGTTTGGGAATAACGCATACGGTAAGATTTTTGTGATGGCTGTGCCTGTTACTTCCGATGCGGAGTGTCAAAAAAATAGGTTTATTTTTATACAGCCACAAACGACAAGCACCACGCTTGCAACTATCCAAGCCATATCGCCTAGCAGTGTAAATCTTGGTCATATAGCAAGCGCACTAGCTGAATATGTGTTTATCGGCGAAATAATTGTAAGATATGCAAGTAATAATTGGACTTGGATATCTTCTGCTAAATTAGTTGGGACAAAGGTTTTGCAAGCTTCGATTATAGGCGGAGGAGGTGGAACGGTTGTATCGGCTAACGTGTCATTATCGACCCCACTATTAGGCGCTACCAATCAAGATGCTTTAAATGTGTTATTGGCGGACGGTGCAGGCGGTGGCGGTGGATGGACGGAAGACTTGACAGCGTGGACGAGCGCAGAAACAACCGTTAATCTAACATCTAACGTTCTCCGAGATTTTGGCACTACAGCGGTAGGCGTTACTGTTAATATAACATTAACGGGGGTAACGTCCCCAACGCTGGCAGAGTATATGTTTAAATTTGTTTACGGGATGGGCGGTAGCTTTGTATTTCCGGTAGGGATTACATTGGCTTTGGGTAATCCCACTTTTACGGGTGGTAATAGTTACGAGTGTACTATTGTAAGGGGTAAAGTTAAATTTATTGTGGTATGATAAAAAGAAATAGAAGGATAGGCGGTTATTTAAACACGGACACTTATATTAGGTCTATAGGTGGTAGTATTAGTAGTCCTATTGGCATAGCCTTTAATGACATATATTATTATGTTACTAATTACAATGATAGTACCGTCAGCAAGCGATTAATATCTGACGATACGCAGGTTGCATTAATTACGGGATTTAGTGGATGTGCCGACATTGCCTTTAACGATATATATTATTATGTTACTAATTTTAATAATAGTACAGTCAGCAAGAGATTAGTCGCTGATGATACGGAGGTTGCAGTAATTACGGGATTTAGTAATCCTCGTGGCATAGCCTTTAACGATATCTATTATTATGTTACTAATTACAATGATAGTACCGTCAGTAAGCGATTAGTCGCTGATGATACGGAGGTTGCAGTAATTACGGGGTTTAGTGGATGTGCCGGCATT
>Ga0209079_10000240_pt1 | contig 23819 bp, 19 predicted proteins | sample PPLLaktember2015_2_FD_187259 | JGI IMG/M metagenome (GOLD analysis project Ga0209079, IMG submission 187259) | Freshwater sediment microbial communities from Prairie Pothole Lake near Jamestown, North Dakota, USA - PPLs Lake P7 Core (6) Depth... | ecosystem: Environmental > Aquatic > Freshwater... | reverse complement strand
GGCCATCCTTGCGGACCGTCTTTTTCTCATCACCGAATACCTTTCACCCATCACACCGGCAATGACCCTCTCCATCCGCTGGAAGGTGGCCCTCGGCAGTCTCCTCGCTGTCACCTGCGGGCTTGCAGTCGCCGGCCTGCTGGCCATGCAATCGCTCGAACAACAAGAAATCGCCCAACTGAACGATATGCTGGACGCCAGGACCAACCTGGTAGAGTACAGCCTCCGGCCGGCGCTCACAACACCGCCATCCCCCGAACAACAGGCAGAACTGAGAGAGATTGTCCGCCAGCTGGGAGCCAGGGCGCTGGCCCGGGTGACCGTGATCACCACCGACGGCACCGTCATCGCCGATAGCGCCGTGAACGACGCCGGGCTCTCCGCCGTCGAGAATCACCTCTCACGACCGGAAGTTCAGCAGGCGCTTGCAACGGGAGAGGGACGAGATATTCGTGCCAGCCAGACCACCGGCGCTCGCACCATGTATCGCGCGCTCCGGACGGAACTGCACCATGCAGGGGGACCGGTGATTCTGCGCCTCGGCCTTCCGATGACGATGCTGGAACGCGAGACGACGACCCTCCAACGCCACCTGGCCATCGCCCTCGGAGTAGCCTTTCTCATGGCGCTTCTGCTCAGCCTCTGGATGGCCCGCGGCATTACGAAGCCGCTCTCGGATATCGCCAGTGTAGCTCGCCGCCTGTCGGCGGGCGATACGACCATTCGCATCCAGACCCACTCCCACGACGAAGTCGGCCTGCTGGGCGAAACGCTCAATCACATGACCGACCAGCTCCGCACGAAGATCGACGAACTCTCGGAGGATCGGGCCCAGCTGCTCGCCATGTTGACCTCCATGGTCGAAGGCGTCATGGTCCTGGATTGTCGAGGGCGCATTCTCCAGATCAATCCGGCTCTCGAGCGAATGTTTGATGTCCGCCGTACCGAAATCCGCGGGCAGATCAGTACGGAGGTACTGGCCCATCCCGAATTAAACAGTCTCATTACGACCATCCTCGACAATCGGGCCGGCCAGGAAGCCGAAATTACCCTCACGCCGGGGGGGCGCTGCCTCCATATCGAAACCTCGGTGGCAGGGTGCGAACGCGAAAACGAGGCCTGTGCCGTACTGGTCTTCCACGACATCACCGAACTGCGCCGCCTGGAAAAGATTCGAAAAGACTTTGTGGCCAATGTCTCCCATGAACTGCGCACACCTCTGACCTCAATCAAGGGCTATGTCGAGGCGCTATTGGACGGAGGTAAAGACGATCCGGACACAGCCGTCAGTTTTCTCACGATCATCCTGAAACAGAGCGACCGGCTCAACCTGATCCTGGAAGATCTGCTGGAGTTGTCCAAAATTGAGTCGGGGAGAGTCTCCTTCAAAGAGGATCCGCTGGATCTCCGCAGCTTGATCGAGCGGACACTCTCGATGATCAAACCCCTGGCCGATAAAAAAGGGCACCAGCTCATCTCCCGCATCGACGACCGCCTCCCGCCGATCGCCGGTGACGAAAGTCGACTGGCGCAAGTCCTGACCAACCTCCTCGACAACGCCGTGAAGTACACACCCGAGCAAGGGACGATTACCGTCACGGCCAGAAGCGTGCCTGACCAGGCCGTAGAACTCACCGTGAGCGATACGGGCCTTGGAATACCTGAACAGGATCGCCCGCGTGTCTTCGAGCGCTTCTATCGGGTCGACAAAGCCCGCTCACGCGAACTGGGAGGAACCGGACTCGGCCTTGCCATCGTGAAACATATTGTGGAAGGACACGGGGGACAGGTGTGGGTTGAGGCTCATACACCGCAGGGAAGCCGCTTCGTGGTCCGTCTGCCGATCAATCGCCAGACGAGAAGCTCTGTTCACACAAAAGACGACAAAATCATATAGACGAGCGCGCCCAGGGCTCCTGCCCCCGGCATGGTAAAGATCCAGGCGGAGAGAATCTTAGTCGTCACGCCCCACCGCACCGCAGAGAGGCGCTTGGTCGCTCCGACCCCGAGAATCGACGACGTGATCGTATGGGTCGTGCTCACGGGCAGACCGAAATGCGCGGTGAACAGGAGGACGCTCGCCGCACCGGTCTCGGCGGCAAACCCATGAACCGGTTCCAGCTTGACGATCCGCATCCCGAGCGTGCGCATAATCCGCCAGCCACCGACCATGGTTCCCGATCCCATCGCGAGTGCACAGGCCACAATCACCCAGGTGGGCACTTCGGACGACGTCAGCTGGCCGGATGACACCAGTGCCAGCGTGATAATCCCCATCGCCTTTTGCGCGTCATTGGACCCGTGGCTGAACGCCATGAAACTCGCCGACAGCAACTGCAACCGGCTGAAGACTTTCTGCGCCACGCCCCGCTGCACCTTGAAGAAGGACCAGCTGACCGCCACCATGATCAGGAGCCCCATTAAGAATCCAAAGAGCGGAGAGAGGATCATCGCCTCAAGAATCGCCCGCAGTCCTTTGAACTGCACCACCGACCAGCCCCCGTGGGCCACGGCAGATCCGACTAGGGCGCCGATCAAGGCATGCGACGAACTCGTCGGCAATCCCAGAATCAGCGTGACGAGATTCCACAGAATCGCACCGGCCAGCGCGGCACCCACCACGACACTGGTGATGGCCTCAGGAAAGACGATCCCGCCTCCGATCATTTTCGCCACGGCGGTGGAGAAAAAAGCCCCGGCCACATTCAGAAGACCGGCCCACATCACGGCAGCCAGGGGACTCAGCACACGTGTCGACACGACGGTCGCCACGGCGTTGGCACAATCGTGCCACCCGTTCGAAAAATCGAACAGCAGCGCCAGCACAACGGTCACTAAGAGCATTCCGGTTAAATCAGGCATGGCCCATCCGTGAAATGTAAAAAGTGAGAGGCGAAAGGGAATCCTCGGACATCAATGCAGCAGAAACCAGACCTTCCGGCAGTTCTCTGTTGCTCCACGTTTAACGTCTAACGTGTCACGGCTCACGCGTCCTAGTTATGTTTCAACACGATCCGCTCGAGAATGTTTGCCACGTCTTCACACCGATCGGTCCCCGCCTCGAATGTTTCGTAAATCTCTTTCCACTTAATGACGGCGATCGGATCGGTTTCCTTTTCAAACAGGCCGGAGATGGCATCGCGCGACACGCGGTCGGCTTCATTCTCCAGGCTGTTCACTTTCACGCTGCATTCGTTGATCTGCGCATGCGACATCCCCACACGATCGACAGCTTCGCCGACAGCCACGGAGGCTTGATAGAGAATATCGGCCAGGCGAATCGCCGACTCGGTCGGCTTGGTAATTTTATAGATGACAAACCGGTCGGCCACGGCTTCAACGGCATCGAGAATATCGTCCAGTGCGCTCGCCAGATCGTGAATGTCTTCACGATCGATAGGCGTAATGAAGGTCTGATTGAGCTTGGTCGCGATGTCGTGCGTAATGCCGTCGCCGATATGCTCAACATCTTTAATGTGCTTCGCCTGCGTCGCAGGGTCGCCAAACCGGTCCATCATGTTTTTCAGCAGGCGACTGCCCTCGATCATATTGTGGGCCGCCTTCTTAAACATGTCGAAAAAGGCGTCTTCTTTGGGTATGAGACTAAACATCGCAGTCCGCGCTCCTGAATGGTGAATTGCCGCCCGCTGTTGTGTCCGCGAGCAATGTGACGCATGCATTACCTGCCGGTACTGCTTCCCCGGCTACCACCGCAGTAAGCCTGTCGCCCAGGTCAAGCCTCCCCCGAAGCTTCCTAACAGCACCACATCATCGGTTCGAATCTTTCCCGCCCGGACCGCCGCATCGAGCGCAATAGGCACTGACGCCGACGAGGTGTTCCCGTATCGATCGATCACCGATGTCAGCCGATCAGCCGGAATGCCAAGCCGGGCCGCCACATTCGAGAGAATCCGGCCGTTGGCCTGATGGAGCACGACCTGGCTGAGTTCATCGATCCGGACACCAAATTCTTTGAGAATGTCCTGCACCGCCTGCTCGACCCGCCTGACTGCGATGCGAAATAACGACGCGCCCTGCATCCGCAACACATGATCACGATGCGCCACGGTCTCCGCCGACGCCGGCACCCGCGATCCGCCGGCTGGCACACGGATCAGATCATGCTTCGATCCATCAGAATGGAGTCGAATACCGAGTACCCCGCACGGCTTCGAACCCCGGGCATCCTCACCCCGCACCACGACGGCCCCGGCACCATCACCGAACAAGACCGCCGTCGCCGCATCGGTCGGATCCAAGAATCTCGACTTCACTTCAGCCGCCACGACCAGGCAGGTTTTCGCCTGCCCGCTCAGAATCATGGCATTGGCCATCGACAGCCCATAGAGAAACCCCGAGCAGGAAGCGGATACATCGAATGCGGCCACTCCGCGACAGCCTAACCCTCGCTGAACGAAGCAGGCGGTCGAGGGAAACGCCATATCCGGCGAGGTGGTGGACAGGATAATCGCATCCACCTCCCCTGCTGAACATCCGGCTGCCTGAAGGGCGTGACGACTCGCCTCCATCGCCAGATCAGAAGAGGCCTGCCCATCGGCCGCCCACCGCCGCTCGCGGATGCCGGTCAATCGCTCAATCGTGGCCGAGGATACTCCAAGTGGCCCCCCGGCTTCATGATTCGCGACGATTCGCTCAGGGAGGTAACTGCCGGTTCCTATGACACGCATTCGTTTCATGGCAATTGGCAACTCTCAGCGCGGCGAGGCCATCCGTATTGGGTCACTTGATGCGCGGCGGGATTATAGGGGGCAGCGGAGAGCCGGTCAACCAATCAGGCTCGGCATTGCTTTTAGGCCCGGTTCTTGTTATCAATTTAAAGATCTATGAAAGGAACCGACCAGCTGCCACGCCTTCTGAAGAAAGTCCTGCATTATCAGGCCTGCGTCCTGACAAGCGGTTTCCTGCTCGTCTCATTGTTGGCCGTCGGATGTTCCAGTACGCCAAAAGAGCCGGCCGTTGCGGGGGGGAAGGCTGTCGGAGGCACCGACGAGCAGATCTTCCTCGGCGACACGATCGAAAAGAACTACGACCCGAACGTCATCATGAAGCGCGGCGAAGCCTTCTTCGAGAAGGAAGAATACGCCGAAGCGCTGGTCGAATATAACCACTTCCTCGACCTGCATAAAACTCACGTGCTTGCCCCCTACGCCGCCTTTAAGATAGGCGAGTCCCATTTCAAGATGGCGAAATCCATTGATCGGGATCCTGAACCGCTGACCAAAGCCATCACCGCACTCGAGCGCATGCGCAAAGACTTTCCCGGCAGCCGTTACGACGCCCAGGCGCAGCAAAAGATCCAGGAGTGCCATGAGTGGCTCGCGCAGATGCACCTCTTCGTCGGCCAGTTTTATTACCGCCGCGAGTCGTACCTGGCGGCCGCTCATCGATTCGAACAGATCATCAAGATCTATCCGGATAAACCCGTTGCCCCTGATGCCCTCTATTTCCTGGCTTTGAGTTATCATGAACTCGGGGCAGACGATTGGGCGGCCGATAACCTGACCTTGCTGGCTGAAAAATATCCCACCAGCAAAGTGGCTGCCGACGGAAGGTCGTTGATGGCCAAGCTCGGAGGCAAGAAGGCGGATACTGTGATCGCCAAAGAGTCAAGCGCCACGCCTTTTTCGGATGCCCGCCCGCATGCCTCCCCGAGCGACAGCTCCGATCTTCCCAACATCCCCAGTGCGTCCTCTGCATTCGGCGCACTCAAGTTACCCTCCGCTAATGCCCTGGGCCAATCCTTCACCGCCTGCCGTCTCGGCGCCTGGTGCTGAAAACCAGCAACCGGGGGAGACTTTAATTTCCAGTAAAAGCTATCGTTTCTTAGCGGATCGGACCACGAGAATCGCCAGGGTTGTTGCGGGATGTTCAAAACAATCTTCCGGCTAGGCCGCAGGTGAGGGCAGGATCGAGGAGGTACATACCAAGCTTCGCTTGATCCGCTCGCTTCGACCCTCTGCGAGCGGATAGGTACTTTGCCTCCGGTAGGCTCTGCACCTTGAGAGACGGAACGAGCCGAGAGCGACGCAGGAAGTCGTTTTCAACGTCCCGCTACTGGCTGAGGTACCAGCCGATGCCATACCGTTCAAGAAAGCTCGTAATCATCGTCAGCGAATTGGCGTAGATCATGACGCCTACCACAATGAGCAGCACGCCACTCACCGTGGATACACCCCAGAGATACGCCCGCACTTCTTTAAAATAGGCCAGGAAACGGTCGACTCCCAGTGCCGTGAGAAACAGCGGCAAGCCCAACCCCAAGGAATAGCACGCCAACAACACCACTCCATTCCAAAGTGAATCTGTCGTGCTGGCGTAAAGCAGAATCGTTCCCAACACCGGGCCAACGCAGGGCGTCCATCCGGCAGCAAACGCCACTCCGATAAAGAACGACCCTAAATAACCGGCAGGACGATTGCGGAACTGATACCGGTGCTCCACCTTCAAGAAGTTGAGATTCAGAATGCCGAGCAGGTAGAGACCGAACACGATGATCGTCACGCCGCCGATGCGGCGTATGTGATCCTGATAGGTGATCAGGATTTGTCCGAGGAAGCTGGCAGAGGCTCCGAAAGCGATGAATACAGTCGAAAATCCGCCGATGAACAAGAGCGCATTGAGAATGATGGCCGATTTAAACTTATTCCGTTCGCTCGCATCCGTCAGCTGTTCGACTGAGAGCCCCGTGATGTAGGAAATATACGACGGCACGAGCGGCAGCACACACGGCGACACGAAAGACAACAGGCCGGCTGAAAACGCGGCGAGCAGAGAAATCTGTGGAATGGATTGCATCATCGTCAGGATTTCATGAGGGCTTGAATCAATGCGCGCGCATCAGGGCCGCCCCAATCACGGGCGCCCGGCACCTTCTGCCGGACGATGCCGCTGCGATCGACCATGAACGTCATGGGCAGGCTCCTGGCGCCATACATCAGACCGATGCGATACTCTGCATCGTGCAGGATCGGGAAGGTGAACCCCATTTCCTGTTGGAAGGGACGGGTGACCGCCGCGCCCTGCGGATCGGTGGAGACTGCCAGAATCTCGAAATCCTTTCGAGAGTAACTCCGGTACAGTTGCTCCATCGCCGGCATCTCGATGCGGCAGGGTCCGCACCAGGTCGCCCAGAAATTCACGAGCACCACTTTCCCGCGCAGCTGGGCAAGCGACACGACGTTCCCATTCAGATCGCGCAGCTGAAAATTGGGAGCTTCGTCTCCCACCTTGACGACCCCGCGATCGGCAGCCGGCAGGAATAGAGAGCCGGCCTCACCACGAGTCCAGGCCGATACTCCGGTAGAAGTATTCAGCAGACCGAGACCGCCGAGCAGCAACGCGACCAACAACCGTTTCATAATGCCCCCTCAGAGCTTCCAGGCTTCATCGTACCACGGTCCTGAGGGAATGCGGGTTTGGGAGTGACATTCAGCAGCGTCGCAAGCGTCTTCAGATTGTCGATCCTCGTCCAGTCCTTCGGACCAATGATGATCTCTCGCACGATGCCCTGCTGATCGATGATGAAGGTCTCAGGTACTCCCAGCCGTTTATAGGGCTTGTCCGTGATCCCCCACGAGTCGATAAGCACCGGGAAGGTCAGATTGAGGCTCTTCACAAACGGAGGAATATCTTTCGTCGTCGTCACCCGATCGATGCTCACGGCAAGTACGACCAACCCGTCTTTCTCAAAGCTCTTATTGAGGACCTCCATCGAGGGCATTTCCTCCCGGCAGGGAGCACACCACGTGGCCCAGAAATTCAAAAAGACCACTTTCCCGCGAAAGTCGGAGAGCCGGTGGGGCTTGTCGTTCAGGTCGGTCAGAGCGAAATCCGGCGCAGGCTTGCCGACCACCAGCGGCTCATACTTCGAACTCTGCAGCCAGACAATGGCAAACGTCGCCACAAGCACGATTGCGCCGGCGGCCAGGATGAACAGACGCGAACCACCCTTCGGCCGCTCCTGATTGGTGGGTTGAGAGGAAGTTACCTGATCAGCCAAACCTAATCCTCCTTAACCTCTTGCGTCATGCTCAAAATGGTCTTCCTGCAAAGCCGCAAGGAATGTGACAGCCGAGGAGGTACATACCAAGCTTCGCTTGAACCGCTCGCTTCGATCAAACGCGAGCGGAGAGTTATTTTGCCTCCGGTAACCCTCCGTTGAGGCGTTCACATGACTGAGAACGCAACGGGAAGCCATTTTCAGCCTGCGCTAGGCGTAGGCGTGCAAGCCGGACAACAAGAAATTCACGCCCCAGAAACAGAAAATGACCATCAAGAATCCGAATACCGCGTAGACCGCCGCCTTATGCCCTTCCCAGCCGCGGGTCATCCGGGCATGGATGTATGCGCCGTAGATGAGCCAGACGATCAGCGACCAGGTTTCTTTGGGATCCCAGCTCCAATACCCGCCCCAGGCATAGTTGGCCCACATAGCTCCGAGAATGATCCCGAAGGCCAGCATCGGAAACCCGACGGTGATGGCTTTGTACCCTAACTCATCGATGGTTTCGAGATCAGGGAAAGCGGCATAAAAGCCGGTTGTTTTCCCAAGACGCTCCGCCCGCTCTTTGAAGAGATACATCACGCCAAGCCCTCCCGCTGTTGCAAATGCGGCATAGCTTGTCAGGGTCACGGACACATGAATGTAAATCCAATAGCTGTTGAGCGCCGGCACCAACGGCTCCGCCGTCTGATAGCGATAAGGCAGTAACGAGGCGGCCCCCATGGCAATGAAGCCGATTCCAACGACGAAAGCCCCGATCGCTTTAATCTTGTAGCGCATCTCCAACAGCACGTATCCGAGAATAATCGCCCAGGAGACATAGGCCATCGCCTCGAATTGATTTGACCATGGGGCGAACGTGCCGGAATGTTCCATCCGCTCGAACGCCCGGGTAAAGAGCGCCCCGGTGTTCAGCATCCATCCGAAGATCGTGACCAAGGTCGCGACCTGTCCGAGCTGCGTCGCCCAGACTCCGTCACGCTCATCGAAATTCTCCGGGAGATGTCCCGCCGGAGCGAGCGCCATCGTCGGCCTGCGCGCAAACAAGTAGCCGATGTACAGCACCAAGGCGGCCAGATACAGCCAGAAGGTCATATCGAACAGGAACAACGATTTCATCATCACGTCCTCCGTCTATCGACTGCGCAGAGACTTGCGCGGCTGCATCATACCCAAGGAAGAGACCGGTCGCTACAGGCTCAGGCCTTAAAAGTCTGAATCTTTTCCGTCAGCTTTCGAAATTCCTTTTGAAAATCGATCTGGCTCTTGTGGGTCGTCCCGCCGAGATGGACTGTCACCCCCGTCTGACCCGGCACAATCTTGGCCCACAGACGGCGATGGAAGATGAACGACGAAAGAGTAATGCCCACAACGATCATGGTACAGCCGGTCCACACGATATTGATCCCGGGATTCTTGGCAATCTGGAGCCCGGTGAACTTCCGCGGCTTATACCCCACCAGCTCGAATTGATACTTGGAATCTTTGATGTTGAAGAGATCGGGAAACTGCTGAAAGATCCACGGGGTGGCTTGGACCGAGTCCCGCTCAGTGATCACGAGCTTCACGGCAGGATTGGCATGCTCGATAGTCTTGGAATAGACCTTTTTCTCCGTGGAGTTGAAGGCAAAGTCCGCAACGAAATCCGTGATCGACAGTTTCACATTGAGATCGGGCAGCGACTGTTCCTTCTGCCATTCGAGATCGACTGTCTTCAACACCTTGTCCGTCTCTTTATCCTTGATGTTCACCCGCGCGACTTCGACCTGATCCCACGCGTCGCCATAGCTGGACTGATAAAACCAGATCCCCTTGTAGACCAGCGGATCATTCACTGAAATCGTCTTGGTCACCACCGACTGTCCGCCGTCCACCACCGTCAAGGTGCTGTTGTAGGACTTGACCGACCCGTTCTCGTGATAGTCGATCCAGAATTTGTCGACCTTCAAGTCAAAGTTGCCACGAGGAATATGATAGGTTTGCCCTTCCAGACACACGCCGAACTCCTGGAATCCATAGTAGGTCCCGAGCAACCCGCCGAAGATAATGACGGTCGCGCTCAAATGGGCCATGTGGGCCCCGACTCGCCCCATCACCCCTTTTGTGGCATAGACCGTGACTTCCCCGGGCTCATTCTTGGCGAGCACGCGGTACCCCTTCGTTACAAAATATTGCACCAACTGCTGGGCCACCGCCTCTTTCGTATTGTCGAGGGGAATTTCCGCCTGCTGCTTCATATTCTTGATGAACGCCATCGTGACGCCCACCTTGTCCTGCTTCATGGAGCGCCAGACGGAAGGGAACCGCTTGTAGAAGCAGGTCAACGAGTTGACACAGAGCAGGCCGAGCAGACTCGTGAACCACCAGGTGTGATAGACATCCGTAAACCCGAGACGGAGAAACCACCGGTAGGCGTTCTCCCCGTACTCCTGAACATAGACCTCTGCCCGTTCACCCTGCTGGATCACCGTCCCGATCGTCGCGGTGATCGCAATAAACAAAAACAGGAAGATTGCGAGCTTGACGGAAGCAAAGAATTCAACGAGTTCACGAGAGAACTCCTCCCAGCCGAGACCGGGAGTCGACGGACGGATCGAGGGCTCTTTGGGGAGGGCGTCAGGTTGGCTATTCATGCGGCTCTATATTCGTGTCCGGCCTGGACAATACTCACTCGCACGGAGAATTTTGGATAATCTCCAAAACCATTTGGTGCCGATCTTCTCGGCATCTCCGCCTGGTCTACGTCGCGGCCGAAGTATTGGATTGTCTGAAGTACTTCTAAGTGCGCGAAAATTTTGTCATCTTACTAGTGGGTTTTGTCGAGTGTCAAGCAAGGTCGGCCTGCCACAGAGAGGTACCCCCCTGCTATCGAAATGATAGACAAAAGGGCCTTGGTCCGCTAAGATTCAGCGTATTCTACAGAAACGAACCCGTCGCGGGCGCAGTACTCACCTGGCCAAACACCACATAGACGGTTTTCGACAACCAGAAACTAGAGGGGGTTCATGAGAAACAATTATCTATTTACTTCTGAATCAGTCACCGAAGGGCACCCCGATAAGATTGCCGACCAGATTTCCGACGGAATTCTGGACGCAATCCTTGCCCAGGACAAATATTCCCGCGTCGCCTGCGAGACGATTCTCACGACCGGCATTGCATTTGTCGCCGGTGAAATCTCGACCAAGGCCTATGTGGAAATCCCCGATATCATCCGCGAGGTGATTAGGGATGTCGGCTATAACGACGCTTCCTGGGGATTCGACTCCCATACCTGTTCGGTCCTGACGGCGATCCACCAGCAATCCGGCGATATCGCCATGGGTGTGGACTCCGGCGGCGCGGGAGACCAGGGTTTGATGTTCGGCTACGCCACCAACGAAACCACCGAGTTGATGCCGATGCCGATCGTCCTGGCCCACCGACTCACCAAGCGCCTTGCGGAAGTGCGAAAGAAGAAAATCCTGCCGTGGGTCCGCCCGGACGGCAAGTCTCAGGTGACGGTGGAGTACAAGAACGGCAAGCCGGTGCGGATCGATACGATTGTCGTATCCACACAGCATAGCCCCGACGTCACCAATAAGCAGATCGAACGCGACATCATGGAGAAGGTCATCAAGCCCGTCATGCCGAAGGGGCTCTATAACCCCACCAGCGTGAAGCACCACATCAACCCGACCGGTCGTTTCGTCGTCGGCGGGCCAATGGGTGATACCGGTCTCACCGGCCGTAAGATCATCGTCGACACCTACGGCGGCCACGGCAGCCACGGGGGCGGCGCGTTCTCCGGCAAGGATCCGACAAAGGTGGACCGTTCAGCCTCGTATATGGCCCGCTACATCGCCAAGAACATCGTCGCAGCCGGGCTCGCCGACAAGTGCGAAGTCCAGTTGGCCTACGCGATCGGCGTGGCCGATCCGGTTTCGGTGCTGGTCGATACCAAGGGCACTGAGAAAATGGCCGTCGAGAGTCTCGACAAGCTCGTGCGGAAGCATTTCCCATTGACCCCGCGCGGCATCATCGATCATCTGAAGCTCCGCCGGCCGATCTTCCGCAAGACAGCGGCCTATGGACACTTCGGCCGGAATGAACCGGAGTTCACCTGGGAAAAGACCGACAAAGCCAAGGCCTTGCGCCGGGACGCAGGTCTTTAATTGAGATAGTCCCTGACCTATACGGCAAGAGGGGGCAGGCACATAACACCTGCCCCCTCTTTTTCTGGCGCTACTTTACCAATCACGCATCTCACTCATCACGCAGGAGGGTTCTGTGGATTACGACGTGAAAGACATTAAGCTGGCAGACGCAGGCAAGTTAAAAATCGAATGGGCCGAAGCCACCATGCCGGTGCTGCGACTCATCCGGAAGCGATTCAAACGGCAACAGCCGCTCAAGGGCGTACGGGTCACTGCCTGCCTCCACGTCACCACGGAAACGGCCAACCTCGCGATCACGCTGAAAGCCGGCGGCGCCGATGTGCGCCTCTGCGCCTCAAACCCCCTCAGCACGCAGGACGACGTCGCCGCCGCCCTGGTTCAACATGAAGGGATTCCGACCTTCGCCATCAAGGGCGAGGACAATGCCACCTACTATCGCCACATCGAATCAGCTATCGCCCATCGCCCCCATCTCTCGATGGACGACGGCGCCGATGTCGTCTCGCATCTGCACTCCAAGCGGAAAGACCTCCTGCGCAATGTAATCGGTGGAACGGAAGAAACCACGACGGGCGTCATTCGCCTGCGCAGCATGGCCGAGAAAAAAGTCCTCAAGTTCCCGGTCATCTCCGTCAACGACGCCGACACCAAGCACATGTTCGACAATCGGTACGGCACCGGCCAGTCCACGATGGACGGCATCATCCGCGCGACCAACCGGTTAGTCTGCGGCTCCGTCTTCGTCGTCGCCGGATACGGCTGGTGCGGACGCGGCATCGCCATGCGAGCCAAGGGAATGGGCGCCGATGTCGTCGTGACCGAGATCGATCCATTGAAGGCTCTGGAAGCCGTCATGGATGGCTATCGGGTCATGCCGATGGAAGAAGCCGCCCCGATCGGCGATTTCTTCGTCACCGTGACCGGCAACCTGAAAGTCATTCGCGGCGAGCACTTCGCCAAGATGAAAGACGGCGCCATCGTCTGTAACAGCGGACACTTCAACGTGGAGCTCGACATTCCGGCCTTGGAGAAACTGGCCAAGAAGCGGAAAGTCGTCCGCGACGGCGTCGAGCAATTCACGTACAAGAACGGCAACCGCGTGAGTCTCCTCGGCGAAGGCCGCTTAGTCAATCTCGCGACCGCCGAAGGCCATCCCTCCAGCGTCATGGACATGAGCTTTGCCAACCAGGCACTCGGCGCCGAGTACATCGTGAAGAACTACAAGATGCTCGAGAAGAAGGTGTACCCGGTCCCAGCCGTCATCGATAAAGAAATCTCGCGACTCAAACTCGCCGGCATGGGCGTGGACATCGACAAGTTGACGAAGGAACAGGAGAAGTACTTGGCCTCCTGGGAAATGGGCACATAGAGCGCATGGTGCGGGGCGGGCACTCTCAGTGCTCGCTCACCGCGCATACAAGACTTGATCAGATTGCTCCAAAGCAGGCGATGCTCGATGAATGCGCGCAATTGAGAGCGCCCACCCCCCACCTGCTATGGGAAAAGAAGAAAGGCCGCCTCACGTGAGGCGGCCTTTTTGTTTTTCTTCAAACCTCACCGACTAGCCTCCAGACAACTCCCACGGATTAAGAATCGGCAGAATATCGAAGGGGCCGAACAGACGTCGCTGACATTGTGACTTCGCATCCCCGAAGCGATCACTATTCAAACCCAATGTGATAGAGTGAAAACATGTGCCGGGGTCTTATAGATCGGAGGCTCCTATGAGACCGACGAATGTCGCTCCTCTCGACCTCTCCAATTACGACATTTCTCCTGACCAAGGGTTTCTGCCGTCAGATCCGCTTGAACAGCTTCCGGACTCGCCGATGCTTAACCATCTTGGGCACGAGTTGCCGAAGTTGCTGAGTGCTCGTATGGTCCGACAATTCGTTGACAGGCAGCGCCAGCTACTCCCCTCCATTCCAGCAACGTGGCGGGATCAGGACTATCGGGCCGCGATGCGGATTCTCTCGTTCACCGGCCATGCCTATGTGTGGGAAGTGCCCGACCAGCCGGCTGCGACACTGCCGCCACAACTGGCGCAACCCTGGCACGAGATCGCGCTGAAGCTGGGCCGGCCTCCGGTGCTTTCCTATGCGTCCTATGCGCTCGATAACTGGCGCAGGCTCGATCCCGCCAGGCCTATTCAACTCGACAACATTGTGCTCCTCCAGAACTTCCTCGGCGGCCTGGATGAAGAATGGTTTGTCGTGATCCACGTTCAAATCGAACGACAGGCAGGGCCGGGGTTGGCCGGGCTTATTCAGGCCATGAACGGTGCCGCCGGTGACAAGCCCGACATAGTGCTCGCCGGGCTTCAATCGCTCGCTGCCGCCCAAACCGCGATGCGGGATACGCTGCTGCGTATGAAGGAGCGGTGCGATCCCTACATGTATTACAACCGCGTGCGTCCCTACATTCATGCCTGGAAGAACAGCCCTACGCTCCCCGATGGCCTCATCTATGAAGGGGTGACGGCCTATGCAGGACGGCCGCAACAGTTCCGCGGGGAAACCGGGGCGCAGAGTTCTATCGTGCCCTGCCTCGACGCCGGGTTGGGTATTTCCCATGCACCCGATCCTCTCACGGTGTATCTGCAGGAAATGCGGGAGTATATGCCTCCACGGCACCGGGCATTTCTCCACGCGATCGAACAGACGACTGATGCGGACGGCAGACCGCTGCTCTCTGGTTATATTCTTGATCGGAAGGCACATAATCCCGAGTTTTGGAATGCCTACTGCACGTGCGTCGACCTGCTGGCGCAGTTTCGCGAAATCCATGTCGGATACGCCGACAGCTACATCCACCGCCAACACCAAATCCATGCCAGCAATCCCAGCGCTGTAGGAACAGGCGGCACGCCCTTCATGGCCTATCTCCAGAAACACTTGGACGAAACCAGGCGCGCGATCGTTGACTAGCCCCACCATCCAGCGTATCGTTTCCCACACTCACCTTACCCCTGAGGTCTCACCATGCAGGCAGTTTCAGGCTATGACCCTCGCCTTGCACGGGATCTGATCCTCGACGAGTTATTCGACCTTTCTCTCTACAAAGCGCTTCGAGGGGTGACTCAACCGGACGTCCACGACACGCTGGATGAATTGATCAGAGTTGAAACGGCCCATCTGGCCTTCTGGCAGAAGTTTTTCGATCTGAAACTCACCAGCCTCGATCTTGGCCGGCGCATCAAATTATCCGTCATGATGCTGATCTGTCGCCTCTTCGGCTCGACAGCGGTCCACCTCGTCCTCGAAGCGATCGAAGTCCACGGGGTGCGGAAGTACCTCGTGGTCTGGCAAGCCTACAAGGACAAACCGCTCGGAGAAGCATTGCGTGGGATTCTCATGGATGAATTCAAACATGAGGATGTGCTCGTCACGGCCCTGACGCAGAGAAAGATCAACCCGGAAAAGATCCGCAATATATTTCTTGGACTGAACGACGGCCTGGTGGAGATTCTTGGCGCCGTGAGCGGATTCTTCGGGGCCTTCGGCAGCACGACGATGGTGCTGATCGCCGCCTCGACCACCGCGGTCGCCGGGGCCTTGTCGATGGGCGCCGGGGCATTCCTGGCGCTTAACTCTGAGAAGGAAGTGAAATCGACCGAGGTGGCAAAGAAAATCTTCTTGGGCGAGGAATCGGAGTTCACTCCGATGGAAGAGCAACCGTTGTCATCGGCTTTGGTCGTCGGTTCAGCCTACCTGACGGGAGCCGTCGTCCCGGTCTTCCCCGTGCTGATCGGTGCGACCGATGCACTGTTCTCCGTCCTGACGGCCGGCCTCATGGTGGTGCTGGTCTCGACGATTCTGTCGTTCTTGTCCGGCATGGACATTAGACGACGCATCCTGCTCAACCTGGTGATCATCACCGTGGCCGTCAGCATCAGCTATGGGATCGGAATCGTAGCGAAGAATTACTGGGGGATTGCGCTGTAAATCTTATCGAGCTGAAAACATCGGGAGTTCGCGCGAGCCTTCCGCTTCCTGTTGAATACGCGCCCGTTCGGCACGGGAAGCTTCCAGGACATCGTGCAGCATTTCGTCCGTCATTTGCGTCATCTCTGCCGCTGCATCTTTCATATCGGCATGTTCCACCGCACGTGAGAGCACTTCGGATTTAGTCGCGCCCTTCTTCTGCCCCATGAACGGCTTGGTAATCAGGAACACCACATCGCGCAACGGCATAAACCGCAAGAATCGACGGAGCAAGCGGATGGTCTGAATCGGGTAACAGAAGAGCTTATACATGAACAACTTTTGAAGCCCTTTCTGCCGCACGCGATTGATCGTCTCGCCGGGCAGACAGGTGGGGTCGATTTCAGAGCACTTGAAGTACTTGTACCAGTCAGTCGATTCCTGCACCAGCCCGCGCTTCACATATTCCTGCCATAGCGGGGTCCCGCGATAGACACAGAGCCGGTTGAAACCGAAGGTATCCAGGGGTAGCTTGGCGGCAAAGTCAAACGTGGCCTTCATATCTTCGACGGTTTCGTCTGGATTGCCGACCGTGAAGAACCCATGCACGATTTCGATACCGGCCTTCTTGGCATTCTTAACCGCCGTCGTCACCTCCGCCAGCGTCTGCTCTTTCTTCAGGCGATCCAGAATCTTCTGACTGCCGCTCTCAATGCCGAACATGATGGTGCGGCAATGGGCCTTGGCCATCGCGGGGAAGAGATGTTGCGCAACGGAATCGACCCGGCCTTCAATGCCCCACTGAATGGTCAGCTTCTCGTCCATGATGCCATTACAGATGGCTTCAATCCGCTTCGGCTGAAGCAGAAAGTGATCGTCCACGAAATAGACCGACCCGTAGCCATGTTCTTCGAGATACTTGAGCTCAGCGACCACGTGCGCAGGAGTTCGTGCCCGCCATTTGCCTTCGTTGAAAATCGGGATATCGCAAAACACACAAGGCCAGGGGCAACCGCGCGAGGTCTGCATCGTGGTAAATCGTTCCATCGATAGCACTGCCGGCACATCCAACGGCATCGACTCGATGAAGTCGAGTTTCAAACTCTCTCGATCAGGAAAGGGCCACTGGTCCAAATGGCGTTCCATCGGACGGTTTGGATTGTGCACGACCTTCCCGTCTTTCATCCAGGTCAGGCCGGCCACGGCTTCCGGGCTGTCAAAATTCTCGAGCAGATCAAGCAACAGCTGCTCACCGTCACCACGGCAGACAAAATCTACTTCCGGGCACTGCAATTTGACCAGCGGCGCATTGAGGCTGGCGAAGACGCCGCCGAAGGCAAGCTTCACTTTTGAATTGGTCGCTCGAATCTGACGCGCCAGAATTTTGGCGTAGGGATAACTGGTGGTACTCAGGAAGCTCAGCCCGACGAGGTCCGGCTGCTCACGCTTGATCTGATCAATGATCACGTCGTTCGGCGTGTCTGGATTCGCCTGGTCGAACATCACGCACTCATGCCCGGCCTGTTTCACAACAGACGAGAGCGACATGATGCCAATGGGCGGGAAACCCATGACACGGATATTGCCGTTTTTCGCGCGGGTTTTTGCCGGGAGCGCGTAGAACTGGGGATCACGGACGTGGATGAGAAAAACTCGCAGACAGACTCCTTGGTTCGGCTTCGACTGAGTGCGCCGACATCCGGAAGGATGCGACAGAAAGAGCAGAAGATACAACAAAAATGCGCAATCCCTGAAATAAGACTAACACGATACTAGGTTTGGTGGAAGAGAATAGTTCAGGGGTCGGCCCTGGTTCAAGATGACGATCGAACGATGAATGCAGGGACGGATACAGATCGGGGGTGCTGAGCGACGCTCAGCACCCCCGATCAACACACGACGAAAGGAATTGTTAGCGGCCCAACGCCTGCTTGATAGCGTTGCCGATCTCCGCTGGATTTTTCACGACCTTCACACCGGCTGATTCGAGCGTCTTCATTTTTTCCGCTGCGGTTCCCTTACCGCCTGACACAATGGCGCCGGCGTGGCCCATGCGACGGCCCGGAGGAGCGGTGATACCGGCAATAAAACTCACGACCGGCTTCTTCACATTCTTCTTGATGAACTCAGCGGCTTTCTCTTCGGCATCGCCGCCGATCTCACCGATCATTACAATCCCCTGAGTCTCAGGATCTTTCTCGAACAGCGCCAACACGTCGACAAAGCCGGTTCCGTTGACCGGATCACCACCAATCCCGACGCAGGTGGTTTCGCCAAGGCCCAGGGTTGAAAGCTGATGCACCGCTTCGTACGTGAGGGTCCCGCTGCGTGACACGACACCCACGATGCCCTTCTTGTGGATGAAGCCGGGCATAATGCCGATCTTCGCTTCGTCCACCGTGATCACACCGGGACAGTTTGGACCGATCAATCGCACATCGCGGCCATAGAGCGCCCGCTTCACCTTCACCATATCGTTCACCGGAATACCTTCGGTGATACAGATGATCAGCTTGACGCCGGCATCGGCGGCTTCCAGAATCGCATCGGCACAGAAGGGCGGCGGCACGAAAATAAGCGATGTATCACAGCCTTCTTTTTTAACCGCATCCCGCACTGTATTGAAAACGGGAATGCCTTCAACTTCCTGCCCGGCTTTCCCAGGAGTGACACCGGCAACGACCTTTGTTCCATAGGCCTTGCACTGCGTCGCATGGAACGAGCCTTCTTTGCCCGTGATCCCCTGCACCACTACCCGCGTGTTCTTGTTCACCAAAATTGACATAGTGTCGTCCCTTCACAGGCTCCCGTTTCTAAAAAAGGCCCTTCTGGTGCGCGTCCTCAATGGTGGCTCGATGCATGTCGTACTGCGCTGCACTCAACTTTGCCGTGGGACCGTCAGCGAACGGCATGGCAAACAGCAAGAAAAACTGAATCCAGAATCCCATCCCTTGGCGCTTCTCGATGGTCCCAATCTCTTTCGACTGGCGATCCCTATAACTTGTTCGCGTCGCGAGGTCTTGAGCAAGATACCCGGGTATCATGGTAAACGTAATCGCGGATACGGCCGCGGACCAGGGAAAACCATCGTCTCCCGCCTCCAGCACTGCAATGTCTGCATGCAGGTCTGCGGGAGCACCATTGGTAATCACGGACGAAAACAAATCTGAATCTAGGTAGGCTTTGATAGCCTGCTCACGAGAATCGCCGCCCCCTTCCTTCCCTTGAGGAGCGATCCCTGCGACATGGAGTGCAATGGACTTCTTTGCCGGCTGAACCAACTGCGGCGGTTGCTGCCTCGACACCGATGACGCTCCATCCCGGACCATGATGCATCCGGAAGCGCTCAACGACAGGAGCACTACTGTGATGATTGCCCAAGGCATTTTCTGCACACAACCTTCCACGCGCGCGCCAGCCCATGAACCAAAACCTTCTTACAGGAACAGATGCAGGTCTCGCTTACGCCACTTTGCCGGTCAGCTTCACAATTTTTTGCGCCGCTTCCCATAAGTCGTTGGCCACTTCCAATTTCAGGCCAGATTCCGCCAATAACTTGCGGCCTTCTTCCGCATTCGTCCCTTGCAGGCGAACCACCAACGGCACCGTAATCTTCACTTCCTTGGCCGCTTCAATCACTCCGTTGGCAATGCGCTCACAGCGCACAATCCCGCCGAAAATGTTGATGAAGATGCCCTTCACGTTCGGATCCTTGAGGAGAATGCGGAATCCGGCTGCCACCGTCTCTTTGGTCGCACCACCGCCCACATCCAGAAAGTTCGCCGGCTCACTACCCGCCAGCTTGATCACATCCATCGTCGCCATGGCGAGCCCCGCACCGTTCACCATGCAACCGATGTTGCCGTCCAGCTTCACGTAATTCAGATTGTTCGCCCCGGCTTCGATTTCCAGCGGCTCTTCTTCGTTGAGATCGCGCATCTGTTGAACATCGGCATGCTTGAACAGAGCATTGTCGTCGAAGGACACTTTGCCGTCGAGGGCAATGATGGTTTTTTCTTTGGTGATGATGAGCGGGTTGATCTCGACCATCGCCGCGTGCTTCTCCATAAACATGCGGTAGAGATTACCCATCATCTGGATGAAGGGATTCATCACGGCCGGCTCGATCGTATTGAGGCCGAGGGCAAACGCCACATTGCGGCCGTTGTAGCCCTGGAATCCAACCGCGGGATCGATCAATTCCTTGATGATCTTCTCGGGCGTCTTTTCCGCCACCTCTTCGATTTCCATGCCGCCTTCGGTGCTGGCGATGAATACGGGCCACCCGGAATCGCGGTCTACCAGGATGCTCAAATACAATTCCTTGCTGATGTTCGCGCCCTCTTCGAGGAGGAGACGGTGCACCTGACGGCCCTTGGGTCCTGTCTGATGCGTCACCAACGTCCTGCCGATCAATTCCTTGGCCAGGCCTGCCACTGCCGCCTTGTCCTTGGTGATCTTGACGCCACCCGCCTTGCCGCGGCCACCTGCATGGATCTGCGCCTTCACGACGAACACGGGCGTATTCAGCTCATTGGCCCAGGCCGTCGCCGTTTCCGGTGACGTCACTTCTTTGCCGCGTGGAACCGGCACTCCGAACTGCGCAAACAACTGCTTCGCCTGAAACTCATGCACGTTCATGCTGTACTCCTCTTAGCTCTCTTTTCTGGTGTAGGCCGGGAGGACCATGGGCGAGATGACGTTGCTCAGGTTGCCGTGCTTTTTCGCATCGGCGCGGAACCGCTGCAAATGCTGCACGGTGAGCTTGCCTTGCTTCATGGAGCCGACACGCCCGGCCGCCGTTAACCCCGAGCGCTTGCCGAAGACCATCAGGTCGAGCAGCGAATTTCCCATCAATCGATTGCGTCCGTGCAGGCCCCCGGAGGCTTCGCCGGCTACGAACAAATTCTTTACGTTGGTTTCAGAATTCGTATCGATCTTCACCCCGCCGTTCTGATAGTGCAGCGTCGGATAGATCAACACCGGATCTTTGCTGATATCGATGCCGAATCGATCGAACTGCATCAGCATCGCAGGGAAGTGCTTCTCGACAGTACCGGGTCCGTGCTCCACATCAAGTAAGGGCGTATCCAACCACACGCCCACACGCCCGGACATCGTGCGAATGCCACGGCCCTCTTCGCACTCGCGGATGATGGAGGACGAGACGACGTCGCGAGTATCGAGTTCGTTGACGAAACGTTCGCCCCTGGCATTGACCAAATGGCCGCCTTCTGAACGGATACCTTCCGTCACCAACTGGCCGACCAGCTGTTCGGGGAAGACCGCCCCTGACGGGTGATATTGGAACGTATCGATATGCGCCAGCTTCGCCCCCATGCGGTAAGAGAGGCAGAGCCCATCGCCGGTCGCCCCATAGTGATTGCTGGTCGGGAAACCCTGAATATGCAGCCGGCCGATCCCGCCGGTCGCGAGGATCACCGACTTCGCGGCCACGACGACATACCGGTGATTGTCCAAATCCTTGAAAATGGCTCCGCTGCACTGACCGTGCTCATCGCTGAGCAACTCCACGGCTGCGCAGAATTCGAGCAGCTGAATCTTCTGGTTCAGCACTTCATCCTTGAGTACTCGCATGATCTCAAGGCCGGTGTAGTCTGAGCAGGTCAATAGCCGCGGCTTGGAGCTGCCGCCGCCCTTTTTTACATGCAGATTTCCATCGGCTTGCCGATCGAACAACACCCCCAGCTCGATGAGCCACTTGGCGATCGCAGGTCCGTCATCCACCATGGCCTTCAACAGATCATGGTCGTTGTGCATGTGGCCGCCCTTGAGGGTATCGAGGAAATGCGTGACCGGAGAATCCTCCGGCGCCACGGAGATCTGCATCCCGCCCTGTGCCATCACGCTATTGGAATCGCCCAGTCTGAGCTTGGTGGCCAGGATGACTTTTGCCCCGGCTCCGTGCGCATGCAACGCCGCAGCGCAACCGGCCCCGCCGCCACCGATCACCAGCACATCGGTGGTGTAGTCCGGAGTCAGATCCACATCGTCCTGGATCAGGCTGTCTCCTTCGAGCAACGTCGCCAACTCGACGACCGTCTTCTCATCGATATTGGGACCGAACCGGATCGGACGATAGGCACTCGCCCGATAGTCCGGGTGATACTTGTGAATCAGCTGATCGCGATCGGCAGCAGAAAACTTGGGAATGGTTTGCTTCCGGCGAGCATCCCGAGTTTTGTGCACAATCTGTTGGAGCGCGTGAATATCCATCTCGGGTAGCCTCGGCAATAAAACTATTTTACGGTCGCACAGTGGTCGGCGAGTTCCTTCTCACTCATCGCAAGAACCTTCTTCCACTCATCGTTGAATCGTCCGTCCTGAATTTCTTTAATGCGGGTCTCCAGCCCTTGGGGCTTTTCCGTAAAATGCGCGCCCTGCGCGCGGCTCACGTAGAGCGCCACCAGATTGGGCGCAATGTCGGCGATACAGACCGGTGTACACATCCCGCACATCACACAGTCCATAAACATCTCGGACACGCTCTTGAAGTCTCCGAAGACGGCTTTCCAGACGCCTTCACGGACATCGATCTTCTGGGGACAGGCTTCGGTGCAGGCGTTGCAGTTCCGGCAGAGGGGCGCTTCAGGATAGAGATTGAAGAGGTCCTGTTTGGGATCTTTGAGCGTTTGGATATCGTACGTGGCCTTCCGCGCGGGAAACGGCGGCATGATGGTGAACGACATCCCGTCCTGCACCGCCATCTGGCAGGCCAGGCACGTCCGTACCTTGGGATCGTCCTTAGTTCGATAGTAGGTCGCACAGGCGCCGCAGAACCCGCCGAGACAACCGGCCCCCCGCACCACTTCCTGCCCCGTGTACCACAGAGCCTTGATGACGGTGATGCCCTCCGGCACCTCATACTTCTTGCCGGAGATTTCGATCGAGACCATCCGGGGCTTCATCACCTCAGGCTGATCGATTACGTTGCTGTCTTCTTGTGCCATGCTTCCTCAAACTGGTAAGGGGTGAAGGGTGAGGGGCAGGCGCAAACCAAACCCCTCACTGCTTACCCCTTACTCCTTACTCGTGCCGTTATGCAATCGCGTCGATGATCTTGTTCAGCGTCGCGCTCGGGCGCATCGCCTTCGAAGATTTCGCATCGTCAGGATGATAGTAACCACCGGTATCGACCGGCTTCCCTTGCGCGGCGATCAATTCACCGGCAATCTTGGCTTCATTGTCCGTCATCTCCTTGGCAACCTTGACGAAACGCGCCGCCAGGTTCTTATCCTGCGTCTGCTGGGCCAATGCCTGCGCCCAGTACAACGCCAGATAGAAATGACTGCCGCGGTTGTCGATTTCGCCGACCTTGCGCGCCGGCGATTTATTGCTCTCAAGGAACTTGGCATTGGCTTGATCGAGGGTGTCCGCCAGCATTTTCGCGGCCGGATTATTGGCCACTTTGGCCAAATGCTCTAGCGAGGCGGCCAAAGCCAGGAATTCGCCGAGCGAGTCCCACCGGAGATAGCCCTCTTCCTGGAACTGCTGCACGTGCTTCGGCGCGGATCCGCCCGCACCGGTCTCGAAGAGACCGCCGCCGTTGAGCAACGGCACAATCGACAACATCTTGGCGCTGGTGCCGATTTCGAGAATCGGGAACAGGTCCGTCAGATAATCGCGCAACACGTTCCCGGTCACAGAGATCGTGTCCTTGCCTTCCTTGATCCGCTCCAACGAGAGACGCGTGGC
>Ga0209079_10000239_pt1 | contig 23899 bp, 26 predicted proteins | sample PPLLaktember2015_2_FD_187259 | JGI IMG/M metagenome (GOLD analysis project Ga0209079, IMG submission 187259) | Freshwater sediment microbial communities from Prairie Pothole Lake near Jamestown, North Dakota, USA - PPLs Lake P7 Core (6) Depth... | ecosystem: Environmental > Aquatic > Freshwater... | reverse complement strand
TAGCGTTTCTTGGGAAGAAAGAAGCGTTCGATGTAGCTCCGATCTGGATACGTCGATGAGGCAATAGAGGGCAATATCAGCCCGTACACTGTAGACGGATGCCACAGCACCCACTTCCCTTCCAATTGTTTCCTACAGAATGACTCGGCGTAATAATCGGAATGGGCGGTATCACCAAGGGCATAGAGGAATTTCCTGTGCCAGAACACTGTCCCACTGTGGAGGCACTATCTGTGCTTACAGGATGAGCAATATCAAAAAGAAGAGAGGGGGGGATATGTGTCCGCTTAGTCGGTTCGCAGCTACAAAGCTAAGCGCTCAGATTCCCAGCTCCATGGTCATTTCAACTGGTGTCAGGCTGGCTGCGCGTTCAGCGGATGGGGTTGCTCATAAATCAATGGAGCGCCTTCTCCGACGCTCATCGCTGCTGGCTGGGTATGTAACCGATGTTACTTCTGTGATGCAGACGACATGAAACAAGGACCGGTACGGATTCTCATCGGGAAAGTTGGCCTCGATGGTCACGATCGCGGCGCAAAGTACATTGTCCATGTTCTACGCGATGCAGGCTATGAAGTTATCTATACGGGTATTCGGCACAGCCCTAAAGAGATTGTTGAGACGGCTCTGCAAGAAGATGTGGCACTCATCGGGTTGTCCCTCTTGTCAGGTGCGCACAAGCTCCTGTTGAAACAAGTGACCGATCTTCTCAAGGAACGGGGCGCGGCGGACATCCTTGTCGTCGCGGGAGGGTCGATTCCCGCTTCCGATATTCCCGGTCTTAAAGCAATGGGTATCTCGGCCGTCTTCACTCCCGGGACGCCATCGCAATCGATTCTTGACACATTGGCCGCCCTCATTGGAGCGCGCCAACAGGCGATATGACCGAAGACCCGAAAGAGCTCGTAAGGCTGGTTCGGGAAGATCGAAATCAGCGGGTGCGAGCTGTCGCTCGCTTGATGACATGGATTGAAAATGACCCGGAACGCATGCCGGAGCTCTTGGTCGGGGCGGCGGATTGGCCTTCGGCCCGCATGGTCATCGGATTGACTGGGCCGCCTGGCTGCGGGAAGAGCCTCTTGGTGGATCGGCTCATCACGGCATGGCGGGCCCAAAATCCTGTCGGCCGGATTGGCGTGATTGCGGTCGATGCATCCTCGCCCTTTACGCGAGGGGCGTTTCTTGGCGATCGGTTGCGCATGATGAGCCACGCGACCGATGCGAATGTCTTCATTCGCTCTGCTGCTTCACGGGGACATATCGGCGGGCTCATGCTGGGTGTGAGGGGATTTGTTCGGGTGCTCGGGCTGGCCGGATGCCAGGTCATTTTGATCGAAACCGTGGGCGTCGGGCAAAACGAGACCGAGATTACTGACGTCGCGGACCTTGTCGTCGTGGCCATCGATCCCGGGCATGGCGATGTGATTCAGCTGCTCAAGTCTGGATTGATGGAAGTCGGCGACATCTTCGTGGTCAACAAGGCCGACCGGGAGGGCGCGGCGCAACTCCATGCGCAATTGCTCTCGGTGCTCCGCTTGAAGGCGCAAGGAAAGACCGGGCGGATACCTGACGTGTGTTTGGTGAGTGCCTTGCACCGTCGAGGGGTGGTGGAGCTCATCGATCTGTTTGAGAAACGAGCCGCGGCGGCTGAAGGCGAATGGCAGTTCCGGCGCCGGCACATGATCTTCGATGAAGTGAAAGAGGCGGTGCTTGAAGAGTCAAGAAGGCGAATACTGCAGGCTGTCGGTCGAGAACAAATGGCGACCGAGGACTTCCAGCGTATTCTGCGAGGCGAGGTAACCGTCGCGGGTTTAGTCGACGAGATCTTCCAACGGGTGATCGGAACATCGATACATAAGGTGGAACACCATGGCTGAGCCGAATAATGAGAAGGACAATCGGATCGAACGAGCGAAGCGCGAGTGGGAGGAAAGCATCTTCGCTCCGGCACTCAGCCGTATGCCGGAATCCAATCGTAATTTCCTGACCGGATCGGGTTCAGATTTGGCGGCGGTTTATGTGCCTCAGCCATCTTCGGATGAAACGTATATCGAGAAATTGGGCTTTCCCGGGCAGTATCCGTTTACGCGCGGCGTTCAAGCCACCATGTATCGGGGCCGGCTGTGGACGATGCGTCAATATGCCGGTTTCGGAACCGCCGAGGAAACCAATCGCCGTTATCAGTACCTGCTTCAACATGGGTCAACCGGTTTATCCGTGGCCTTCGACCTTCCAACCCAGATCGGCTACGACAGCGATGATCCCCTCGCGGCCGGGGAGGTCGGGAGAGTGGGAGTCGCCGTCTCCACCTTGCATGATATGGAAACGTTGTTCCATGACATTCCCGTCGGACGGGTCTCGACGAGCATGACGATTAATTCCACAGCGGCCATCCTCCTCGCCATGTATGTCATCGTTGCAGAGCAACAAGGAGTATCCGTTCAAACGCTCACTGGGACCATTCAGAACGATATCCTCAAGGAGTATGTTGCCCGCGGCACGTATCGGTTCCCCCCTGGACCGAGTCTTCGGCTCACCCGGGACTTGTTAGTCTACTGTACGAAGTCGATGCCGAAGTGGAATGCGATTTCCGTGAGCGGCTTTCATATGCGTGAAGCCGGCGCGACGGCCGCGCAAGAGATCGGGTTCACGCTGGCCAATGCCATCTGTTATCTCGAACTTGCCACCAAGGCCGGGCTTGAGATCGATGCGTTTGCGCCGCGACTGACATTCTTTTTCGCCGCGCAGTCGGATTTGCTCGAAGAGGTGGCGAAGTTCCGCGCAGCCCGCCGGCTCTATGCTCGCCTGCTGAAGGAGCGGTTTCATGCGAAAGATCCGAAAAGTATGATGCTGCGGTTCCATACCCAGACCAGTGGGGTCAGCCTGACTGCGCAGCAGCCGGAGAACAATGTCGTTCGCGTGGCCATCCAGGCGCTCGCCGCCGTGTTGGGAGGAACCCAATCGCTCCACACGAATTGCAGGGACGAGGCGTTCGCGTTGCCTTCTGAGGAAAGTGTCCGCCTCGCGCTCCGCACTCAACAGGTGCTGGCCTATGAGACGGGGGTAACCAATACCATCGATCCTCTGGGGGGAAGCTATTGCGTTGAAGCGCTGACTGACCGGTTGGAGGCGGAGGCTGAACAGTACATTACCGCCATCGATAATCTCGGCGGCATGGTAGCTGCCATTGAGCAGGGTTACGTTCAACGCCAGATCGAGGAGGCCGCCTACGCATACGGACGATCGGTCGAAACCGGGTCGCGCATCATCGTGGGAGTCAATAGGCTCAGGGAGGAGCAGAACCAGAGCCGGAGGTCTTCGTCGTGTCGGAAGACACAGAACGGAGGCAAATTGACGAAATCACAAGAGCGAAGAAGAGCCGTGACGAGCAAACGGTCCAGCGCCGGCTGGACGCCGTCGAACGGGCCGCACACAGCGAGGACAACCTCATGCCGGTGATCATGGAGGCTGTCCGGGCCTATGCGACGGTGGGGGAGATTTGTCAGAGGCTTCAGAATGTGTTCGGCGAGTATGAGCCGGCTGTCGGCTGATCAACGTTCCAGCAAGATGAGGATATTATGCCATTCGTTCTTCACAACCTAGAGGATTCCATCGGCACCATTGTGTTGAATCATGCCGAGAAACGGAATGCGCTCAGTCAGGCCCTGATCGCCGACCTGCTCGAAGCGCTGGCGGTTTTTCGGGAAAAGAGTCCACGCGTCATCATTCTTCGCGCCCCGGAAGGCGCCAAGGTGTGGTCGGCCGGTCATGACGTGGGCGAACTCCCGCAGTCGCATCGGGACCCGCTTGGTTAGGATGACCCGCTTCGCCAACTCATTCGAGAAGTAGAAAATTACCCGGCTCCGATCATTGCGATGATCGAAGGCAGTGTTTGGGGCGGAGCCTGCGAGGTGGCCTTCGCCTGCGACCTTGTTATTGCAGCCGACGACGTGACGTTTGCCATTACACCGGCCAAACTCGGCGTCCCGTATAATTTGTCGGGGTTGTTGACGTTCATGAACGTCATCAGTCTGCATGTCGCCAAAGAAATGGCGTTCACCGGTCTTCCCGTGACAGCCGCAAGGGCCGAACGGCTTGGCATTATCAATCAGGTAGTCCCGAGGCAGGATTTGAAGCAGCGGACCTATGACATGGCAAAGCAGATTGCCCAAAATTCCCCATTGAGTATTGCGGTCATGAAGGAAGAGTTGAATCTGCTCGCGAACGCATACGACCTGTCTCCTCTCATGTTCGAGCGCATCCAATCTCTGCGCCGCGTGGTCTACAACAGCCGTGACTATCAGGAAGGCATTCGCGCATTTCTGGAAAAGCGGCCTCCTGCCTTTACCGGAAAATGAATGAGGGGGCTCTCAGTATCCGGATGGGCAGGAGAGCGGATGGTGATAGGCCGGGGGGCCATCAACGAGCCATTTACCCGCTATGAAGTTTGCCGACCGCAGTTCGTATTTCGTATATGGTTGCTCCCAGCCGCTATCGGAATTATTTGGGCCAACGATTCGAGTTCCACTGAAAAAGTTACGCAGGGTGACTCCAAGCGCGCTAACGCCAAGAAATAAGTCTGTCCAGTAACACTTTATCCTCTTCCTCCATTCCCACGGCGGTACGCGAGCGGCGACCGCTATGGATGCATACGCCATGAGAAACACCGCCGACCATTTTGACAACAAATCTCGGCAGAAATAGGCTGAAAAATGCTGAAACGATAATTTGTTGAATAGGCGGAATGAAGTGCAGTCGCAGTAGGTTCTAGAAGGTACTGTGGCACCGATGGTCAGAATTAAACTGCCGACTCCAGCCTTTTCAATGAAAGAATAAAGTTAGCAAAATCAAATTGATAGGAGAAATATGTGATTCGACAGATGACGCTTCATGTGATGGGAAATCAATAAGGTGCAGGGGGAGGTGCCGCTGGTGACACCCGAATGAATCGCGGTGTTTAAGCGTTTTGTAGAGGCCTGATGGCTCTTGACGGAAAGGCTGGTTTTCAGTTGCCTTGGCGGTTGACTCAAGGATTTGGAGGGGGTGGGCCACATTCCTTCGCGTCCGTCTGTTCTTTGCGAGCCTTGATCGCCTCCTGCTGTTTCTGAAGCTCAGCCATGAGCTGGGTCCGTTCCTGCTTCAATGCGGTCACCTTTGAGGCGAGTGTCTCGCGGTCAACCAACGCCTGACGAAGTTTTCCAATTTCCTGGTCCCGTTCCAGGAGCCGCTTTTCGAGATCGTCAACACGGGTAGCGGCAGTTTCGAGCTCACCCGCACGTTTTTGGATCCGGGCAATTTCTTCTTGCGCTGTCGTGGTTCCGGTCATCAGCTTCTGCTTCTCCTCCCGAAGCGTTCCTGCTTTAACCTGCTCGGTCGCCAGCTTACCCTCCAGGTCTTTGATCTTGTCGCGAGCTTCTGTCAGGGCAGCGGTGAAATCCTTGGATGTTTTGGCCTTCTCTTGCTGGAGGCTCTCAATCTCTTTGGACATTTTGGCCTTCTCCTGCTGGAGACTCTCAACATCCGCGGTCGATTTCTTTTTGAAGCTGTCGAACGCCGCCGTCGTCTGCGCTGAAATCCTTTGGGCTTCCTCCATCTCGGCAACGGTGTTTCTATATGTACTTGCGGGTACACATCCGACGATGGCGACGAGAGATAGGACGGCGATGGTGGCGCTTACGGCTTTCATGTGTTGCCCTCCCCGGACATACCCGCTTTCTATACAACTCTTCAAACCGGTCGTTGGGCGGACCGCGATCCAAGAGAAACTTCGATTCTGTCGCGACCCTCTGATCACACCCCTGCCGGTCAACGTAGTAATTATGGCAGCGGCTGTAATGGCTGTCTATTCGTCGGGGCGGTGTTTTCCTAAAGTGCGCATCAGGATGCCGATGAGCCCCTGTGTGTTTTGGAAGTGAGCGGGAAGAGCCTGCGCTTATTGTTGCAGGGTTTGATCTGTGAGAAAGAGGGGCGATGGGTTTTGCCGGTTGGACCGCTGCCGGGCAATGAATCGTCAAGCTCGGCAACAGAAATCCGGCCGGCCGACAGGCGGCGGGAACTCTCCGAATCATCGATAGGATTTCGGAGCGCTCGTCGAAGGGATCCGCATCAGGTGGAAGGGTCACACTGGTTGCTGAACCGCCGGGCAAAGGCAGCGGTTGCTAGAAGGACAAGGCTGATGCCGATAAGGCTGAAGCCCGGGCCGACTGTATCGGCGATCCATCCGAACCCCATCATTCCAGCCATGGCACAAGCCATCCCTCCTGTGGTGAAGGCTGTGAACACACGCCCGAGGAGAGGGACCGGGGTCATCTCCTGCAGTAAGGCAAACACGACCGGCGTGAGCAGGGCCGTGCTTCCACCAATTATCAGCATGAGGGCGCTGGCTATCAGCGGGGTTTCTAGAAATCCTAACCCGCCGACCGCCAGGCCGCCGACCGCCATGGAGCCGGAGATGATCCGCAAGCGCCGGTGCAGATTGCCTTGCTTGATCCAGACGAGACAGGTGGAAGCGGCCAACATGCCGGTTCCGAGGATTGACCAGAGCCATCCGAGTTCAACGGGTCCCACCCCGAGGGATTGCTCGGCGAACACGGGCAGGAGGAACATAAAGGCACTGGCCCCCAGATTAAAGAGGGCGGCGGTTACCATCAACATGAAGACCATGCGGTGCTGCAGGAATACAAACCGGAATCCGATCAACAGGTCATGCATCACGCTTCCGGAAGAGTTGAGCCAACGGGGTGAGGCGAGGGGCTCGCGCATGCGGATCGGCATCAGGCAGAGGGCCGAAATGAGAAACGTAGCGGAATCAACATACAGCACATTTTGCGCTCCGATGAGCGCAATCCCGAGCCCGCTCAGCGCCGGGCCCATGAGTACTCCGATGTTGGTCGTGCTTTGGATGAAGGCATTGGCTGCGGTGAACCGTGAGCGCTCGACGATCAGCGGGACCGCCGATGCCAAGGCCGGCCCAAACACCGTGGACACGATAGCGGTCAGAAACACGAGAGTATAGAGACCTTCCAACGTGAGTGCCTGTGCGGCGTAGAGGGTCGGAATCAGCAGGATTAACAGGGTGCGGAGCAGATCGATCCAGATCATGACCTTCTTTTTAGACAGCCGATCGAGATAGACGCCGATCAAGGGGCCGAACAGCAGGGGAGGGATGGTCTGCAATACACCGATCACCATCATCTTCAGTGCCGAGCCGGTTAAATCGTAGACAAACCAGAGGAGGGCTACCTTATTCAAGGCGTCACCGATCTGAGAGATTAACTGGCCTGCGAACAGCAGACCAAAATCCCGTGTTTTCAGCAACTGCCATCCGGCTTCGGACGGTTCGGGAAGATCCGTCAGGGTTGCAGGTGCCACAGCGTCGTTGCTCATCGGCGTATCTCGCGGACCAATCAAAAGGTGCCGGTTGCGGCCAGGGCCTGATTTACGACCGGGCGCACGGGGTTTCGAAGCCCCGCCGTCGAACGATCGCTGACGATCTGTTCATAGACGTCAAGATAATCCTGGACCATCCGTTCGACCGTGAATCGTGCTTCAAAGGCCTGCCGGCAACGGCGCCGGTCAAGGAGTGAGATCTGTTCCACTGCGGCGGTGAGTTCGTCCGGCTGTTCACAAACATAACCCGTCACGCCATCCTCGATAATTTCAGGTACCGAACCTCGTCGATAGGCGAGAACCGGTGTTCCGCAGGCTAAGGCTTCGATGAAGACCAGTCCGAACGGTTCGGGCCAGTCAAACGGCGCCAGGAGCGCACAGGCTTCTCCCAGAAAATCATTTTTCTCGGCATCCGTGATCTCGCCTAAATATTCGATAAGCGGGTGATCCAGGAGCGGTTCAATGCGCTCCTCAAAATAATCCCGATCCGCCGGATCAACCTTTGCGGCGATGCGCAACGGAATCCCTGCTCGCGTGGCGATGGCGATGGCCTGGTCGGGGCATTTCTCCGGCGCAATGCGCCCAAGGAAAGCCAAATACCGTCCCTGTCGGGGATGGAAGTCATACAGATCCCGCGGCAAGCCGTGATGGACTGTGGCTTGCCAATTCGCCCAAGGAAGGGGCTGCCGTTGCGCATCTGAGATCGACACCAAGGGGATTTCAGAAAATTCTCGATAGACCGGTTCGAGTTCCGGCAAGTCGAGCCGGCCATGGAGCGTGGTGAGCGCCGGAGCCGGGCCGCGGCGCGCAAGAGGAAATCCGAGAAAGTCCAAATGCGAATGAATGATATCGAACTCGTCGGATGCGCTGAAGGCCCGCTCCAACAGCAGGGTCATCGGAGCTTCGCGGTTGAGGTTGCCCGTGAGCAGACGAAGGGCTTGTGGGCAGATCGCCTCAAGCCGTGCGGCGGACATAGAGTCTCCGCTGGCAAACAGCGTGACATCGTGGCCTAAGCGGACCAGTTCCTCCGTGATGAATGACACGACCCGCTCCGTGCCTCCGTAGAGCTTTGGCGGCACACTTTCCCAGAGTGGCGAAACCTGTGCGATTCTCATTCGCTTCTCCTTTCTTTCCTCACCGTTGCTGTTTCCCGTCCATGTCAATTCACCAGCCTAATGCACCGGTTTGATTGAGAGCGCACGGCCGGCAGAGGATACCTGCACCTCGATCTTTTCACCGGGAACGATGAGGCGCTCTTGCTTCGTCTCCTTATCCACTCTGAGGTGTCTCAGCAGGCCGGAGATGTCCCTGATGACATAGGTGTCGACTTTGATGGTCAGAAGGTCGCCTCTGACCGTCAGCGGAGGGGATGTCGGTTGAGCGTCACAGAAGGGAGCCGACATTCCCAGACAGAACAGGACTGTAATCATGGCAAGCAGCAGTCTGTTCATCGGAGTACTCCTCCCATAACTGCATGCGGAGATGACTCAGAAGACATTGCTGTTCTCGACCTTCGTGTTGCCTATCCGCAGAGTGAGCGAATCATCACCTCTATCCCGGTTCTATCCGTCATGAGCCCCGGTGGTGTTGGAGGATGTCGCCAGGTGAGCCGGTTCGTTCGCGGATTGTTGGATAGCTGCGCGCAGAATTTCCAGAAGTACTGCCCGTTCATAGGGTTTGTGAATCCAGGTGAAGGCACCGGTTCGCATGGCCATATCCGCAACCGTGTCAGACCGATCGCCTGAGACCATCACGACAGGCGTATCGGGCCAGAGGATTCTGCTGAACGAGAGAAATTCCAACCCGTCCAGGCCAGGCATCTGATAGTCCGTGACGACCACATCGAATCGCCGTTGTTTCATCTCGTCCAGGGCTTCCAGACCGTCACTCGCCGTATGGACGTGATATCCGGCATGTCGCAAAGATAGAGCGAGCATGAAGCGGACATCCTCTTCATCTTCTACAACCAACACCTTGTGGTTCATCTCATTCATGATGGCTACCTCCTTTATGACGTGACCGTGAAATGCGCTTGATTTCCCCTCATATGGGGCGTGTGAAAGCGAAGACCGGGAATTCAAGATTCATGGCTCGTGATCTATGCTTCACTGCATCGTTAGTGCAATCGGCGGACCCCCGAATGAGGTCCGGACTTGTACCCGGCGTATGACCACAATTTCAAAGAGATAGAAGCGATATGTGAGAGAAGGATGGCTATCGGGACCTAGTTCGGACGGAGCGTCTTGTCAGCGTTCTCATGGATGAAGTACGGAACCCATCGTTCTCACTGAAGATTCTCAGGTGCATATGTTGTCCCGTCGAGGGCAGTTCGTCTCATCGTCATTTCCTGACAAGAATGTCGATGGCTCCTTCCCTTCGGACGAGATAGATCCCCACATCGTGGGCATAATGCTGGAGCGAGAGATCTATCGAAGCCGGTCCGATCTTGATGCTTGTGATCGTGATTTCCTGAGGAAACTCCGGGAGAAGAGGGTTCGAAAACAGGATCGTCGAGTTCTGGGCCCGAACGGTGAGTCCGGGCAGGCCTGCAGGAGGAGAAAGGCAGATACTGAGGCCCACGCCAAGTGCCGACCATAGATATCCGACTTCGACAGGACCCATATCCAACATGTTTCGCCCAAATACAGGGAGCAGTGCGGCGAACGCGCTGGCTTCGAAGGTATACAAGGCGGCCATCAGCATGAGGAGCAGGATCATCCGCTGTTCAACGAACGCAAAGGGGATGCCCTCGACCAAGTCGCGAGCGGTCGAAACGGGGGAATTGCCGTTCCTCCGGGTCAATGGCGCATGGACGAGGCCTATCGGCAAGAGGCAGGCAGCGGAAATCAGATAGGTGACCGCGTTCACACAGAGCACCTCTTGCGAACTCAATGCTGCAATGCCGATACCGCTGAGGGCTGGCCCTAAGACAATGCCCAGGCTCGTCGTGCTTTGGAGCAATGCGTTCGCGGCTGTAAATTGACGGCGGGCGACGAGAAAGGGTACCGAGGCTGTAAGCGCCGGGCCGAACACGGCCGAGGCCATCGCATGGAGAAAGACCAGGGCATAGATCAACTCCACAGTGAAGGCTTCGACTGAAACTGAGCAGGGGATGAGGCCGATCAATACGGCACGCAAGACGTCAGTCACGATCATGATCGGCTTCTTCGGCAGCTAGTCGAGGTAGACCCCGATCAGCGGGCCAAAGAGGATGGGGGCACTGTTTGCAGCAATCCGATCACGGTCGTTTGCATTGCCGAATCGGTCTCTGCCGCGCCCCCTCGTGGCGTATCGTGCCGATCAGCCCGTCGGTGGTCGATCTCTCCAGATGAGGTGGAGGATCAGGAGCAGTGCTCCGATCGCAAGAAAGGTTCCGGAAATCTGTGTGGAGACTCCTGTCCTCCCCGCGAGGCTGGGGAGACCAACGATGACCCCCACACTCAAGAAAGTGAGTGCGTGTGACAGCATCTCAGGTTGCTCCTTGTGTTCTGGATGCATCAGTCGCGCACTGCTCTCGGTCAGCGTGCTGTTCTTCAGTTGAAATGGCTCTGCCTGCTCCCTGTGGTGTATGGAGCCGTGTTTATTCCGTCTTCTTGATGGAAAGAGCTTCACCATTCTGCGCGGCCAACACTTCTACTTTATCCCCAACCTGGATGTTTTCGTCCATGCGCGTCTTCTCGTTCACCTGACACTCGATCGGCGGTTCTCCGGTAACCTGAGCGACATAGAGATGATCCATGATCAAATACGCTTCTGTCTTCCCGCCGGAAGGGGCCTCTACGATCTGCACATTGCCCTCGATCATGACGACCTCTCCTGTGAAAACCAGCACTTTCCCGCTTTGTAGGGGCGCTGTCGCCGAATGGTCATTGGATGGTGGAGCCGCTAGAAGTATCGCGGCACCGAGGACGGCCGGGCCGATCAGCAAAACGAGCAGGTTCAATCCCTGCCGCAAGCGTAGGTATGCCTTTGAAATATTCATTGTGGACCTCCCTATGCAGCAGAACGTGTATGCCATCCCTCCGGACTTCGAGGAAGGCAGGCACCTTGCAGAAGGTATTGGATGCTCCCTCTTCGAGCCACTGCAAGTGATGGTCCTTATTGTGTGGCTCGTGATTCCGTAGGAGGAACACATGAATGTTCAATGAGATATGGCTGCTCAACTCCTGTCGAGCGTTGAGCCTTAATGGGTGAGTGACTATGACATTCTGTCCTCAGGATTTGCATGGGTCTCGTTCTAACCGATGGTGCCATCAATGGATTTCTTGTCGATGAAACATTTGTCCTTTACGCACAATCTGTCCAATCGACCAGAGGAAACCAATGCCACATTGTTGAAGTCTTCATCGGTACTAACCGTCAAGGCAGCGCCTTTCAATCGCAGTGGTAGCGGGCATGCGAGCCTTCTTGGGCGATTTACATATGCGAGAACAGGGGGGTACGATAAACGAGATTTTCTTAGACTGAGGAAACGGATGCGCCTTTCCGTCAAGGTCTCTCTCGTTCTTGTCCTGATCGTGGGACTAGCGGCAGCTTCCGTCGATTATTTCGATCGCCAATACAGTAAGAGGTTCATTCAGGGGAACTATCTCCAAGAGATCATGGCGGTGGTTCGGCAGGTGGGAGCCGAAATGACCGCGCTTGCGGATCTCCGGGACCGAACGGCTCGAGAACTTGAGATCAACAAGCTGAGAGCGAATCGGCCGGACCTCCTCGACGTGGCGTTGTATACGCTGTCCGAAGATAAGAGCGGCCAACCAATTCTCGTCGTCAACGCGGGGATTACGGACTCTCCCAGACTTGAGCAGGTTCCCGTGCTCGTGACGCAAGCGATGTTGAACAACCAGTCGATCAGCGACGTGGGAGGCTGGGAAACGACCCATCGTGTGAAAGTCGCCTCACCCATTACGATCGACGGCCGGCTCGTCGGCGCCACCTACGCGGAATTCTCGACATCGCTCTTTGATGAACTTCAGCGCTCTCAGCGCCGTCTGGAACTGACCAGGATTTTGATCAAGGGGCTGATCATTGTTCTGGCCATCAACCTCTTTTTGTATTTCAGGGTGCACCGTCCCGTAAGAGCGCTTCTTTCGGCGGTGGAGGCCGTCGCCCGCGGCAAGCTGCTCACGACCGTGCCGGTCCGCGGTCGGGATGAGATCGGTCAGCTGGCTGAGAGGTTTAACCTGATGGTGGAGAGAATCCGGGGCGCGACAGAGGAAAATACTCAGCTCTATGAAAAGCTCCGGCTGGCACATGATTCGCTGCAGGTAAAAGTGGAGGAAGCGACAGCCGAACTCCGGATGAAAAATCGTGAATTGGCCAGGACGAACGAACTCCTGTCGACCTCTCAGCGGGAAGCGGCGCGCGCACAACGGCTCTCGGCCATCGGCCAACTGGCTGCCACAGTAGCGCATCAAATCGGCACACCGCTGACCGCAGTCTCCGGTCACCTTCAATTGCTCGAAGAAGATCCTCAATTGGGACCTGAAGCTCGAAACCGTCTGAAGATTGTCGAGGCGCAGATCGAGCGCCAGTCTCGGATCATTCAGGATCTGTTGATCTACGCCCGCAAGCCGGACCCGGTGTTCCTGCCGATGGATCTCAATGCCTGTCTGGAAGAATGTCTCGCGCTCTTGCGACCGGAGATCGACCGGCGGCATGTGACGCTGAACCGGTTGCTGGATGCGGCGCTGCCGATGGCTTACGCGGACCCGCAACAGATTCACGAAGTGTTCTGCAATTTAATCGAAAACGCCATGGATGCCATGCCGGAGGGAGGCACCTTGACCGTCCAGAGCCAGGCAGTCGAGGCGCCCCCGACGGAGAAAACCAGTCACTGGCTCGCCGTAGATATTGCCGACACGGGACCTGGCATCGCACCGGAGCATCGCGAACAGATCTTTCAGCCGTTTTTCACCACCAAGAAAGCCGGACGGGGAACGGGACTGGGGCTGTCTATCGCGTTTGATACCATCCGCTCGCACGGGGGACAGGTGCTTGTGGAGAGTGAACCCGGCAAAGGCACACGATTCCGTGTGCTCTTGAGAGGGTCGGAAGGAGAGTACTGTGATGGGGCCATTCCGCGTTCTCGTCGTTGACGACGACAGCGAAACATTGGCGCTTCTCCGGGAAATTCTCATCAAGGAGGGCTACGAGGTGTCCACTGCGGAAAATGCCGATGCGGCACTTCGCGAGGCGACCAGCCGGGAGCCTGACGTGGTCATCACCGACATTCAAATGCCCGGTATGGATGGCGTGGCTCTCCTCGCAGAGCTTCGCATGCGCTTTCCCAAAACATTGGTCATTCTGGCAACGGCCTACGGATCGCTCAAGACTGCCGTGGACGGGATCAAGGCGGGGGCGTTCGACTACGTCGCCAAGCCGTTCATCATCGACGACATCAGATTGGTGACCAGGAGGGCCATCGAACACAAGCAGGTGCTCAGTGAGAATCAGGCCCTGCGAGAACAACTGAAGGACCGCTATCGCTTTGAAGGCATTGTTGGACGCAGCCCTGGAATGGTCGTGGTGTATAAAATGATCGCGCGTGTCGCTCAGACGGAGAGCACCGTGCTCTTGCAAGGCGAGAGCGGTACAGGCAAGGAGCTCGCCGCCAGGGCGATTCATGCCAACAGCCCGCGGAGCTTAAAGCCGTTTGTCACCGTCGATGGCGGGACGCTGGCGGAAAGTCTACTCGAATCAGAGTTGTTCGGCCATGAACGGGGGGCGTTTACCGGCGCGCTGGCTGCGAAAAAGGGTCTGCTGGAAAAGGCCCATCTCGGCACCTGCTTTCTTGACGAAGTCGCCGACATCTCGCCGGCGCTTCAGAGCAAGCTGCTCCGCGTGATTCAGGAGCGAGAGATCAGGCGGGTCGGAGGAATCGATACCATCTCCGTCGATGTCCGCATCATCGCAGCCTCCAATAAGGACTTGAAGTCTTTAGTGGAGGCCGGCAAGTTCCGGGAGGATCTCTATTACCGCTTGAACGTCGTGTCGATCACGGTGCCCCCGTTGCGCGAGCGGATGGAAGACATTCCAATGCTGGCACAGTTCTTCGTGCAGAAATTCGGAACGGCGAAAGAAAGCGCCGTGAGGGGTTTCTCCCCGGATGCGATGGCGATGCTCAGCCAATACGCATGGCCCGGCAACGTGCGGGAATTGGAGCACGCTGTCGAGCGTGCAGTGGCGTTGACCCCGCATGACATCATTCTCCCGGATGATCTTCCCCAGGCTGTGAGATCGGTGGCAGCCCCTGGTGGATCGCAGGTAGCCGGCTGGCTGACGCTGGAAAATCTCGAACGAGACCATATTGTGCGCGCATTGGAGGCGCATAAGCACGATGTGGCTCGGACTGCCGAAGTCCTCGGCATTCACCGAAAAACACTCCAACGCAAGCTTCGAAGCTTCGGCTTGTCATGAGCGTCGCATGAAGGACAGAGTGTCCCGGAGAGGACAACCTGTCGGCCATTCAAATCACGTGACGACATGGATAGTTCGCGCATCCGCATCCGGCGACCGGAAGACAGAACGTCTTGCGGTTTCTCCTTCAGAAGCGTAGTCGCCGCCCGTTCGAATCTCGCATCTCCTTGAAACTCTGTTCACTTTCAGTATTTCGCCTGCCACATCTTCGGCGGTCTACTGTTTGCACATGCTTGTAGACACGACGCCCTCGATCAACTCAACGGCTTCGAAAAATTCCAAGGGGCAGGCATGCAAGGGGCAGGGATGATAGATCATTACGCCAGGCAGCCATTCTGTTTTTCATCCTGCATGGAGCTGCGCGAAGTGCTCGGCAAACGGGCTATGGATGAACACCGCTTGCTTGAACTCATTGAAGAGGCTCCGGCCGACAGCATCTATTATCACACCCATAGTTATTACTTGAGGCATGCCTATACCCAACAGCTGTATTCGAATGATTTTGCTAACTGGATTGCGCTGTATGCACAGGATCGGGTGTTGGGCGAACGTCTGGGTGTCCTCGATCCCTTCGAATTCAGCGATATTGAGCAGCTTCGCAACGAAATCGTAATGATTTTGGCCGATCACTTGCACCACGCGACAACGGTGGCGCGGTGCGTCGTGAGCGAGCCCTTTGAGTTTATTCGTTCTCATGTCATTGAAATTCCTTTGGGCCTGGAAGCCGGGTCATTGTGGGAGTTTCGTGAGGCGTTGGCCGATGTAGAGGTCGGAGCGATCTTCAACCACGTATGTGAAGCACGCATGCGCAAGAAACCTCTGTCGATGGATTTTGCCTACTGGCTGTCTTCAGCGGAGGGTTTGGGTTTGCGGGAACTGGCATTGAAAGTCGAACGGGTGGGGCGTCTCGGGCTCAGCCTTGAGGGCATGCGAATTAAGATCCTTCGGCTTTGTGATCAAGAGCTGGCCAGGCAACGAACTCTGTGATTCGCGTTCTACCTCAATCAGGGGACGGGGATGCTTGAACAGTATCGAGACCTTGCTCCACAAGGAACGGTGGATCTGCTGCGGCAACTCGGACGGCGAGTCGAGGGCAGGAGCTTGATCCATGTGAACTCGACGCGGTACGGGGGCGGGGTCGCTGAGATGCTCCATCGACTTATGCCGTTGTTCGAAGAACTGGGGATCAAGGTTCGATGGGAAGTGACGGCGGGATCGGATCTCTTTTACCGGGCGACGAAGGGTTTTCACAACGCCCTCCAAGGGAGCAGTCAACGAATCACCACTGAGATGTTTGACGAGTATATCGAGAGCAATCGCGCGAGCGCGAAACGGCTGAACCTCGATGCGGAATTTGCGATGATCCACGATCCTCAACCGGCCGCATTGATTGACGCCCGCCCTCGTGGTGCCACCTGGATGTGGCGTTGTCACATTGACATCTCGACTCCCCAACACTCGGTCTGGCGGTTTCTGCGCCCGTTCGTGATCCGGTATGACGCGGCTATTTTTTCACTGCCCAGGTTTTCGCAACGGTTGCCTCTTCCACAGTTTCTGATCTATCCCTCTATCGATCCTCTCAGTGAGAAGAATCGCGAGCTGCCGCCGGAGGAGATCGACAGAGTTCTGGAACGACTAGGTGTGCCTCGCGATAAACCGATTCTGCTGCAAGTGTCCCGGTTTGATCGGTTCAAGGATCCGGTCGGAGTGGTAGCCGCGTATCGGTTGGTCAAAAAAAGCCATGATTGCCGCCTGGTGCTGGCCGGGGGGACCGCCACGGATGATCCGGAGGCTGCCGAGGTGCTGGCCGAAGTTCAGGAAGCCGTTGCTACAGACCCCGACGTACATATCCTGTTACTGCCTCCGACCGCTAACCTGGAGATCAATGCGCTCCAGCGCGCCGCGACGATTGTCTATCAGAAATCCACCAGGGAAGGGTTCGGACTGACGGTGGCGGAGGCGCTGTGGAAAGGGAAGCCGGTGATCGGAGGAGAAACCGGCGGCATTACCGTGCAACTGATCCCGGGAGTGACCGGGTTTACCGTGAACTCCCCGGAAGGCGCGGCATTCTGCACCAGGCGTTTACTGAACGATCCGGAGTTGATGGCTCTGTTGGGGCAGCAGGGTAAAGAGTATGCGCGGCACCGGTTTCTCATCACACGGCATCTTCAAGAGTATTTGGGGTTGCTCATTTATCTGCAGCAAAGGATTCCCAATGGCTGACAACGGGTGAGATGAGTTCACTCGCAGAAGGAGGACATGATGTCCAATGTGATCGTTGTTTCAAACCGTGAACCTTATGAGCATAGCTCAGTCAACGGCCGTCTCGTCTGTCAACGCACCGATGGAGGATTGGTGTCGGCTTTGGACCCGGTCTTGAATCGTCTCGGCGGTACGTGGGTCGCGTGGGGGAGCGGAGCCGCTGATCAAGAGGTGCCAGGCCAAATCGATGGACTTCCAGTCCCACCCGATTCGCCAGCCTATCGGTTGCAGCGGGTCTGGCTGGAACCCCCGGTGATTAGAAGCGGCGGTCAGGGCTACGCTAACCAAGTACTGTGGCCGCTCTGTCATGTCACACTTGACCGGGTATCATACCGAAAAGCCTTCTGGGCCGGCTATGAGGCGCTCAACCGCCGCTTCGCCGATGCCGTATTCGACGAATTAAGGAAGCGCCCCGCTCCTGTGTGGTGCCATGATTATCACTTGGGGCTCTTACCCGCGCTGATCAAACAGCAATCACCCGAGACCACAGTCTGCCATTTCTGGCATATTCCCTGGCCGGGACCGGACGTGTTCCGCATTCTTCCGGAACGTCGTGAGTTGCTCGAAGGTCTTCTTGCGGCCGACTGTCTGACGTTCCAGACCTCGTTCTGTGCAACGTCTTTCGTGGACTGTGTGAAGGAGTTTGTGGATGCCTCTGTAGATCTCTCCAAGATGGTTGTTCTTTATCGGGGACACGAGACACGTCTGACCGCGCGGGCCATCAGTGTGAATTTTGACATGTTCTCAAATCTCGCAAAGACGGTAGAGGTCGAAGACGTGATGGCTCGCGCGCAGCGGCGGCTGGGCGGTTCGCGCGGAGTTCGAATCGGACTCGGTGTCGATCGTCTGGATTATACCAAGGGCCTGATGAAGCGTCTGTGGGCATTGAAGGACTTGTTCGACCGATATCCCGAGTATCGGGGGACATTTACCTTTCTTCAGGTGGCCATCCCGACCAGAAACCAAGTCGAAGTCTATCGTCAGTATCGGGATCTCATCAGAAAGACCGTGAGGGAAATCAATGAGCGATTTGAAGGGGCACCGGAAGAAGGGAGTAAGGGATGGAAGCCGATCGAATACATCGAAGGACGGGTGATGCCTCACACCCTTACGGCATACTACAGGATGGCCGACTTGGCTCTGGTCAGTTCGGTCTATGACGGGATGAATCTTGTGGCCAAGGAATATGTGGCTTCTCAGGTCGATGAGACAGGTGTGTTGGTGGTGAGTCATCTGGCCGGCGCTGCGGAAGAGTTAAAGGGGGCCTTGGTTGTGAACCCGTACGACAAGGAAGAAATGGCCGATTCAATCGTGCGAGCGCTGCAAATGCCTGAAAACGAACGGCGAGAGCGGATGCGGCTGATGCGTGACCATCTCAGCCGGTATGATATCTATCAATGGGCGGAGAGGTGTCTGCGCGATGCTGATATTGAAGTCGATCACATGCAAAGCGTGACGGGATGATCCCACGGCGTCGCTTCGAGCCAGACTTGCGGCGATTTCAATGGATCGCCTGATCCTATTTCTGGATTTCGACGGTACGCTGCCGCCTATCGTGCCGTGTCCGAACAGGGCCAGGCTGAGCCGGTCGGTGAGAGAGACGCTGTGGAAACTGATCGGCCTGCTGCCGGTTGTGGCGATAAGCGGGCGAATCCCTGAAGATCTTCGACGGAGGGTCGGGCTGCGGAAAGTGTGTTGGGTGGGACATCATGGATTGTCGTGCCTCGAAGCGGAGGGGGGGTGTGAGGCGGTTGGTCACGCCGCCGCGCCCTGCGTTCACTCGCACCATGGATCGCGGGAGGGTCCGTCAGTCTTCTGAGGGGAAAGCGCGTGCTGTAAGCCAGATCCTCCGAGGGATGGAACAGGAGGGAAGCCGGGCGGATCACCGGTTACTCTGTGAGCAGCTCTCAGTTCCTCCCACGGGGGCACCGGCTGCGGATCAGCTCACAACCCTTTCTTGGCTGCTCGTGCCTCAGCCTCTAGCCCCTTCCAGCACTGTATCTCCAGGCGCATATTTTCGATACCACCAGCACCAACCGTCTTTGACGAGCGTGTGATTGACGTTATCACGGACTCGTGTCTTGACGCTCTGCTCTTTCGTCTCGCCTTGTCATCCAAACCACGACAATAGGACCATTGGAAAGTTCGACAAAAGAAACTGATTTTGACTGATGTCGCCGCTCGCCCTGAGCGTAGTTAAGTAGCATGCATGAGGCCCGAGATCGCTGTTCGGAGAAAAGGAAAGTTTGCCCAGGGAAGTGGCCTGGCAGGTGCAGTACGTCGATCCTTCGGTCTGTACGTAGCATCCGTCGCTCTGAGGCAGGCCACGGTTCCTGGTCTATCGAGGTGAGGTCACAATTATTGGTAGTAGGTCAATTTGAGATAGCGAAGCTTGCATTTTCCGCTAAACAGAAAGTGGTCAAAAGTACACATCTTTCAATTGAGTGCATGAGGTATAAATCCACTATGAAAATTACCTGCGGGGATATTGCTGAGCTCAAACTGACCCACTACCCAATTATTGATATGTGGTCCCATGAAGACGCGGCTGACTTCAGGCCGCATACTCAGTGCGTTTCCCTTCTTGGCCTCTTCCCTGTCCGGCACAGATGGCACCGTGACCATTGAACGCCCAGCGCAAGGAGAAATGCACCATGACGCCCACGCTACCCGATCGCGACGAACAACGGATGAACCGACGGCGGTCTGAGCGCGCGCTTGTTGGTTTTCGCATAATCGTCGCGGACAAGGCAGGACTCACCCGTGGGCAGGTGATCGATGTGACGACGAAGGGGTGTGGACTCCGCCTCACGAAACCCCTCACGCGTGGCCAATACCTGACGCTCACAGTGTACTCGGACGACGGGACCGCCTCCGTGATCTGTGATCTGGTGAAGGTGCAGTGGGTCAACGCGGAACGAGCGGGTGTCGCCTTTCTGTCTATGTCGCGTGAGAATGAGCTTAGGCTGCCCCGACTCTGTGGTGATCGGGACATATTCGTGTTTGAGGGCTAGATGCTCACGGAGCCTTCTCCCTTTCGCTCATGCGTCGAGTTAGGCCTCGAACTCCCCGGAGCTTGGCCTCACCCTCTTGAATGAGGAGGCTGAAAATCGAACGGTGGGATAACCAAGCGTCTTCGCGGTACCTGGCTATCTGCCCCCCAATAGCGCAAGCTTACCCAAATCGGCTATCGAATCGCATACGCTACACCGGATGTGACGTTATTTCGGAATAAGGGAATCATGTTCCCACGACATTGGAATCCTAACGGAAATCTCTTCTGGGCAATCCTCTTCTGTTTTGCCGCAACATTCGGCTCCAACGGCTGCAACGATGTCTCCGAGGCTCCTGGTCCGGCTCCGGCTCCCGGGCCAACGGTATTGACGATTACAACGGGTTCCCCAATAAACGGAACCGTCAAAGTCCCATTTAATGTCACGTTGGCAGCAGCAGCTGGAACCCCACCTTTTGTCTGGTCGATCGTAGGAACAAACCAATCACCAGGACCAGGCCTCACATTGAATTCAACGACCGCAGTGATCAGTGGAACTCCAACGAGCGCTTCAATTACCACACAGACCTATATAGTCGTCGACTCCACAAAACCAACAGCACAGATAGCCCAAAAAGCACTGACGATCTCGATCGCTGCCGCTCCACAGGCGTCGATTACAGCGGCTGCGTCGATCACAAACGCTCTTTCAGCACTCCCGACGATTACGCCGTTCGCTTTGCCAAACGGGACTGTGAATGTGGCCTATCCGAATATCCAGTTAGACGCGACCGGCGGAATACCACCGTATACCTGGTCGGTCGCTCCTGCTTTGCCCAATGGGTTATTCTTCAACCTTATCGGACTAGGAATAATCAGCGGAACTCCGCTGCATGCGAGTAACGGCCCGACAACTCATACCTTTAAGGTCATTGATTCGTCGGTGCCGACCGGCCAGTTTAGTGAACTGACGCGAACCTTCACCATCAATGCCGTGCTGACGATCGACACAGGCCCACCGCCCGGTCCCCCACTTCCCACTGGTACCGTCGACCAGCCGTACAACGCCATATTGTCGGCGTCTGGAGGAACAGGACCAGGAACCTACACATGGTCGATTGTTGGAAATCTGCTACCCGCTCCAGGGCTGCAACCGTTGAGTTCAAGCGGAGGCATTAGTGGAACACCGACCACTCCTGGATCGTTTACGAGAACCTATCGTGTGCAGGATAACAACGGAGTAGCCGTCACAAAATCTTTGGCCCTCACTGTGAATAGCGCGCTGACAATCGATACCAATGACACCACTTTGCCGCTGCCCGCAGGTATCGTGGGCCAGCCGTACAGCGCCGTCTTGATGGCATCAGGAGGCAAGGGGCCGGGAACATATATGTGGAGCCTCGCCGCCGTGTCAGTGGCTCTGCCGGATGGTCTCACACTGAATCCAGATGGAACGATGATAGGCACCCCAACCATGGCCGGCACGCTCTCTCCGACATTCAGAGTGGTGGATGCCGCATCGACAGCCGTGGAAAAACGGCTATCGATCACTATTCACTGAGCGGTAACGTGACATCCATGCCCCTGTGGAACTGATCGCTTACGATCAAATACGGCCCTCGTCTATTCGAGACATCTGCGCGGTAGGGGCTTTGACAGAAGCCGCCGGATCACCGTGGACACGGACGGTAGCTCCATCCAGAGCACGTATGACGAAGGCGTCGACACCTTCGTCACAAAGGGAATACTTCTGATACCGCTAACGCAATGAGACGCACTGTGTAAGGGCCCTGCCCGGACCGGAGGGGAGCGAGAGTGCGCGGCCCTTATGGCGGTGCTGAATTTAGCCAGCCGTCGATATGGACCATCTGGATGAGAACCGGCTCAAGCCTCTGCCGTTGCCTGAATATGTGAAGCGGGAGCGGATCGCAGAGGGATGGGAGCTCCTTAAAATCCGGGAGGCTGCCTCACCAAATGTCTGGCGGCTGGCGATGGCCGCGCTTCAGATCAGTCTTCTGGAAAACAAGCTGATCGAGATCCATGAAGAGTGGCTGATGCAACGGGGGGCGGCTGGTGGGTGGTTCCCTCGCCGGGTCAGACAAAAATCAAAGGGGCCCCCAAAATGGTTCCCCTGAACGGTCTGCCTACGACGCGTTGTTCGGAAAGACACCGAGAATCGGTGGGCGTTTTTTCATCAATGGAAAGACGGTAACTCTTTTAAGCATACCTGGATGCGAATCTGTGAACGGGCTGGGGTTCACGATCTACACTTCTACAATCTTCGGCACACTCTCACGACCTGGCCACACAATGCGGTGTTGATTACGCGGTGATTCAGACGTTGAAGGGGGGACGCTGCCAGGGTCGGCGGCACAGTTGGAATGCGCAATTGCGGGATGCAGTAACACGGCTGGAGGTGTTCACGAAAGCTGTTCTGAGCGGGGGAAATGACGTTCAGGTATCACGTTTCTATGTAGAGCGATCTCAAGTCTGCGGGATGTGGTGTCGAGGGACAGGTCGACCTGTCCCTCGACACCAGCCTTTTCGGGACGTGGTTGCTCTTTGTAACGAGCTGAAACTGCCGGTGTCTTTCTGCCGTAGAGAGCGTGGGCAACTAAATGGGCAGCACAGGCTACTTCGTCGGGGTCAACTGAGCTGAGTATTGCACACCATCCTTGGTCGTCGCCTCGACCTTCAGCATGCGCCGTCCGCCATCCTTGTAGAGCGTCACTACGGACGATCCCCGCTCGGTTTCCGCTCTGAGCTTCCCGTCCAGGATCGTGAATGTTCCCTTTCCCTGAAAGATGCCGATCGCTCGCATGCTCACAAACTCGTACGATCCGTCATGGCCTATCGTCAACGTCACCCAATCATCATGTCGTAGCGCCGGTATCGCCCTCAATATTCCGCTCCACTTTCCCGCCGCGCTTTCGAATGTCGCAATGGACACAGGGGTTGTCGGGGGCGGAGGCAGCGGTTCGACCGGCGCGCATCCCGCCAATCCGGCCATTCCGCTCAACAGAATCCCGCAGGACAATGTACGAAGCCACTCCTTCATCACCCACTCCTCTTCGGCGTCAATGTTGCGTGAGGACCATCACGGGGTGCAACGATGCACGGTTCTACCTCACTCGCCCCTCTGCTGTCCATGCGGCGACGGTCGCCTGACTCACCGGACCGTCGGACACTTGCGGTCGGCTCGGAGGTTCCGTACGATGCGCGCGATGCACCGCCGCGCGTCGGTGCCTATTATAAAGCTCGCCGGTTGCAGGGATCAGGAATCGCAATGAAAGGACATCATCAATGACTCGAAAGGCTCAGTTACCACTCTGGTCCCTCTGTGCGGCCATGGCTTTCAGCGCGGCCGTTCCGCTGTCGGGATGCTCCAAGGTGCCGCGGCACTATGTGCGGATGGCGGAGCCCGACACGACGCTCTCCATGCTGGTCGCCCATCCGGAGCAGTACCAAGGAAAGGTCGTCATGTTGGGGGGAGTATATATTGAGGAAGAGGAGGATGAGCAATTCCTCTGGCTGCGTGTCAAGAACCGGCCGTTGGACCAGGATTATTTGCCGCGTCGTCCGCCGACCCCGGATGGTACCGAAGGCGGCTCCTACTGGTTGATAGTGGAGAAAGCAAAACTGCCCGGCAATTATCGACAGTGGGCCCGAATGACGGTGGTCGGACGGGTCTTGGACCAGTACCGCCTCGGTACCGAGCCGGTACTGGCGCTTCTGTATGTGCGGGGCTGGGGGATGAGCGGAGCGCAGGACGGAATCTGGGAGCATGTGAATCCCAATTATATTCCCTCGGCTCCCGGAGGCCGGAGAATCCAGTAA
>Ga0209079_10000238_pt1 | contig 24093 bp, 21 predicted proteins | sample PPLLaktember2015_2_FD_187259 | JGI IMG/M metagenome (GOLD analysis project Ga0209079, IMG submission 187259) | Freshwater sediment microbial communities from Prairie Pothole Lake near Jamestown, North Dakota, USA - PPLs Lake P7 Core (6) Depth... | ecosystem: Environmental > Aquatic > Freshwater... | reverse complement strand
GTGGCTGGTCCCGATCCACTGTGGCCAGTCGATAATGACACACCTGCCTTCCTCCATCAGGACATTATATTCAGAAAGATCGGCGTGGATAATTCCCTCGTGATATGCATTGCCCGCGTTTACGAGAATCTCATCCAGTGTATGTTCCGGCTCTTCGAGGCGACAATGGTTGAGATTCGGACCGTTTATCAATGCCATCACAACGGCATTGCGGTTCTGGGCGACAGGAAGGGGGACGCTGACTTTCGGATGCAGTGTGGTAAGGGCGAGGTATTCGCGTTCTGCTGATCTCCGCGATGCGATCAGCCAGGGGCAATGGCCTTCCTCGGGCATGTAATCCCGGTTCAGCCGTGCTGATGAGAATGAGCGTTGTCCGACGCGGTGAAACTTGATGGCAACCGGGCCGAGACCGAGGGCTTCGTACACGACAGATTCCTTTCCCTCTCCGATTTGTGAGCCAAGTGCCGATATGGTCCCGTTCCTTGCGAGGGCTGACAATGCAAGCGTATCATAACCGCCAAAGACAAGAGCGTAACCATCGTAAGGCACGGGATTGAACCGGACCATTCCCCATGCAATCAGACGGGACAGGCGGTAATTGACTTCAGATTCTGAGAGCTTGGTTGCCAGTTTAATCTGATCCAGCGGCACCCATGCATACCGTTTCATCCCCCGTTCAAGCGTTATAAGGATGGATTTTTCATATTTGTTCAGGGTGCGGATGCGTTCCGCGGCGACGACCATAAATGTTACAGTGATTATGTGTCAGACTATAAAATCACATCTTAGGTGGCATACCGACCGGTCAACATAACCTTAAACATCTTTGATTGTCCAGATCAGATGGATCGGCGAATGCAGTGTGACAAGTGCAGGCGGGAAGCGGTGCTTTTCCAGGAATATTCCGGGCTACATCTCTGTAGACAACATTTCGGAGCCGATTTTGAACGAAAAGCAAAACATGAGATCCGCAGCCACCACTGGCTTGCCCCCGGCGATCATATCGCAGTTGCCCTCCCGGGAGATGCAAACAGCAGCGCACTCCTTTGTTTTTTAAAAAAACTCACTTCCAACCGCCGTGATATTCAGGTCTCTGCTATCTCAATCGATGAGGGCAGAAAGGATTATCGTGATTCGGGGATCGCCCAGGAGATCACAGGATGGCCGGGCATGGAATGCATCAGGGTATCTTTTGCCGAAAAAACCGGGATGACTGCAGATGAGATAGCCGACTGGAAAGGGATCGTCCTTGCCGGCTCCTATTGTCGCGTAATCAGGGATTATCTTCTGAACAAGACGGCCATTGAACACGGGGTTACAAAACTTGCATCAGGTGATGACCTGGATGACATGGCTGTATCGGTAATGAAAAATATTCTGCAGGGAAATCCCGAAATTCTCATCCAGACAGATCGGACCAGCTCAGGTAAAATTCCCGTGATTCATCCCTTTATCACGATTCCCAAAAAAGAGGTGGCACTCTATACTGCTCTCTATGCGGGGAGTAATGATATATCCCGGTGTCCTTTCACCAGCGGACCCTTTGAAACGGATGCACGTGAGATGCTGGATAATTTCACCCTCAGGCATCCGGCCACAAAATATGCACTCATGAACCTGAAAAAAAATCTGGAAAGCACCTGTTTCACAAAGGTTGATTCGGTTCATACCTGTGAGCGATGCGGGGAACCTGCAGAGGGGATATGCATGAGCTGCCGGATAATCGATGAGGTGACTGCCCATGGCAGTTAGAAGAGGGCGGGTCTGGAGGATAATCCGGAATTCTCCCGGCATTCAAATCTCGATTTATTTTCTGGCATTCTCCCTGCTTGTCGGTGTCAATACCTACATATTTTACTCGTACTATCCACTGCTCGAGAGTAAATCTCTTTCATGGACCGAAGCATTGATGTTTGTCGTCGAATCCATGACAACGGTAGGATACGGCGATTTACTACCCTTCGGAAACGATATCACGCGGTTTCTGGCGATCCAGTTCATGCTGTCCGGCGTGATCATGATCTTCATCGTCATCCCGCTCATCCTTGCACCTTTCCTCACCTCCCTCCTTGCCCCTGCACCACCAAGGAGACTCCCTCACCACCTGTCAGGGCACACGGTTGTCATGGGATATGATGAGCTCACCAGTTCTGTCGTTGACAGCCTCTCCATCTCCGACCACGATATTGTAATTATAGAGCAGGATAAAACAAAAGCCCTTGAAATTGCCACACAATACCGTAGGCGCGCTTACGTGATCTGGGGGGAATACACCGATCCCGGCACATGGTCGGCAGCCTTTATAAAAAGTGCACACTTTGTTGTTATCTGTAAGGATGAGCGACAAACGGCAAACATCGTTCTTGGCATTCGTGAACAGGTAACGGGTAAGATCATTTCGATTGTGGATAAGCTCTCTTTTGAACGGTATCTCAGGTATGCAGGGGCAGATTTCGTACTTTCTCCCAAACACGAAACCGGAAGGATACTGGCACGGCATACTGTTCTCAATCCGGCCGCGGATGTGGAACCGGATATCCCCGGGCTGAACAGGATTAAGATCAATCTCCAGCATGCTCCGGAGCAGGAACTCAGGCTAATCAACATCCCCGTAGCTGTCGGCTGTAAAGCTTCATTCAGATCCCTTAACGATCTTCATCTCTTCGAACGGTTCGGAGTCATCGTTCCGTTTCTCTGGAAGGCAGGGAAATTCATTCCATCACCTGGTAACGAGACTGTTATTGACAACATGACCTCTCTGTTCCTTTTTGGAAGAGCAGAGTCTATTGTCGCAACACTCCGGGAAGAATTCAGTACTGAGGGATGTAGGGATGCCTTTGCAGTGATCGCCGGTTTCGGGGATGTCGGTGCGGGTGCGTACCAGGAGCTCATCGCATCGGGCGTTTCCTGCATGGTTGTTGATTCCAAACGCCAGGGTATGGAGCAGGTCGTAGGTAATGCTGAAGATGAGACAGTCCTGAAAAAGGCCAGAATTGAGGACGCCCGGTTTTGTATTATTGCTTTGAACAACGACGATTTGAATATCTTTACTTCCCTTATGGCCCGGAACCTGAACCCGTTAATCCGGATCCTTGCCCGGGCAAACGAACCGGCATCCGTTGAAAAACTCTACCGTGCCGGTGCCGATTATGTTGCTCTTCTTCCCATGATTGGGGGGCAGACGATAGCCAGGATCATTCTTGCTGATACCGTTACTATCCTTCTTGACCTTCCAAATGGGGAGATGGTTATCATGAAGCGCGTTGTCAGGTCATATCCTCACACCATTGCGCATTTCTGCAGGAAAACGGGTGTGAGAATCATCGGTATAGAAGGACCTCACCGAGTTGTTGTTTCCCCGGATCCAAAGGAGATACCTGCTGAAGGGGAAGAGGTTATCGCGATAGGAAATAACGAACAATTAAAAAAGTTCATCCGTTTACTATGAACGATATGATGTGTAAGGAGACGGATCTCGGGTGCAGGATGGGCCAGATAGAACAGATGATCCGTTATGCGTACTGGAACAGCGGGTGCAAGGGAATCGTCATAGGACTGAGCGGGGGCGTTGACTCTGCCGTCGCTGCAGTATTCTGCTGCCGGGCAGTTGGTGGTGACAAGGTGCTGGGGCTCTCTCTTCCCTCTGCAGTAAATAAACCATCAGATACCGAAGATGCAGCGATGCTTTGCAAAAAGTGGGGGATTGAACACCGGGTAATAAGCATAGAACCCATGCTTGATGGATTCAAAGCCACGCCGGAATTTAATGGTTCGCGTTACCTGCTCGGTAATTTTATGGCACGAACCCGTATGGCGATTCTTTATTTTATCGCCAACCGCGATCAAAAACTTGTCTGTGGTACCTCGAACAGAAGTGAATATATGATCGGTTACTGCACAAAGTTCGGCGATAATGCGGCTGACATCCAGCCGATTGTGCACCTCTACAAAACTGAGGTATACACGATCGCTGACGAACTTGGAATTCCGGAAGCAATCATGAAAAAGACCCCATCGGCTGGTTTATGGGAAGGTCAAAGAGATGAAGAGGAGATAGGTCTGTCATATGGAGAGCTTGATGCATCACTCCGGCAACTTGAACTCCAGGGGTGGGAGGCAAGAACACCTGTTGAAAAAAAAGTGCTGGATCTGGTGAAAAAAAGTGAGCACAAGAGGCTGCCGGCACCTAATCTTTTAGCATCACTGAAAAAACCGTAAGGAATTGTTCCGGCTCGTTGAGGAAGGATAGCGCCTCTTCGTTCCCGACCAGATCGTAGAGCGGACCCCTGCAAAGCTTATACATGCCCTGAGCACATGTCGCCCCGATGCGCCGTACCGGGGGTAAAGATGGGTAATATACATTTTTCTGGATCTTTCCGGAACTCATCACATAATAAGCGGCGCCGTGATATTTTTCATACTCCCCGTACTCGCTTTTGAATGCTGTTGATACAATGTTTGCCATGACAAGAGTGGTATCCCTTGACGGGTTGATGGAGACATGACCATATTCCGGCGGGATTACCACGAGATCCCCTGCACGTGCTGAGATCAGCACTATATCGTCAAGCTTCCGTGACTGGAGAAGGTAGTGGACCTCGCCTTCGATTACTTCATAGATTTCCGGGTACCCTGTGCCTGCCGGATTCTTCGGGTGGTAGTGTCCTTTGGTCTTTACCCATTCTCCACAAAGATCCCGTGAAGGAATGACGGTAAGATCGTACCTGAGCTGATGATGATGGAGCCAGCTCCAGTCTTCATCTGACTTTGCAAGATCCCTGTACATGTAATAGAGCGGTCCGCTACATTCGCACGAAGGAAAGGCCAAGACAGATCGCATTTCCTCAACTGTCCGTTCCGAAGGCCGGGGAAGCTCTCCATTCCATCCAAGCATTACTTCTTCCTTCGCACTCTGAGTAAATAATACCCGGCGCCACAACCGATAAGAGCAATGAAGCCGGCAGCTGCCAAAACCTGCATCAATCCACCGGAAGCAGGTTTTTGCAGGACCTTCACCGGCACGCTGAAGGAATCTGAAACCTGGCTGTTGTCCAGTACATCACGATATCGCACTTCGGAATCGAGGCTGTACTCTTTCACAGCGGCAGTATCATCAACACTAAACTGGTACCGGGCGATACCTGTTTCACCGGGTTTCAGGTCACCAAGATACGCGGTGTCATCAGTGCTTGTAAATGGTTTTACTGCTGAGAGCCGTGCCTGGGCTTTAAAGGCTGTGTCATTGCCACTGTTCATGTAGGAAACCTGGATCACGCCCTGGGATCCCTGTATTACCTGCACAGTCCCGGAAGCAAAGGTAATTTTTCCGCCCAAAGGAACACCGAGAGTTTCGGTTGCCGAGCTGACTACGTCCCCGTCACGGTTCTCATACGTGACCACGACATCCACCGGATATGTCTGTTTTTCCGCATCGCCGGAAACTGAAATCCTGTATCTGCAGGTGACAGTCCCATTACGGGGAAAATCCCCGATAAAGACAGTGTTGTCTGTGGGGATTAGCGGGCTGCCCCCGTTACGGATAATTTTTACAGATGCCTTTTTACCGTCCTCAAGCCCGGTATTTTTTATCTTCAGGTTCAGGTACCCTTCGCCCCCGACATTAAGGTTTTCCGGGATGGCTTCGAGGACCTCGATCTTTACCTGGGGCTTGATCCTGATAGTAATCGGAACGGTCTCTGTCTTTTGCTGGTAATTAAACTGGATATTGTCCGTGCCGGCCTGTTCTGAGGAGGCGAGATACGTGTAGCTGATGGTGAGCGGCAACTGGTATTCGCCTCTGGTTGCATTGGCCGTGATCTTTGTCGTGATCGCCACAGTTGCCATGCCCTGGCTTTTTATATCCCCCACAGTCTGGGGATCGCTCTTGACAATAACAGGGGCATCGCCTGCTGACAGTCCTACGGTAACTCCTTTTGCAGTAGTAGGAAGATCATCTTCAGCGATCGACCCCTTCAACACGAATTGCAGGCTCTCAACCCCGCTGTTCCGGACAGTAATCCGCAAAATGGCATCCTGTCCGGATGTGAACTCATTAGTACCTGCCAGTGCTGCCGACATCTGGGGACTTCCCCCAAGATAGGTGGTTACCCCCGCGACCGGCGTGCAGAACCATAACACCAGCACAAGAAAAACGATAAGAGCTCCCGAATATTTCATCATCAATCACTTGTTGTTATTGTTATAACAACATTTAATAGTGCAGGATATAAAGGGATGTTTCAATGAAACTGCCGTCAGGAGATACATCCCGGGTTATTGATTGTCTCAAATCGCTCGGTCTGACGAAATATGAAGCACTCGTATATATTGCACTTCTGAAGGTATCAAGTGCCTCGGCAAGCGGGATTCACGAGATTTCCGGGGTCCCCCGGGCGTCGGTGTACACAGTAATCGATCAACTGCTGGACAAAGGTCTCGTTTCTGTTTCCCAGTCCGCCCCGAAACGTTTTGCTGCATTTCCTCCGGAAGACGCCATATCCCGGCTGATGGGCCAGATTGAAAGAGATGCACAGTATACGCGTGATTCCTTATTGCTGATATATCGGGAAAGGGCGAGCTCGGCAACCGGAAGTGAAGATCTGATCTGGAATATTTATGGCATCGAGAATATCAAAAAGAGTCTCATCCACCTTATATCCGGTGCAGAGAAGGAGATCAGGATTGTTGCTCACCCCCGGATGATTTCACCCGGTATCAGACAATCACTCACCTCGATGGCAGACCATGTCAGAGTCGAGATTATCACGCCTTCATGGGAAGGAGATTCCCCCTTACCTGAAAAAATGCGGGTGCGTATCATAAAACATCCGGACATCCCCAAAGAAACTGATATGGCCAGAGACATGATGGCGGGCGGTATCTGCATCGTTGACGAGAGAAGAGTTCTGGTTTTCATGGGTCTTGGAGAGGAGGATGCAGTCGGGCTGTTTTCTGAATCCGACGGGTTCATCCGTTTCTTTATGCGGTATTATAATCTCATTTTCGACTGGTCTAAAAAAACCACATAAACGGAGAAATTCATTAACAATTCCGGATCTCTTCCATCTCGGATATATCCATCAGCCCTTTCATCGCCTGAGTCTGCACCCAGCAACCCCCTTCCCTTATTGCGGCCATTGCGTTTGTGCCACCGACTGCCGCTATCGCAACAAACTGGGGGCTCACCGGTACACCAAGGAGCGCAAGGTTGGGTATACCGACTTCGAGAATTCCGGAGAGACTGCTGTTTGACAGTTCATCCAGTACCATACCGACCTGTGGTTCGGCTTCCATATGGAACTCCCGTATGTTCGCAAGGATTGCCCCGCTCCCCGTTCGCATCACACTGGTAACTGAGGTTGTTTTCTGGGAGATAAGCACCTGAAGAGGATCGATAGTCGTGTACTCATACAGGATCATATGGGTAAACCTCAGGGGTGTTCGTTTTTCTATTTCGACAACACCCCCTCCGATAGGGGTAATCGGAATACCGCGACGAATCAGGAGACCATCGAATGTTATACTGCAGAGGGTGGCGATGCCGGTGAACCCTTTTGGTACGACATACCCTTCAACCCTCTCCCCGGATGAGAAAAATTTAACACGCCCGCTTACCGTGACACCGGTCTTGTAGGCATCCTTAAGCATTGATATCGCAAAATCAAGGTCTTCATTTCTTATTACCGACAGGTTATAAACGACATTTCCCTCATTTGAGACCGGATCATACGTCACCTGCATCGCGTAATCTTCAATGCTATGGTTGACAAATTTGAGGGGGACGGTCATTATAGTAATTTCAGACATCGCAATAGAAAAATTGTTCTATAAGACCATGGCAATTTATTTATGATGGAACACGATATGCGGGAGAAAGCCAGGAATGCAATGCGACTCATTCTTGAGGCAGCCCGTTTTGAGGTTGAAGAGGTAGACGAACCCCTAGACCTTTCTGCGGTACGCGAAGAAACCTGCCTTCTGGTGCTCTGTTCAAATGACAGTGACCTTATCGGGCAGTTCGATAAAACAAATTACAGCCTTATGATCGATGATCATGAGATGTCCTGCAAGAAACTACTTTTTTCTGTTGACAAGGAAATCGTAACAGAGAACTGCATCCAGTGGGGCATTGATGAATTTGTGCGGTATACGGGTGAAGCTGTCCTCGCTGACATCCTTGACCGCGAACTGGCACTGGATCTGACCCCTTCGAAAGGAAAGAAAATAACTTCTGCTGCACCCACAGGGCCGGCGGAAACACGGGAAGAGGAACATTCCGGTATCATTATCCCGCACTACCCGGTGAAGGTCACCGAGCAGGCAGCAATGCGAATCGGGGGCGTTCAGGGCGCTGCAAAACTCCGGTTCATACCCTATTATCTTTTCCATTACACGAGTAATGGCGAACAGGTCTACAAGGACCGGAGAATTCCCTTTGATGCGGAAGGCTGGGGTGCAATAAATGCGATCAACGGGATAAAGATCGAGCTTGATCAAAAACTGATCGAGGAAAATGAAATTCCCACAGGTGCAGAAGTCTCTGATCCCCATATCAGAAAAGACGAAGCTACGGAGCGGATTGTCAGCGAGCTGATAGACCGGCTTACCCAGAAAGTTCGCATCAAGCAGGAGAAGGGTGATGCCATCTTCTACGAAGAAAAGATCCTTAAGCCTGATAAGAAAAATATCACGGTTGATACCCAGCAGGTCTATATTCCGGTCTGGCAGATACGGGGCAAAAAGATCGTCGAGATCAATGCTTTTACCGGTGAACTGCTTTCAGAACCCATGGACGAGGGCGTTGAAATATTTTAAACAGGGAACCTGAGACAGATGCCTTTTCCCGGGAGGATTCTGAAGCCAGAGTATGAGGGGAAGATTCGCATTACCTTTATTTTCATAAAGACCAGTCGCATGGCAGGCCTCAGGAATTCTCCATGATAGCTGTCCTCGGGGGTGGGCCGGCGGGCAGGATTGCTTCGATCCGGCTTGCGAGTGCCGGAAAAGAAGTCCAGCTCATTGAGCAGGGAGGGATCGGGGGGCAGTGCCTCCATTTTGGATGCATGCCTGTCTGTGCGTTGAATGATATTGCCCGCACGATCCATTCGACACGAACGTACAGGGGCATGGGAATTTTCGATTCGGTTCCCCGACTGCATTTTCCGACTCTGTTGCATGAGATGAAAGGGATCCAGCGAAAAATTGCTTCCATTCTCGATAATGAAACCCGAAGCGCCGGTGTAGACATCATCTACGGACGGGCTGGCAGGTTTGAAAAGGACTGTATCTTTCTGGATGACGAAAAGATCGATGCCGGGCATGTTATTTTAGCCACGGGATCACGCCCGCATATACCCGATGAAGAAGGTATCCACCTTCCTGGCATTTATACGCCACATTCCCTGTGGGACATGAAGGAACTTCCGGACACCCTGATAATTGTCGGGGGCGGAATAATGGCAACAGAATTTGCCTATATCTTTAAAGAATTCGGCAGCGAGGTAACCCTGATCTGCAGGAGTGCTTTCCTGAAGAGTCTTGATAACCATCTCCGTGCACTTGCCCGGAAGGAACTGCAGGGCGTGGAGATACGGGAAAATAGCAGAATCTGTTCATTTAACGGTGACTCAAACGTTGCTTCAGTACATGTGAAAACAAACGGGCAGGATCTTTGCCTCAGGACTGATGCGGTTTTACTCGCAACGGGTCTCGTGCCCCGATCCGAAAAGCTGAACGGGGTCATGAAGGGTCCGGCAGGAGAGGTCATTGTCGATGACCACATGCGAACATCTATTGAGAACGTGTATGCAGCAGGTGACGTGACCGGACCGCCATACCTCACACCGGTTGCCCGCCACCAGGGCCTTGTCGCCGCTGATAACATCCTTGGTAAGGACCGCAGGATGGACTACCGGTATATCCCCCAGTCTGTCAATCTCACCAATGAACTCGCTTTCTGCATAACCGGCAATGAGGGCACGGCGAAGCTTACCATTCCCGGTCCCGCCGGCCCGGGGACCTTCTGGTCTGTTCCTTCAGGAGAGACGGGGCTGGCAAAGATCATGGCAGATCCGGATTCCGGGGAGATACGGGGAATTTGCAGTGCCGGGCCCGGCGGGGGGCTCATCGCAGGCTATATGGCCTTTCTCATGAAAAGAAATTTCTCTGTTCATGATTTTGAGGAGTTTATCGAGGTCCATCCTTCAACCGATGGCGTTTATGGTCTTGCAAAATACACATCGGAACTATTGAAAAAGCATACCTGACGGGAAGATTTACTACATCTTTTCTTTCTTTTTTCTTCCAGATACCGCTTAAAAACCCGGCTATGCTTCGCCGTCGCTTCCTGCTGAAGGTATTATTACTTCCGGAATCGAATATAACTGATACATCCCATCCTGATAACCAGGTGCCTGTCAATGACCAGTCCTCAAGATATTCTCGCATTTGACCAGACACGACTTGATAAAGTGCGTGCACTGAAAGAGAAAGGAATCACCATTTTTCCGTCTTCATTCGACAGGCAGCATACGGTGCTCGATATTAAGACCCGTTATGCTGATATCACTCATGACAAGAGTGCTGAACCGGTGTCGACTGCCGGAAGAATATACATTGTAAGGAACCATGGGAAAACCCTCTTTGCCGACCTCGGGGACGAGACCGGAAAAATCCAGCTCTATATCAGGAAGAACGATATCGGGGACGAGCAGTTCAGTCTGTTCAACCAGTTCATCGAACGGGGGGATATTATCGGGGTTACCGGTCATATTTTCCGCACGAAACTGGGAGAGATTACCATCTGGGTGGACACCTTCACCCTTCTCTGCAAGGCGGTATGCTCCCTTCCTGAGAAATTTCACGGGCTCACGGATATCGAAAAGCGCTATCGCCAGCGATATGTTGACCTTATTGTTAACGAAGAGAGCCGGCAGACGTTCCGTATCCGGAGCCGGATCATCTCCCTGATCCGAAGGTATCTTGATGATCATGGGTTTCTGGAATTCGAAACCCCAATCCTCCAGCCGGTCTATGGCGGGGCAAACGCCCGCCCGTTCACATCCTACCACAATTTCCTCGATCAGAAGCTCTTCCTCAGGATTGCGCCGGAGTTGTACCTGAAACGGCTGATCGTCGGGGGATTCGAGAAGGTCTTTGAGATTGCGCGGAACTTCCGTAACGAAGCAGTTGATACCGATCACAACCCGGAATTTTCCATGGTGGAAATTTACTGGGCGTACCGGGATTTCGAGGACATGATGGACCTGACCGAAGCTATAATCTCCTCTATCGTCCTTGAGATCCATGGAAAATTTGAGATCCCCTTCGAGGACACCACCTTGAATTTCCAACGGCCCTGGAAGAAACTCGCCATGGTGGATGCAGTAAAGGAATATGCCGGAATCGATATCTATGCCCATACAGTCGAACAACTCCGTGACCTCGCACAGCAGAACAAACTCGAAGACTGGGAAAAATCAAAAACCCACCGGGAATTCCTTGTCCAGTTCTTTGAAGGGCTCGTGGAGGAAAAACTCATTCAGCCGACCTTTATCCACGACTACCCGGTAGAGAACTCCCCGCTCGCGAAGCGGCACAGGACCAAAGAGGGATTCACCGAGAGATTTGAACTGTTCATTCATGGCATGGAGGTGGGCAACGGCTTTTCGGAGCTCAACGACCCGGTCGATCAGAAAGCACGGTTCGAGGACCAGGACGAGAAACGGCGTCTGGGAGATGTCGAAGCCCAGATGATCGATTACGATTTCATCAACGCTCTCGGCTATGGCATGCCACCAACGGGCGGTGTGGGCATTGGTATCGACCGGCTCGTCATGCTGTTAACCAATAATGTTTCAATAAAAGAAGTGATTTTATTCCCCTCGATGAAGAAACTGCAGGAAGAAGAGACAGGGGGGGTTAAGGAGCTCGGCCTCGATAAGGAAAGAACCTGATTCTTTTTTCCTTGACAGAACTGTTTTCCCGACAGTGTTCTACTCTTTCTTCATAGTCAGCGCAAACCCCCGAGAAATCATCCACCTGTGCTGTGGAGCCTCAGCATCCCGTGCCAGGCACTTCAATACCCCGCATTCGCAGGATTCTCAGTCGCCCGGACCGCTTCTCGCAGAGCTGTATGTAAAAGCCGGTCGCACTCCCACAACAGGAACGAAATCTTTTTCGAACTTCCTGCTCATAACAAGCATCCAGGATTAATGACCGATATGTAAAAGGTCATGGACTCTCCTTCGAATTCCCGGTTCCCATGTTTTAGCCATGATGACCCCAAAAGAGACTTTAAGTGAGGACGAAATAACAAAAGGGCTCTCATTTGTCATAAAGGACGGGCTCGCTACCCAAGCCATGGTCACATTAACAAGCGGGATCTTTCTTGTTGCATTCGGCCTCCAGCTGGGCGCGTCCAATACGGTAATAGGGCTTCTTGCGGCAATCCCACCGCTTGCTGAGATGATCCAGATGCCCGCTATTTCAATTGTTGAAAATGTGCGCAACCGGCGATTGATCTGTGTTGTCGCTTCGATTGTCGCACGGCTCTTCTGGATCATCATTGCCCTGATCCCATTTTTCTTTGGCCCGACTGCTGCCGTGCCCGTCATGATCATGTCACTTGTTCTCTATGGAAGCATATCTGCCATCTCCCACTGCAGCTGGAACTCTTGGATGCGCGACCTTGTGCCCGAAAAGATCCTGGGCAGCTTCTTCTCCCGCCGCATGTCCTTGTCTCTTGCCCTTGGGATTATCCTGTCCCTTGCAGCAGGTACTCTTATCGATCTCATAGAGAAGAACACCGATTTCCCCCCGGGAACAGCCTACTCGTTTATCTTCCTTGGCGGTTTTGTTGCCGGGCTGTTTGGGATCTGGTACATGTCAAGGATCCCTGAACCGCTGATGAAGAAAGTTACAAAAATCCCAGCCCTTGACCAAATCCGGTCTTCCTTCCACGATGAAAATTTCTCCCGCCTGATCGCCTTTCTAGGAGCATGGAACTTTGCTGTTAACCTTGCTGCTCCGTTTTTTACGGTTTACCTGCTGATCATGCTCGACTTTGATATTACAGTTGTAATTATCTTTGCCATCCTGAGCCAGATCTCGCTCTCCTATGGTATGTGGGGCCGGATTGCAGACCGGTACAGCAACAAATCAGTCCTGCGGGTAGCGGGCCCGCTTTTTATGATCTGCATCCTTGGCTGGACATTTACAACATTGCCCACGCGACACCTGCTTACCATCCCGCTCCTGATTGTCTTACACATTCTTATGGGAGTGTCTACAGCGGGGGTCACTCTCGCTTCGGCAAATATCGGGCTCAAACTTGCACCCCACGGCGGCGCAACTGCCTATCTCGCTACGATTAACATCACGAACTCCCTTGCAGCCGGCATCGCACCTGTCATTGGCGGAATGTTTGTCGATACATTCAAAGCAACCGAACTCTCGCTCACCCTGAACTGGAAAAGTCCTGGAGCAGTCTTTGCTATTCAGACACTGGACTTCCAGTACTGGGACTTTTTCTTTGTCTTTGCATTTCTTATTGGGATCTACTCAATCCACCGACTCGCCTATATTAAAGAGGCGGGGGAAGTGGAAGACCGGATTGTTGTCCGTGAGCTGATAGCGCAGGTCAGCCGTGAGATGCGCAACCTTTCTACCGCCGGGGGGCTGCGGTACATGCTGAGGTTCCCGGTTTTAAAGAGCAGCAGAACAGCAAAGGCTGAAAAAGATGCAGGAGATAACGAACGCCCGGTGGAAAAATAATCATTCTTTTTCCCGATAGTTCTCTTCCCTGCAAGGTGCATGTCCGTAAAAATCGTTCCCTACAGATAATGACATTTGAGGGATATCGCTGGAAAGAGGTATGTTAAGCTTCTCAACCAGATCGGGCGTGAATGAACAAATATACCCGCAGGCCAGGATATTTTCTCCTCATTGACAGAATTATGGAGATAGATTCCGGCAATTTGTAAAATCGATTTTTATCCAGCCACAGCGAAAAGGCATTCTATCCAGTCGCTCAGAAAATAGCAGGACTCTAACTGTGTGCGACTGGTTATGGGATAGAGGCCCTGAAATCGATTGTACCGGGAGTTACTCTATTTTTACAATTACCGATCATTTCTGTATTAAAAGAAATGATGAATTCTGTACTTGCATTACGAACTGTTCAACAAAAATTCGTTTTTAAGAGATCCCGTTTTGCTCTGGTCACTTGTGGTAAGGTTCCCCGCAGTTGATCCTGCATGCCCGGTAAACCTGTTCCAAGAGCAGGAACCGGGCCATCTGGTGGGTGAACGTCATCTTCGAGAGGGAGAGCCGCATATCGCTCCGTGACAGGACTTCCGGAGAGAGACCAAGGTCTCCACCGATGATAAACGTAATCTGGTTTTTCCCGGCCAGCTCCCGCTGCCGCAGGAAGCCGGCCAGATCAAGGCTGGACCAGCTTGTCCCCCCAACATTGAGGGCTATGACATATGAACCGGAAGGGACCGTTGCAAGTATCCGTCCACCCTCCTTCGCTATCGCGGTCTTCTCCGTTGACGGTGAAGCGGATGCTGACCGTTTCTCCTCGGTGAGTTCCACGATCTTCAGGTTCAGGTAAGGACGCAGGCGTTTCTCGTATTCGGCAACCCCCTCACGGAGAAACTCTTCCTTGATCTTCCCGACAGCGATGATGTAAATATGCATCCTTCCTTCACTCCGATGAGGATGTACCAGGAATGAAAAAAATACAGTTACCCGAATAACTTTTTTGATTGTTCAAGAGCATCAACGGCAGGTAACTTTTTCCCGGTCAGGAACTCAATGCATGCTCCGCCACCTGTCGAGATATGGGTGAAATCGCGTGCGATGCCCATTTTTTCGATAACCGCAGCGGTATGACCGCCGCCGACAACGGAGAATTCGACTTTCGACGCTGCCTTGAGGAGCTCATACGTTCCTGTTGCAAAGTCTGCATCCTCAAACACACCAGCAGGTCCGTTAAAGACGACAGTTCCTGCTTTTTTGATGGTTTGCACGAGGGAGACCAGTGAATCCATCCCGAGGTCGAGCACGGGTGCGTCCCCGGGGATTTTGTCAACCGGGTATTCCACACGGCGGTTATCCTGGCGCACGGCAACTGAATCCGGCATAACAACCCGGTCCCCATACAGGGAAAGAATTTCCTTTGCCTTCTCTATCTCCGGCTGGTACTTGAGCTGTGCGATCAACTGGGTAGAAGGCTTTCCGATGTTATAACCCGCCGCGATTAAAAAGACATTTGCAACGACACCGATCACGATGACCTGGTCCGCGATGCCGTTTGCCAGAACGTGCCGGGCGACATCAATGGAGTCATCCACTTTAGTACCGCCAAGAACCATAACGACCGGGCGCGGAGCACCGGAAAATACCCGGGAGAGGGTAGATACTTCTTTTTCCATCAGGAGCCCCCCTGCTGAACGCATGACAAGGGGGAGACCGACTATTGTTGGCTGCGAGCGGTGAGCGGTACCAAAGGCATCGTTTACAAAAAGATCCGCCATTGATGAGAGCTTTTTCACCAGGTGTGTTTTTTTCGCCTCCTCGGGTTTTAAGGTCAGGTTCTCCTCTGCATTGAACCTGACATTTTCCAGCATCAGCACATCGCCAACCTTCAGGGAATGGACGGCCTCCCGGGCATGCCGCCCGAATATGCTGTCAACATACATGACAGGCTTGCCAAGGAGCTGCCCGAGCTTCTCGGCATGGGCTTCCAGGGTCGTAAAATCTTTTTTTCCGGGTCTGCTCTGGTGGGTGACAATCACTGTACGGCTGTCGGAGAGTGCATGAATTGTCGGGATGTGCTCCCGGAATCGCTTGTCATCGAGAATAAGGTTGGTGGTGGGATCAATGGGGGAGTTGAGATCGAGACGGAGGAGGACGATCTTTCCACTGCTCCCCAGCTCTTTGATGGTTCCAATCGGCATCCAGACCACCTTTTTTACTTTAGGATGTGCTCCTCGCTTTTATCCTCTTCATACGGAAGAGCTCTTCCCGTTCCATTTCATCAAGCCTCATTTTGATGAAGTCCCGGGCCTCGGTGAGTTCCGGGATCACTTTGTATTCAAGAGCGTTTACTCGTCTTTTGGTCTTCTCGATCTCGTCGAGCAGACGTTTCATGGTGGTCTCGATTTCAGCACTCTCGATAATCGATTCGACAAGCTCCTCAAAAGCAGATGCTGTCTCATCAATCACCGTTGATGTACCGAGAACACCATAGCCGCGATCCACGAGACTCTTCTTAACCTTGGAGGATTCGATCTGGGGGACGACGACTCCCATGATGTTCTTGCTTTTCAGGGTTATCTCAGGGACTTCTTTGACCGAGAAGGCAGCCGACTTGACACCGATCGCACCCTCAACGGTATTAGCGAGTGCCATCATGCCGGCTGCACGCTGATACCTCACCAGGAGTTCTCCTTTGCTGTCTTTTGCATTGGCAAGGATCTTGAAAAATTCCAGGATCAATCCATCGCGCTTCATCTTAAGGATCTTGTAGCCTCGCTCGGAGAGCTGGATCTTCCGCTTCAGGTTGATCAGTTCTGACCGGGTCGGCTTTATGTCTCGCAGCGCCATGGACTCTTACTCCTTCTTTGCACCGGTCTTGAACTTCGGGTGGTACTTGTTGATCAGTTCGCGATCAATACGGGTCAGCTGTTCTACTGGCAGTGTCGAGAGAAGATCCCAACCGAGGGTCAGGGTATCTTCTATGGTGCGGTCCTCGTCATAGCCCTGGCGGACAAAACGGTTCTCAAAGATATCCGCGAACTCGAGAAGAAGGCGGTCTCGCTCAGAGAGTGCATCTTTTCCGACGATAGCCACGAGACCACGGAGATCATTACCTTCCGCGTACCCGGCATACATCTGGTCTGACACCTTCTTGTGATCTTCCCGTGTGTGTCCCTTCCCGATACCGAGGTTCATCAGCCGCGAGAGAGAGGGCAGCACATTGATAGGAGGGTAAATACCCTTGCGGTGAAGCTCCCGGTTGACCACTATCTGTCCTTCGGTAATATACCCGGTAAGGTCAGGGATCGGATGGGTGATATCGTCACCGGGCATCGTCAGGATTGGGATCTGGGTGACCGAGCCTTTCAGGCCCTTGATCATCCCGGCACGCTCATAGATACAGGCAAGGTCAGTGTACATGTATCCCGGATACCCACGGCGTCCGGGCACCTCTTCACGGGCAGCACCAATCTGGCGCAAGGCCTCACAGTAGTTGGTCATATCCGTAAGGATGACGAGCACGTGCATACCAAGCTCGAAAGCAAGGTATTCAGCGGTGGTGAGAGCGAGCCGCGGAGTGATGATACGTTCGACGGCAGGATCATCAGCAAGATTAAGGAAAACGACCGCTCGTTCGAGTGCACCGGTGCGCTCGAAGTCCTGCATGAAATAATTTGCCTCTTCCTTCGTGATACCCATCGCGGCGAAGACTACGGCGAAACTCTCAGTTGAGCCAGGCACCTTTGCCTGCCGTGCAATTTGCAGCGCGACTTTGTTATGAGGGAGACCGGCTCCAGAGAAGATCGGGAGCTTCTGGCCACGGACAAGGGTGTTGGTACCATCGATGGTCGAGATACCAGTCTGAATGAAATCTGCCGGCATGCCCCGGGCATACGGGTTGATGGCCGCACCGGTGATGTCGAGGCGCTTCTCCGGCACAATCTCCGGGCCTCCGTCGATAGGTTTACCGCCACCGGACAGGATACGACCGAGCATTTCTCTACCCACGGGCATCTTGATGGTCTCGCCGGTGAAACGGACACCACTGTCCCTGCCGATCCCGGTCGTGGTCTCGAAGACCTGGACAACAACGAGTTCGTCACTCGTGTCAAGAACCTGTCCGCGCTTAATCGTACCGTCGTAAAGGACTATGTTTACGAGCTCCTGATAGGCTACCGGCTCTGTCTTCTCTACGAAAACGAGGGGGCCGGCAATCTTGCTTATCGTCCTGTATTCCTTCATGCTGCCGACCTCAGTGTGTTGAACTCTGCGTCCATCTGCTTCTCGATTTTCTCCAGTTCGGGTTTGTAGTCCTTGATGAACTTGATCTGGGGTAGTTCGCCCTTGGCCTTAACCGCGATGATCTGTGCCGGGCTGACGCCAGCGAGCTGGGCAGCGTAGGCAAGGTCTGCGAATGTCTTGATCGCCTTCATCATGTCATACTGCTTGCTCATATCACAGAATGTATCAACCGCGTCATATGCGTTCTGCTGGAGGAAAATCTCACGGATCATACGGGCGACCTCAATGGTAACCTGTTCTGACTCAGGCAGGGCATCGGAACCGACGAGCTGCACGATCTCCTGCAGTTCTGCTTCCTTCTGGAGGACTTCCATAGCCCAGGACCGGATCTTGGTCCAGTCTGGGGAGACTTCTTTGTCATAGTAGTCCTGGAGAGCTTCGAGATAGAGCGAGTAGGAGTTGAGCCAGTTGATGGCCGGAAAGTGCCGGCGCTGGGAGAGCTTCGCATCCAGTGCCCAGAATACCTTAACGATACGCAGGGTGTTCTGGGTGACCGGCTCGGAGAAATCACCGCCGGGTGGTGAGACCGCTCCGATGACCGATACCGACCCTGATGCTCCGTTCAGGGTCTCGACAAGACCGGCACGTTCGTAGAACTCGGAGAGCCGGGCTGCAAGGTATGCGGGATACCCTTCTTCCCCCGGCATCTCTTCGAGACGGGAGGAGATCTCACGCATCGCTTCTGCCCAGCGGGATGTCGAATCTGCCATCAGCGAGACGTCGTAGCCCATGTCTCGGAAGTACTCCGCGATGGTGATACCGGTATATACCGATGCCTCACGGGCCGCAACCGGCATGTTGGACGTGTTTGCAATAAGTACGGTCCTCTCCATGAGCGGTTTACCGGACTTCGGGTCTTCGAGATGCGGGAACTCCGTAAGGACTTCCGTCATCTCGTTGCCGCGTTCACCGCAGCCTATGTAGACCACGATCTCGGCATCCGACCACTTGGCCAGTTGCTGCTGGGTGACGGTTTTACCGCTCCCGAACGGACCGGGAATTGCGGCTGTGCCACCTTTTGCAATCGGGAAGAGACCATCAAGAATACGTTGACCGGTGATCAGGGGGATTGTCGGATTCTTCTTTTCTTTTACGGGACGGGGAACACGGACCGGCCAGCGCTGAATCATCGGGTACTCGCGACCATCATCGAGGATACAGATAGTCTCGTCAATGGTGAAGTCCCCTTTCTTGATCGTTTTGACCGTGCCGGCTTTTACATTGGGCGGGAGCATGACTTTATGGATGATGTTGGTTTCCTGAACCTCCCCAAGGATTGCTCCAGGTTCGACATTATCACCTGTTTTAACAACAGGCTTGAAGGTCCACTTCTTCTCATGCGAAAGCCCGGGTGCAGAAACACCACGTTCAATGAAGTTGCCCATCTTGGACACAAGTACAGGGAGGGGTCGCTGGATCCCGTCATAGATACTGGTCAGGAGTCCCGGACCGAGTTCAACTGCGAGCGAGAGCCCGGTGTTTTCCACCGGTTCGCCGGGCCTGATACCGGAGGTATCTTCATACACCTGGATGATGATGCTATCACCCTGGATTTTGATGACTTCTCCCATTAGCGCTTCTTTACCGACCTTCACCACATCGTACATGTGGGCGTCAAGATTGACTGCCGTAACGACAGGGCCGGCGATTCTTTTGAGAACCCCTTGTTTCTGTTTTTTTGCATGTTTTTCTTTTACTTCCACAGATCAACACCCACCGATCTCTTGATTCGCTCTCTCATCGACAATCCGCTTTCCTCGCCACCGATTGCGATCACGGTGGGTTTTACGGAGTTTTCAAGGGTAGTCCGAAGTCTTCGGGGAACGCGCTCCATATCGCTGCTGTTGAGTACGAGAATGCCGATATTGCCATCATGGAGAGCATTGTTGATGTATTCGTTGAGTTTCTCGTCATTTTCTGCAGCATATGTCTTTTTTATACCTGCCAGACGGAAACCAAGAATGAACTCGCCGTTACCAATAACTGCAATCTCCATTTAAATCACCAGATATTCCGCTATCCTCTCGGACGGGAGTTTCGATTCTTTTCCTCTGGCAAGCGCCCTGAGATTAAGGACCTCGTACCTTTTTTTCTCGAGATAGACGAGGATCGGATGAATTGAGAAAGGATTCCGTTTGGATATCCGCTCCATCTGGTCAAGCTGGACCCGGGTCAGCCGGGTCTCAACATCATGTATCACTTTCTCACTTTTCAGCTCGTCCAGCAGTGAGAGGAGGAGACTGTTACTGATCTTTTCTTTGAGCTGATCAATAAACTCACTACGGTCCCGAAGGATATTCAGGTTAGTGAAATCTGCCGGGGAAAGAACTCCTCCGGCAATATACATTTCACGTGCGTCTTCTTCGAAGGTATCCGCCCGCAGGCGGAAGAGGGTCTTGATATTCCGGATATCTATATCAAACCTGATAAAATCCAGGAACTGGTTTCCTCCCTTGATACCGCTTTCTCCCTCCGCAATAATCTCAGAGAAGAACTGTTTGTAGAGCTCGTTTTCCAGGCGGGAGAACGAACCGCTTTCTTTTGTCGCCGGATACTCGCGGGAGAGTACCGGATATATCCGGTTCCCCTTGAGGGCTTCAACAATTCTGTCCGGATTATCTTCTGCCAGAAGTCGGTCTAGGGCAGCACGGTCAAGACTGCCTGCAGGGACCAGGATCTCTTTGATCTTTCCAAGCTTCTCACCCTGCATCCTGCCACGCAGTATGGTGAGAACATTCTGGATATCCCAGCGGCGGAGATATGACCGGGTGAACTGTTTCAGGTTTCCCGGAGTAATCTCCAGGATTTTCTGGTATTCCTTCGCAAGGTTCCAGCTCAGGGCTACTTCAATAAGGTCGATTCCCTTAAAGGCCGTACTGAGCTCATCAATCTCCTGCTTGTATTCGGTTTCCTGAATAACACGGATGATTTCCGGGAGGCTCATATTAAGCATCCGCATGTATTCCTCACGAGGTATGAGCTTGGATTTTCTCACCCGCATCCTGGTGCAGACATAGATGTATGGTGCAAAGACACTTTTCACTGCAACCATCGGTATTCCTCCCTATCCAAACAGGATGTCAGATGCATCTTTCAACCCGGATTCCCAGACCTTCGCAAGGAACGTGCGGTAACTGTAATCAATCTGCAATTCGCCTCCATCGCCTTCAACAAGGATCCCCCCGTCGATGTTAACGGGACTACCGACCTTGAACCCGGCAAATTCCGGATTCTCGGATATGACAGCCTTGACTGCTGCCACATCCCGGGAATTGCAATATATTTTTCCCTTCGATAGCTCCTTTTTTGCCTCGGAGAGGAGTTTTTTAATGGCTTCGCGATGGAAGCTTTCAGGGAGGGCGGCAATCTCCAGAAGGATTGATTCATAGACATTATCCAGAAGTGCCTTTTGCGTGTTCAGGAGTTCTCGTTTTACAAGCAGATTAGCTGCAGACACTTCCTGATCGATGATATGGGCCGTCTGCTTTGCCGATTCTGCCTCTGCTGCGAGCTTTATCTCTCCGGCACGCTTGCCAGCTGCTGCAAGGATCCTGTCCGTTTCCTGCTTTGACTCTGCACGTATTTTTTCAGCTTCTTTTTTGCCCTTTTCCCTGATTTCTTCAACAACGGCTTCCAGTCCCATTGTCTTCCCCGGAACTTAGAATATGAGCAGTAATGCCACAACAAGCCCGAAAATGACAATAGTTTCCGGAATGACAGTAAGTAACAGGACAAGCCCGAATACGTCCTTGTTTTCCGCGGTTGCTCCAACCGCTGCAGAACCAATAGCCATCTCCGCGACACCTGAAGCGATACCGGTGATTCCAACGGCGAGACCTGCGCCGATAGCTTTCATTCCAATCTGCGATGCCTTCATTAATTCAACGTCAGTAATTACTGCTGCTACAACTTCTGCTGCCATTTTTAATCCTCCGTAAATCTTCTGTTAAGTCCGAAAGGACTGTACTTCCTGCCTCCACCCTTATAGAATTTGGTGAAGAATTCAACGTAATGCAACCTGATCGAATGCAGACCGCCCCCGAGAATGCCAAGCGCTGTGTTCAGCGCGTGTCCTACCAGGAAAACGGCAACACCCATGATGATAAAGAGGACACCCACAATGGTGATGTTCTCAAGCTGGGGATCGATGAGCATACCGATTGCAATGTAGTTCACCACCATGGCGATTGCCACCGAAGAAAGTCCCACAGCTACGATACGTGCGTAAGAAAGCACGTGGCTGATAATTGTCGGGAGTTCAACGAGCTCGAGCCCGGAATCCCGTGCGATGAATACAACTCCGGCAATAAGCATCACAGCACCAACAACAGCTGCAATATTCAGGCCGCTAACAATTTCTGGCAATGTGGTAAAGTCAGGCATGTACGGCATCTGGACTATCGACCAGATAACCATAAGGATGCCCCACATGACGCAGATCCAGCCGAAATTAGCCATAACTGCCTTGATCCGGTGATCGCCATGATCCTGACGTGCATGGTTTACCATCCCGAGAACACGCCCAAGCGTGATGTGAAGGAGTCCGATCCAGATCGCAAGGATCATCAGTTCGGGAATCTGGGGGCCATGTCCGGTGGCATGGGCACCGATATTCAGGTGCCGGCTGAACATTATGGGGCTCCAGGGGAGTGCGAATCCCAAAAATTCACTATAGAGCAGGCCAAAGAGGATACTTGAGAAACTGGCGTTCCGTAGTACGGTAAGCAGTTGGGTACCCTCTTCACCCTTCAGGAACTTCCGCAGCCCCAGACACATTGCAAGAAGAATCAACCCGTATCCCACATCTCCTAGAATCAGCCCGAAAAAGATGGGGAACACGATGGAGAGCATGAGCGTCGGATCGAGTTCAGAATATCTCGGGCGGGAGTATACGTCCATGAGCATCTGCGTAGGTTTTGCAAATGGGGGATTATGGTACTCTACCGGCACAACATCATGCTCAAGGTCGGTGGGAAGTACGGTAACAAAAATTTTCCCTCCCGTGGCTCTGACAAGCGCCTGTTTAAGGTCTTCAACACTTGTAGAGGGAACCCACCCTTCTGCAACAAACGTCTCGTCTGTCGTTGCAAACCGAAGGGGTGCCTCCGTCTGAGCAACCTGTACTTTTAAAATCTCCTCGCATGCAACCAGGAACTCGGCATGTGTCTCTTTTATCACATCCAGTTTCCGGCTGATATCCTCAATCTCCTTTTTAAAGGATGCGATTTGAGATGAATAAAAGGAAATGCGTTCCTGGGGAACCCCGGACTCATCAGGGATCGTGACCGCCTGATATCCTGCCTCCTGTAATTCTTTTTCAACCACGTTCCGGTGAGAAACAGGGGCGATAACAACAATGAAATGTCTGCCCTTTCCTTTTGAAACGAACGTTTCATGAGGTACGGAAAACGATACCTCTTTTTCAACATATCCCGCAAAAACAACAAGATTCGAATACCCCCGGTACAGATCGAGGTCGCCGGGAATACCTGTAAAGGGAGTGAGCTCGCTAACCTTTTGCTCGTGCTCTTTTACTTTTGTTTCAAGTTTTGAGCGTTCTACGGTTAGTCCCTCAACTTCCTTCTCGATTGCAGGGAGATCACGCTCAATCAGCGTCTGAAGTCCGGACTGTTTGAGTCGCTGCTTTACTTCAAAATCCTCGCTGCGGATGGAAAACGTATTCTGAATCGTACGTATCTTGACAAGATCCCCGGACGCTTCACTCGCTCCCACAAGGGGTGTGCCGATCTTAAAGCCTTCATAGCCTTCTGCAGAAGCTTCGATATAATCCTCGATATGGAACAGATTGTGGCGATACAGCTCTGCAATAACAGGACCCATCTGGTTCCTGGTGGCTGCGATGAGCAGTTTGCTCATCTGCTCAGGCTTTAGCATGCAGCTGCTCCTTGAACCGCATAACCAGGAGCTGCACTGCTTTGTTCAGGTTTTTTGAACCTTTCTCCCTGATTGCCGCTGCCCGCTGATTGCCACTTTTTATGATTTCGGCGTGCTTGGATGCCGCCTGGT
>Ga0209079_10000233_pt1 | contig 24405 bp, 22 predicted proteins | sample PPLLaktember2015_2_FD_187259 | JGI IMG/M metagenome (GOLD analysis project Ga0209079, IMG submission 187259) | Freshwater sediment microbial communities from Prairie Pothole Lake near Jamestown, North Dakota, USA - PPLs Lake P7 Core (6) Depth... | ecosystem: Environmental > Aquatic > Freshwater... | reverse complement strand
CGATCTGATCGGGATTCAGTTCCTCGCCTTTGTCGAAAGGGCCTGACGGGCTGCGCCGGATTTTCCGGATAATGGAGCCGAGATGGTCACGGATGATGATCTGCCCCAGCTTTTCGTGAGTGAGGTGAAAGCCGTGGAGATAGTTGTCGTCAAAGAAGTGGCAAAAGGGGCCGTGACCGATGTCATGGACCAAGGCAGTTACCCGCAGGAGTTCCTCGACATAGTTGGCCGACGGGACGTCCTTCACGACCTTCTTGAGATAGGGGTACAGATGCCGGGCAAACCGTCCGGCGACGTGCATCGTGCCGAGTGAATGGACGAAACGGGTATGTTCAGCCGAGGGGTAGACCCAGCGCGCGCTCTGGAGTTGGTAAATGTAGCGAAGCCGCTGGACCCAGGGCGAATCGATCAGGTCCTTCTCTGTGCGCTCGTGCGGATCGGGAGTCGCGTAGGGGACGGTGAACGACACATACTTGTGGATCGGATCGGCGATGAGGGCTGAGCCGTCATAGGGGGCATTGATGGGTTCGTCAACCTGTTGCATAACAGAGCTGTATCTTAGCCCAGCTGATCATGGGGCGGCAATGGCGCCTGATCCGATGAGGAGGTTGAACGACGATATTTCGAAATGAAATAGCAGGCGGCCGGGTAGGCCAGGAGCGATCCGATGAGGCTAAGGACGATGCCTCCCAGGACAAACGGCGCAGCGTAAGGCAGCACTTGTTGATAGAGACCGGAAAAGCTGAGATCGTGCCAGTCGAATGCCGGCGTATCGGTTCTTCCGATCAGCAATGCGCCGCTCCAGTAGGTCGCGCCGAGAATAGGGACGATCGTCCAGGGATTGTTGATAAGGGCTCCGGCCAGCAGAGCCACAAAGTTCAGCTCGAACAACCAGGTGAACAAGCCGACGAGAATCATGTGAAAGCCGTAGGCGGGGCAGAAGGCAATGAACACACCGAGCGCAAAGGCAAAGGCCGTGCGCTGGGGCGATTCCTGAAGGTGCAGGACCTGGCGAAGAAGTGTGCGGAAGGAATTGCGGTCAGCCACAGTGTCTCATTCGTTAGGTGAAATGGCGATAGCTGGTGATCGGCAAGGGCACTCTGGTGCCGTTGCAAGTGAGAGAGTGCAGACCGAACCGGCGTGGGCGGATCGTACCGATTTTTGTGACCTGAAATCGCCTGGCCCGGGCCTGACGCTCGAGCGTACGCTCGTTGCGTGGAGCGACGGTAAAGAGCAGTTCATAGTCTTCCCCGCCTGCCAGTGCGAGTGTGCTGGGATCTATCTTCTGCCGGTTGGCATAGGCTTGACAGGCCGGTGAAATAGGGAGACGTGAGAGTTCAATGTCCGCTCCTACCCGGCTGGCTTCGCACAGGTGGCGGAGATCACCGGAGAGTCCATCTGATAGATCGATCGCAGCAGCCGCCAACTGTGCCTGATTGAGCCAGAGGCCTTCCCGTACGCGGGCGGTCGGGTGCCGGTGCCGGTTGATCAGAAAGTCCCGGTCGATCATGGTCAGCGCGGTTCCTCGACGGGGGGCTCGGCGATTCGTGAGCAGCTGGAGCCCTGCGAGTGAATCTCCGAGCGTGCCGGTGACGTAGATTCCGTCTCCGACCCGTGCGCCTTTTCGGAAGAGTGCATGACCTCGTGCTGTAGTGCCGAGGAGGGTAATGCTGAGGAAGAGCCCCTGGTGTGAGGCGGAGGTATCTCCTCCGATTAGACGCACCTCATGCCGATCACACGCCGACATGAGTCCCCGATACAGTGCGTGAACATCGGCTGCGCGGAGTGTGGGCGGAATTGCAATCGACACCAGAAGAAACCGCGGGGTGGCGCCCATGGCCGCGACATCGCTCAAATTGGCCATGGCTGCCCGGTAGCCGACTGACATCGGCGAGGCAGTGCGCAGATCGAAATGGACGCCTTCTGTCAGGAGGTCGGTGGTGAGGACGACCCAGTCACCGGCGGGAATCGAGACAACCGCGGCATCGTCACCGATACCTTTCCGAATCAACGGGCTGCGCCGTTCATGCCGGTGTTGGAGTTGCCGGATGAGCGGAAATTCCTGGATGGGCTGCGTGGCCTTCCGGCGGGCCATAGGTGCCAACGTTAGGAGCGGAGGTGAGCGGGCAAGGCCATGATGGTGGCCCGTGCGGCTCCGCCTCCGGCGGTTCTTCGGCTCTTCGGTGTCCGCGAGGGTTTGTTCCGCGCGGCCGCCGAAGGGGTGGAATTCTTCTTGGGCGCTGCCGTTGCCTTCGGTTTTCGGCGCAGGGCTACCTTCATGACATCGTCCATCGTGTCGGCAAAGTGCAGCTGAATGCCCTTTAAGATGTGCTTGGGGATTTCTTCCAGGTCTTTCTTGTTTCGCCGCGGGAGGATCACAGTCGTGAGCATGGCCCGTTTGGCCGCGAGAATTTTTTCCTTGAGTCCCCCGATGGCCATGACGCGGCCGCGCAAGGTAATTTCGCCGGTCATCGCAAGGTCTCGCCTGACAGGAATGCCCGACAGCGCCGAGGCAATCGCGGTGGCCATCGTAATGCCGGCAGAGGGACCGTCTTTGGGGATGGCTCCGGCCGGGACATGGATGTGGAGATCCTGCTTACTGAACATGTCCGGATTGAGATTGAGTGTTTTTTCCCGTGACCGGACATAGCTGAGGGCGGCCTGGGCGGATTCCTTCATGACGTCGCCGAGATGTCCTGTGAGCGTCAGATGACCCTTCCCCTTCATGGCGGTGGCTTCAATGTAAAGCACATCGCCGCCCGACTCGGTCCAGGCCAATCCGGTGGCGACGCCGATTTCATCTTTTTCGAGTTCGGCCTCCGGGACATATTTGGGGACGCCCAGGTACTTGTGCAGGTTCGCCGGATTCACAGGAAAGCCCTGGCCTTTCCCTTCGGCGACTTTCTTGGCGACTTTCCGCATCACGTTGGCGATTTCTCGTTCCAGATTTCGGACGCCGGCTTCACGCGTGTAGTTGGTGATGATCTGCCGCAATGCCTGGTCACTCACCTTCACATGTTTGGTGGTGATGCCGTGCTCAGTGAGTTGGCGGGGAATCAGATAGGTTTGTGCGATACCCAGCTTCTCTTCCTCGGTGTAGCCGGGAATTTCGATGATCTCCATCCGGTCGCGCAGAGCCGGAAGGATCGGATCGATCAAGTTCGCCGTTGTGATGAACATGACTTCAGTCAGATCAAATGGCACGGCGAGATAGTGGTCGGTGAAGGCGTTGTTTTGTTCGGGATCCAGCACCTCGAGCAGCGCCGCGGAGGGGTCTCCGCGGAAGTCCATGCCGACTTTATCGACTTCGTCGAGCATAAAAACGGGATTCGCCGTACCGGCTTGCTTCATCCCTTGGATCAGGCGTCCGGGGAGTGCGCCGACGTAGGTGCGGCGATGGCCGCGGATCTCCGCTTCGTCGCGCACGCCACCGAGGCTGATGCGGACGAATTCCCGTCCCAGGGCTTTGGCGATGGATTTTCCCAGCGATGTTTTTCCGACTCCCGGAGGGCCGACGAAGCAAAGGATCGGGCCCTTCATCTTCTCTTTAAGTTTCCGGACGGCCAGGTATTCGAGGATGCGCTCTTTGACCTTTTCGAGGTCGTAGTGGTCTTCATTGAGTACCCGGGCGGCGGCTTTAAGATCGAGGTTGTCTTTGGACCGTTTCGACCACGGCAATTCGACCATCCATTCGAGATAGGTACGGACCGTGGCGGACTCGGCGGTATCCGGATGCATCTTCTCCAGCCGCTTGAGTTGTTTGTCCGCTTCTTTCAACACTTTTTCGGGCATCTTGGCATCGGCGATCCGTTTCTTGAACTCCGTGACCTCTTCTGCCCGCTCGTCGAGTTCGCCCAGTTCTTTTTGGATCGCTTTGAGCTGTTCGCGCAGGAAGTACTCCCGTTGCGTTTTGTCCATCTCGCCCTTGGCCTGCGCCTGAATTTTCTGCTGCATCGAGAGGACTTCGATTTCTTTCCCGAGAATGTCGCTGACCCGTCGGAGCCGTTGGATCGGGTCCGGAAGCTCCAGCACGCTTTGCGTCACGTCGACCTTGAGCCCGAGGTTTGAGGCCACCATGTCGGCCAGGCGTCCGGGCTCTTCCAGATTTTCGATGACGACCATGACGTCGGGAATCAGGACTTTTCCCAGGCTGACGATCCGTTCGATCTGCTCCTTGACCGTCCGCATGACGGCCTCGGATTCCAGCGTCGAAGCAGTGATCTTGGTGTCGGGCATCTTGTCGATGCGCACGGAGTAGTAGGGGTCGGATTGAATGTAATTTGTGACCTTGGCTTTGGCGATGCCTTGCACGAGAATCTTGATCCGCTCATCGGGCAGCTTGAGCATGCGCATGATGATGCCGACGGTGCCGATCGCGTGAATGTCGTCGGGTGTCGGATTCTCGACATCGAGCGCCTTTTGGGTGGCCAGAAAGATCATGCGATTGCCGGCCAGGGCCGCTTCGATGGCCTTGATGGACATCTCGCGTCCGACAAACAGCGGTAATACCATATAGGGGAAGACGACAATATCGCGAACGGGCAGGAGCGGCAGCTGGTCAGGGACTTCTACGTTTTGGGGAGGCTGAAGGTCTTGTTCAATCGAGTCAGTCATGGAGCATCTGCCCTTTTCTGCGTTGGTGTCCCAAGCGAGCGGTGATCCACCCGGCGTTGCGGCGGTTGCGGCTCTGCGATCAGGTACGACGAGTGCCCGTGGCCGGACGCATTCTGTTTGAGAGGTATTCGTGAAAGTCAGGCCCGAGGGAAGGGTTCTTGAGCGCAAACTCCACTGTTGCAATTAAGAATCCCAACTTGTCTCCCGCATCGTGGCGGTGCCCCACGACCTCGTGGGCGTACATCGGTGATTTCTTCGCCAGTTCCTTCAAGGCGTCGGTCAACTGGATCTCACCATTTTTCCCCGGGCGTGTTTTTCGTAAGATCGGGAAAATCTCCGGCGGAAGGATGTAGCGTCCAATGACGGCGAGATTGGACGGCGCCTCAGCGGGTGACGGCTTCTCGACCAGGTCGTCCACGCGATGCAGGCCTTTCCCGAGCTTCGTCGGTGTGACAATCCCGTAGCGCCCCACATCTTGTTTAGGAACTTCCTGTACACCCAGAACGGCCCCATGGCGTTTCTTATACACGTGGATCAGTTGTGCAAGTGCCGGGACCTGGGCGTCGATGATTTCATCTCCGAGGATGACCGCGAAGGGTTCATCGCCGATCAGATGCTGCGCGCAGAGAACGGCATGGCCCAATCCCAAGGCTTCGGACTGGCGGACATAGCAAAAATTTGCGAGGTTCGAAATTTGGCGGATCTGGTTGAGCATCTGGGACTTGCCGGTCCCTTTGAGATTTTCTTCCAGCTCGACGGAGCGGTCGAAGTGATCTTCGATGGCGCGTTTACCTCGGCCCGTGATGACGATGATGTCTTCGATGCCTGAGGCGACGGCTTCTTCAACCGTGTATTGAATCAACGGTTTGTCGACCAGCGGCAACATTTCTTTCGGGGAAGCTTTCGTGGCGGGAAGGAAGCGAGTGCCGAGGCCTGCCGCAGGGATGATGGCTTTTCTGACGGTGTGCGATGACATCGGTGGGATAGTATGTGATGGGTGAAGTGAAGTCAAGAAACGGGCAATCTTTCTCGGCCGAATCATGCAGCGGTTGTGACGCCGCCATAATCCTTTACATCATTGAAAGGGCTCAATATAATCCGAGAGTTTTGCGCCATGGGTCGCATCTGCTTCCATTGGACAGCGCGTGGGGAATCGGCTCTTACCGAGAGGGACGCTGCGAACGGCGGTTCCTCGGAATAGGATCGGCCGAGTGACATGACTTCGGCTCAGGCCTTTTGGGAGTTTCGGTTACGGTCTCAGGATATCGTGGCCGTCTACACTATTATGGTAGGGGGATCGGGGTTTGTGTTGTTGAGCGGGTATGGGAAGCTCCAATGGTGTGTCGTGATGCTGGTGCTCATCGTTTCCTGCCTGGTGGTGGGGGATGCGGTCGCTCAGGTCGCCGGCCTCAAGGTCAAGACCATCGAGATCCGTGGAAATAAACGGATCGAGCTGCCTGCGATCGCCGGGCGTCTGACGCTCAAGGCCGGTGATCCATACACGCCGGAAACGGTCCGTGGGCAGGTTAAAATTCTGTACGATACGGGGTTTTTCGAGGATGTGCAGGTCGAGACCGAAGCGGGTGAGGGAGGCACGGCGGTGGCGTTTGTCGTGCGGGAGAAGCCCTTCATTACCGAGATCGTGTACGACGGAAATGAAAATCTGAGCGACGATAAGCTCAAAGAAAAGACCACGATCAAGAGTCAATCCTTTCTGGATCAGCAGCAAGCCAAAGAAAGCGCTGAGAAAATTCGTCTCGCCTATCAGGAGGACGGCTATTACAACGCGCAGGTGATCCCGGTCGTGCAGACCTTGGACGAAGACCGTAAGCGCCTGACCTTCTTTGTGAAGGAAGGGGACAAGGCCAGGGTCAAGGCTGTCGTCTTTGAAGGTATGCGCGCGGCGACGAAAGAAGAAGTCTTCAAGGTCACGGCCACGCGCGAGTGGATTCCCTGGTACGGGCTCTTCACGCAATTGAAGTTGCCTTCGTTCGTATCGGACGCCGGTATTCTGAAACATGATGAGTTGGCGAACGATGTCGAGCGGGTGAAGGAAATCCTGCTGAATAAGGGTTACCTGAATGTGCAGGTCGGATTGCCCACTGTGGAACTCACGGAAGACAAGAAGTGGTTCATCATCACGTACTCCGTATCGGAGGGAGAACCCTTTACCGTTGCAGAAGTCGGCTTTCGGGGCTACACCGTCTTCGAGGAAGCGGAACTTCGTGACAAGCTGAAGATCAAGGACGGCGAGATCTTTCAACGGGCCAAGATTCGCGACGAAATCACCCGTCTCACGGACATGTACGGCAGCAAGGGGTATGCGTTTGCCGATGTCGTGCCGAACGTGAATCCGAACAATGAAGAGCGCACCGCCAGCATCATTCTCAATATTAAGGAAGGCGAGATGATGCGGATCCGGCAGATCAATATCAACGGGAACGACAAGACCCGCGACAACGTGATTCGCCGGGAAATCCGTGTCGACGAACAGGATGTCATCGACACGCCCTCACTGAAGCGGAGTTTTCAGCGGCTGAACAACCTGAACTTTTTTGAGACCGTTGAAATTCTGCCCGCGCAAGTCGAGGCGGACAAGGTCGATCTGAATGTTCGAGTCAAGGAAAAGCCCACCGGCCAGTTCAGCGTCGGCGGCGGGTTCAGCACCCTTGATAAGCTCGTCGCCATTGCGGATATTACGGAAGGCAATATCGGCGGAAATGGCTACATGGGCCGTATCCGCGGCCAGCTCGGCCAGCAACGGTCCCTCGGCCTGATCACCTTCCGTAATCCCTATTTGAATGACGGATTGACATCCCTCCAGCTCGATATCTATCGCAGTATGACGAACTACATTTCCTACTTTGAAGAGAAATCCGGCGCCAGCGTGACGTTCGGGCGTTGGTTGTCCGAGTATGTGACCGGAAGCATCAGTCTCGTGGCTGAACAGTTGAACTTTTCGGATCCCCAGCCCGGACTTTGTCCGGACCTCTTGCCGTTGATTTGCCGTCAGCTGGGTAATCAGACGACGACCGGATTTCGGACGACGCTGTTCCGGGATACCAGAGACTACTTTCTCGATCCTCGAAACGGCTGGCGCGTCGGCGGCGGGTTTGATCTTGGCACGCCCATGCTGGGAGGATCGAACAACTTCTACAAATACACGATCGATGTCATGAAATATACTCCGCTGCCGTTCGATACCCGATTCTCGGTTCGTGCCCGGTTCGGGGTGGTAGAGGGAATGAACGGGAAGGAAATTCCACTCACCGAGCGGTTTTTCGTCGGCGGTATCAATACGATGCGCGGATTCGTTTTCGGAACAGCCGGCCCCGTAGTCCCGAATATTTATTCGATCGTCGGAGCGGCAAAGCAGTTGATTTTCAACTTTGACTATATCTTTACGGTTTCAGCCGATGCCAAACTCAACGGGGTGATTTTCTTCGATTACGGGAAGGGTTTCGACGACAATGAGAAACTCTCGTTGAACCTGAGAGAGGCTGTCGGCATTGAAGGCCGCTGGATCTCTCCGTTCGGACCGTTGCGTGTCGCCTATGGACTCAATCTTGCGCCGAGGCAGGGGGAACGGCAGGGCGTATTTGAGTTTACGATCGGGTCACTGTTCTAATGGTGAATGGAAGGGACTCTGTGACAAGAATGGCTGCGACGAGGGGGCGCTGTTGGAACGGTGGTGTGGGGCTGCTGGCCGTTGTGCTGCTTGCCGCGAGCGGCTGTGCGGGAGCCGGTGCTGGAGCCAAAGTCGAGGGGAAAATAGGGGTATTGGATCCCGCCAGAATTCTGTCGGATACCAATGCGGGGAAAAAAGCGAAAGACAACCTCACGGCCTTTTCCAAGAATAGACAGACCCTGATCGAGCTTGATGAAAAAGAATTGCGTCGGCTGGAAGAGGATTTCGTCAAGCAGGCCAGTGTGTTGAGTCCCACGGCCAAACGGGAACGGGAGGAAGCGTTCCGCCGGCGTATGCAGGAGTACCAGCAAAAGGTGACGGAGCTGAATCGGGAAGTGCAGGAGAAGCAGAAGGATGTGATGGACGGGTTCCGCGAAAAGATCGAGACGGTGACCGGCAAGGTCGCGAAGCGGCTGGGCCTGCAGATCGTCGTGGACAGCAGCAAGGGCGGGGCAACGCTCTATCGCGAGGATACGCTCGACATTTCGAATCAAGTGATCGAAGAGTTCAATCGGGACTATCCCTAGCAGGAGGAGAGAGATTATATGAAACGACAGCATGTGATCGGGATACTCGGGGTGCTGGTGGCGAGCCTGTGGTGTGTCCATACGGCTGTGGCGGCGGAGGCGTTTAAGGTCGGGGTCATGGATCAGCAGGCGGTGATGGAGCAATCCAAATCCGGCAAGCGGGCGCTGGAGGAGATGAAGAGCTATTCGCTGACCCGGCAGAAAATCGTCAATTCCGATGATCAGGAATTGAAGGAAATGGAGGCGTCCCTCCAGGATCCGAACAGCAAGTTGAGCGAGCAGACGAAACAGGAAAAACAGGAGCAATTCCGGACGAAGCTGGAAGCCTATCAGCGCCGGCTCGCAGACTTTAATCGGGAAGTCCAGCAGAAACAGCGCGAGATGGTGACGGAGTATGCCAAGAAGATTGCGGCTGCCGCGCAAACCGTTGCGCAGAAGGAAGGCTATCAGGCCATTCTCGACAAGGGCAGCGACGCCATGGTGCGGATTGTGTTGTATCATCAGCCCGCACTGGATGTGACGGACCGGATCGTGAAAGAATTCGATCTCCAGAATAAGTAGCGTGGCGGTATGGTGACGTGACGGGGAACAGAGGAGGCGACGGCCATGGCAGTGATGGAGCAGGCAGAGATTCAAGCATTACTCCCGCACCGGTATCCCTTCCTATTAGTTGATCGGGTGCTGGAGTTAGATCCCGACCGGCGAATTGTGGCGATTAAAAACGTGACGATCAATGAGCCCTTCTTTCAGGGCCATTTCCCCGGCCGGCCGGTGATGCCCGGGGTGCTTATTCTGGAGGCGATGGCGCAGGTCGGCGGCGTGTTGGCCTTTAAGTCTGTGCAGGTCACCGGTCGACCGGTCGTCTATCTGACCGGCATCGATAGCGCAAAGTTCCGGAAACCGGTAGTGCCGGGGGATCGCCTGCGGTTTGAGGTGGATGTGGTCAAGAAGCGGGCGCCCTTCTGGAAGATGCAGGCCAAGGCGTATGTCGATGACGATGTGGTGTGTGAAGCGGAAGTGACGGCCATGGTGACAGAGGAGAAGACCGAGGCCCGTCAATAGTCATCCGTCATGCGTCAACCGTGAGAGATCGTAGAGCTGAGCTATGACTTTTCTCAAGCGAGTGACGAATGACCATTGGCGATTGACGTTTCCCATTGGAGGTTCAGCGTGCAGATTCATGCGACAGCAATAGTTCATCCGGGCGCGAAATTGGCGGACGATGTGGTCGTCGGACCGTTTTGTCTGATCGGCGAGCATGTCTCGATCGGGAGGGGAACCAAGTTGCTCTCCCACGTGACGGTCGACGGGTGGACCGAGATCGGCGAGCGGAACGAGCTGCATCCCTTCTCGTCCATCGGCGGCCCGCCCCAGCACTTGGGATATAAAGGTGAGCCGACCAAGGTAGTCATCGGCGACGACAATATCCTGCGGGAATATGTCACGGTCAATCGGGCCACGGTTCAAGGCGGGGGGCTCACCTCCGTCGGCAATAAAAATTTTCTGATGGCCTATGTGCATGTCGCCCATGATTGCCGCTTAGGGAATCACCTGATCCTGGCAAATGCCGCCAGTTTGGCCGGGCACATTACGATCGGCGATCATGCCATCATCGGCGGGTTGACGGGCGTGCACCAGTTCGTGCGCATCGGAGCCTATGCCATGGTCGGAGGGTGTTGCGGAGTCGTCCAGGACGTACCGCCGTTTACGCGGGCAGCCGGCGGGTATCGGTCAAAACTCTACGGATTGAACTCGATCGGATTGCGCCGCCACGGATTTTCCGGCGAGCGGATTTCGGTGTTGAAGAAGGCTTACGATCTGCTGTTCCGCGAGGGCCATCGATCCGCCGAAGCGATCAAGCTGGCCCGGGCGGAGTTCAAGGATCAGGCGGATGTCGCCCAGATTCTGACCTTCATGGAAGCCACCAAGCGTGGAATTTCCCGTTCGATCGGGAAGGACCAGGGCGATGAGGATGAATCCGCGTGACCGCCTCAATGCCCACCGAAGACAAACGGATCGGACTGATCGCCGGGAACGGGCGTTTTCCGATTATCTTTGCCGACAACGCCAGGAAATTGGGCTACTTTGTGTCGGCCGTCGCCCATGTGGGAGAGGCGGAGCCTGAACTCGAACAGCATGTCGACAGCATCCACTGGGTGAAGATCGGCCAGCTCAACAAGCTGATCAACGCCTTCAAGAGCGACAACGTGCAACGCGCAGTCATGCTGGGCGGCGTCAAGAAGACCCATGTCTTTACGACGGTGCGGCCGGACCTGCGGGCGCTGGCCTTGTTCGCACGGGTCGCGCTCTGGCGGGACGATGACATTCTTCGTGAAATTGCCGCGGAGATCGAGCGGGAAGGGATTACGATTTGCGAGTCCACCTTTGGTCTTGAAGGTATTCTTGTCGAAGAAGGGACGCTCGCCTCACGTGAACCATCCAAAAAAGAGTGGGACGATATTCGATACGGCTGGGAAATGGCCTATGAAATCGGGCGTCTCGACATCGGACAATGTGTCGTGATCAAAGACCGAGTCGTGGTGGCGGTCGAAGCGGTCGAGGGGACCGATGGCGCGATCAAGCGGGGCGGCGAATTGGCGAAAGACGGCGCGGTCGTTGTGAAACGGTGCAAGCCGCAACAGGATCTCCGATTCGACTTGCCGGCCATCGGGCCGCGAACGATCGAAGTCATGACCTCAGTCAATGCGAAGGTCCTAGCCGTGGAAGCCGGGCGAACCGTGATGCTGGATCGGGACCTGCTCTTGGAGAAGGCACGCCAGGCCGGTATTGCCGTGATCGGGATCAAGCATCTTGAACCGATCAAAGCGTAAGTGAGCGAGAGGGAAAATATTCAGTGAAGGATTTGCGGGCAGGCGTCATAGGTGTCGGACATCTCGGGCAGCACCATGCGCGTCTCTACGCGTCCATCCCCGGCGTGACACTCGTCGGAGTCACTGATCAGAGTGCTGAACGAGCGCAAGAAATCGCGGGCCGGCACGCGGCGCAACCCTATCGCAATCCTGAAGATCTGCTGGAAGACGTCGATCTGGTCAGTGTGGCCGTGCCCACTTCCTCTCACTATGCCGTAGCCAAGCTGTGCCTCGAAGCCGGCAAACATGTGTTGGTCGAGAAGCCGATTGCCGTGCAGCCGGCTGAGGCACATGAACTGGTGGCGCTGGCCAAGGCGAAGGGTTGCCGGTTGCAAGTCGGCCACAGCGAACGCTTCAACCCGATCATGCGGCTGATGCGGCCGCACATCCAGCGCCCGGTGTTTATCGAGGGGCATCGACAGGGTGGGTATAGCCCGCGCGGGACGGACGTGGACGTGGTGTTGGATCTGATGATTCACGACCTTGACCTGGTCTTGTCGTTCAATCCAGGCCCAGTCGAAGAGGTGCGTGCCTCCGGGGTCGCAGTGCTCTCCCCGACGATCGATATCGCCCAGGCCCGCATTCAGTTCCGTAGCGGCTGTGTGGCGAATCTCACCGCGAGTCGGGTGTCGACGAACAAGATGCGGCGGTTACGGCTGTTCCAGCGGGAGCAGTATCTCTCGATCGATTTCCAAACCCGGCAGGCGGTGATCTCACGGCGCCGCATCGTTCCCGGTGCACCGTCTGAACTCGATGCCGAAACATTTCAAGGGAACGCTGACGAGCCGCTCAAGCTTCAGCTGGAGTCCTTTGTCCAGGCCATCCGTGCGGGATCACGGCCTGAGGTCTCGGGAGAAGACGGGGCCGCAGCGCTGGATGTCGCGCATCAGGTCTTGGCCGCCATTGCTGAGTATACGGCCCGTGTGCAATCCCAATCCGAACGGTGACGGTCAGCGTCGTAGGTCCGTTGGATTTCCGGGGCGGACTCCTCAGAGTAACCCGATTCTCAAATTGAGAGCATGTCGATGCCGCAGATTTTGATCGTAGCCGGAGAGGCCTCCGGTGATCTTCATGGTGCCAATCTAACCCGGGCGCTTCGTGAGCTCGATCCCGCTGTCCGAGTAGTGGGGGTGGGCGGGGCTGCGATGAAGGCCGCGGGCGTACAACTGGTGGAAGGGTTCGGGCATCTTGATGTGATGGGGATCGTCGGATTGTCGGCTCTCCGAGCGATCATCCGCCGGTTTGCCGCCATGCGCCGGCTGCTCCGGTCTGAACGGTGGGATGCCGTGGTTTTCATCGACAATCCCGGGCTCAATCTCCGCTACGCCTGGTTTGCCAAGTCGGCAGGATTGCGGGTGATTTATTACATCGCGCCGCAGATCTGGGCCTGGCGGCCGGGCCGCATGAAGTATATTCAACAGCGTGTCGATCAGGTGATGGTGATTCTTCCGTTCGAAGCCGCGCTGTATCAGAAGGTCGGCCTGCCCTGTACCTTTGTCGGCCATCCGCTGCTGGATGCTGTTGCCCCGCACTATGATCAGGCGAAACTTCGCGAGCAATTCGGGTTGAAGCCGAGCGGTCGGGTCGTCGCGCTCTTGCCGGGAAGCCGGAAGGCTGAGGTGCGCCTGCATCTCCCGATTCTCCTGGAAGCGGCAGAGCGATTGATGCGCGACGACCCGACGACGCAATTTCTCATGGCGCAGGCCTCGACGATTGCCGATGATCTCATTCAGCCGCTGCTGCAGAACAGCCCGGCGCCGGTGACCGTGATCGCGGAGCAGGCGAGCGAGGTGATGGCGGCTGCGGATCTTCTCTTCGTGGCGTCGGGGACCGCGACGCTGCAGGCGGCGGTTGTCGGGACGCCGATGGTGCTGCTCTATCAGGCGCATTCCTGGTTGACTTATCGGCTGGCCCGGCTGCTGATCCGGGTGAAGTGGATCGGACTGGTCAATCTGGTGGCCGGCCGGACGGTGGTGACGGAGTTGATTCAACATGAAGCCACGGGCGCAAGGGTGTATCATGAAGCTCGGCGGTTGTTAGATGATCCTGCCGCCTATGATGAAATGAAACGGAGTCTGCAGGCCGTAAAAGCCAGTCTCGGAGAGCCAGGTGCTTCCCGTAGAGCTGCCCAGGTGGTGTTGAACGCATGTCGAGCTTAGAGCGATTTCTCCGGTTGCTGAAATATGTCCGGCCCTATCGGGGCCGGTTTATCGCGGCGATCGTCTGCTCCGGTATGGTGGCGGCGTTGTCCGGCGTGTATGCCTGGCTGGTGAAGCCGGTGCTGGATGGGATTTTTATCGAGAAGGATGAATCTCTGCTGCTGGTGCTTCCGCTCGCGCTCCTGGCGGTATCGATCGTCAAAGCGTTTTTCAGCTACGGTCAGACCTATCTCATGAACTACGTCGGCAACCGGGTGATCGCCGACATCCGCCAGGCGCTCTTCCTCCATTTGATGCGGCTGCCGGTCGGCTACCACGACGCCAATACCTCCGGAAGGTTGGTCTCTCGCGTCGTAAATGATGTGGGATTGATGGCGAATGCCGTCTCCAACGTCCTGAAAGATATTTTCCAGCACGCCTTGACGTTCATCGTGATGCTTGGCGTCATCGTCTACCAAAATTGGCAACTGGCTGGATTGTCGATCATCGTCATCCCGCTCGCCGTGGTGACGATGTCCCGCATGGGCCGCCGGCTTCGATCCCTGGCCACCAGCGGACAGGAGCGGATGGGGGATATGTCCTCGACGGTGCAGGAGACGTTATCCGGCATTCGGATGGTCAAAGCGTTCCGTCGCGAGGAAGCGGAGGCGGCGCGATTCGAGCAGAGTAACCGGGCCTTTCTGAGTACGACGCTGAAGGCTAATCAAGTGTGGTCGATCGGATCCTCGCATATGGAAGTGATCGGCGTGGTCGGGGTGGCCGTGATCATCTGGTACGGCGGCTACCTGGTCCTTCATGGCAGCATGACGCCGGGTGCCTTCTTTTCGTTTCTGACGGCGATGTTCATGGCTTACACGCCGATTCGAAAATTGGCCGGGGCGAATAATCTGATTCAGCAGGCCTTGTCTGCCTCGGAGCGGGTGTTTGAAGTGCTGGATCTGGAGACAGAGCAGGCACAGGACCGGGGCACGCTCGTTTGCCAGGGAATCTCCGACCGGATCGAATTGCGGGGGGTGTCGCTCAGCTACAGCGGGCAGACGACGCCGGCCTTGACGGGAGTCGATCTCGCCATCCGTGCAGGCGAAATGGTGGCGCTGGTCGGGAGCAGCGGCAGCGGAAAGTCTACGCTAGTCAGTCTGTTGCCGAGATTTTACCAGCCGACGAGCGGGCAGATATTGCTCGATGGCGCCCCATTAGAGTCCTATACCCTCGCCTCCCTACGCACGCAAATCGGCATCGTTTCCCAGGATGTGGTGTTGTTCGACGACACGGTGGCCAGCAATATCGCGTTCGGACGTCCCGGTGCGACCGCCATGGAAATCGAACAGGCTGCCAAACAGGCTTACGCGCATGATTTTATCTCACGGCTGCCTGAAGGGTATCAGACGACGATCGGCGAACGGGGGGTGAAGTTGTCGGGCGGTGAGCGTCAGCGCGTGGCCATCGCCCGGGCGATTTTGCGCGATCCTCCGCTCCTGATTCTGGATGAGGCGACCTCCGCGCTCGACACGGAGTCGGAGCGCATCGTGCAGCTGGCGCTGGCGAATTTGATGAAGAACCGCACGACGGTAGTCATTGCTCATCGACTCTCGACCGTGCAGAATGCCACCAGGATCGTGGTGCTGGACCGTGGCCGGGTTGCCGAGATCGGCACGCACGAAGAGCTCTTGCGGCACAACGGCCTCTATCAACGGTTGCATGCAATGCAGTTTCAGGATGTGACAAATGTATAACAGGATGCTGAAAATATCCGCCAGCGGCGTTCTCGCATCGTTCAGACCCTCAACGTACCCCGGAGGGTACGCTTTCGGCCCTTCACTCGCTGCGGCCTTGCTGAACGGCTATTTTGAGCATCCTGTGGAATATAAGATCGTAGTGATAGGTGAATGGTAATGAGTGAGGCCTCTCAGACTCGACCGGGTGTGAAGAAACGGTTCGAGCAATGGATCAAGTTTACCGTGCTGCCTCCGCTCGGCGCCCTGGTCATTCGTGGGATCAAGGGAAGCATGCGACTGGAGCAGCGCGGCTATGAGCCGGTGGATGCATTGTATCGCGAAAAAAAATCCATCATTCTGGCGTTCTGGCATGCCCAGCAGTTGATGATTCCGTTCGGGTATCGCGGCCCGGGGTCGCATGTGTTAATCAGTCAGCATGGCGATGGAGAAATCATCGCCCGCATCATTGCCCGGTTCGGCCATGAGGCCGTCCGCGGGTCGAGTACGAGGGGCGGCGCCGGGGCGCTCCGCTCGCTCATTAAGCTGGGGCGATCGGGCAAAGATGTCGTCGTGACTCCGGACGGTCCCAAAGGCCCGCGGCAGGTGGCCAAGTTAGGCGTCATTCAATTGGCGAAGGCCACGGGGCTGCCGATTGTCCCCCTCGGCTTTGCCTGCTCAAAAAAAAACTCTTCTCGAGCTGGGATCGCTTTATGGTGCCGTACCCGTTTTCCCGCGGCGTCTTTCTCTGGGGAGCCCCGATCTGGGTTTCGCGCGAGGCGGATGACGCCGCGCTTGAGGCCGCTCGTGTCGAATTGGAATCGACCTTAAACCGACTGACGGTAGAGGCTGAAGCGGAGGTCGCATCCTAGCGGGATGCTGAAAAAGCCCGCCAGCAGCGTTCTCGCGTCGCTCAGAGACTCAACGTACCCGAGCGTACGCTTCGCCTTTTCGCTCGCTGCGGCCTTGCTGGACAGACTTTTTGAGCATCCCGTGAACGGTAGGTCTCGTTGTCATGCGAAAGATCACCACTGCTTTTGAACGATAACCGAGGCTTTCTCTGGTGTCCTAGCCAACCCATGTGGCGACTGCTCTACAATACTCTTCTCATACTGGCTACGCCGATCATCCTCTGCATTCTGCTCGCCAAGAAACGGTGTCGGAGGGGCTTGCGCCAACGATTGTTGGGGGGCGGTGGTCTGTCTGGTCTTTCTAGTCTATCTGGTCGATCTGACGGACCAAATATACCAGACGAACTAGGCAGACCGGATAGACCGACCATCTGGATTCACGCCGTCTCGCTTGGTGAAGTGGTGGCGGTCACGCCGTTGGTGAAAGCACTGCATCGCAACCACCCCGATCACCGTCTTATCGTCTCGACAGTGACGGAAACCGGGCGCGAGGCTGTTGAACAACGACTGGCGGGGATTGCAGAGCATCGCTACGCCCCGCTCGACCTTCCCTGGGCCGTGTCCCGCGCGATCACGCAGTGGCAGCCGGTACTGTATGCGTTTGTCGAAACCGAACTCTGGCCGAATCTTTTATGGACCTTACGGGACCGGCAGGTGCCGACCGTTATGGTGAACGGACGGTTGTCGTCGCGGTCGTTTTCCCGGCAGCATATCGCCGGCCTCATCTCGTTTTATCGTTCGGTGCTGCGGTCGCTCACGCTCTGTCTCATGCAGTCGGAGCGCGATGTGCAGCGAATCGTGGCTCTGGGAGCCGACGCCGATCGGGTTCATAGAACCGGCAACATCAAATTCGATCAGCCCGTGCCGACGATGGTGGCTGATGCGTCGTTGCGTTCTGAGTTGGGCCTGCATGAAGGCGAATCGCTCCTTCTCGCCGGGAGCACGCATGCGGGCGAGGAGGAGGCGCTGGTTGCGGCGTACCGGCAGATCGTCGTCAGTCATCCTAATGCCGTTCTTATGCTTGCTCCTCGTCATATCGAGCGAGTGACCGATGTCGTGACGATGATCCAGGTTGCGGGATTGCCGGTGCAGCGCAAAAGCCGGCTCGATTCAGTTGGATCCGGGGCGCGAGTCATCATTCTAGATACCCGAGGTGAGTTGGCACGGGCCTATCATGAGGCGACGGTGGCGTTTGTCGGGGGCACGCTGATTCCCGTAGGCGGGCATAATTTGCTGGAGCCGGCAGTCTGGGGAAAACCGGTCCTCTTCGGCCCCTATACCGACCATTGTGCGGAAATCGCGACGCTTCTTATAGAATCCGGCGGTGGCGTTCGAGTGTCCGGTGCGGACGATCTTGCGCGCACGGTCTGCGCATGGCTCGAGGATTCCGCGGCCCGTCGCCGGGTCGGGGATGCTGCACGCCGGACAGTGTCGGACAATCAGGGAGCCTTGCAGCGGAGTCTGGATTTGATCGAAGCCTGTTTGTCTGCGGCGCAATCTCCTTCTTCCCGGTCTGTCGGTCATGCACCGCAGCCGGTGATCGCGAGGCCGTGATCGTGGCACTGTTGCGTCCCGGCGATCCGGTTCGTTCCTGGTTGAGCGGCGTGGCCTTTCTGTATGGACTGGTGGTTCGCGTCAGGATGTGGGCTTATGACCGCGGATGGAAGAGGCAGGCACGATTGCCCTGTCGGGTAGTCAGCGTCGGAAACCTGACCGTCGGCGGAACGGGGAAAACCCCGATGGTGATTCTATTGACGGAGTGGTTGCAGGCGCAGGGGCAACGGGTCGCGGTCCTCAGTCGCGGCTATAAGCGGGAATCGACGGCGGCACAGGTGTTGGTATCGGATGGGGAGCAAGTCTTGGTCGGTCCTGCAGATGCTGGCGACGAACCCTACCTCATTGCGACCCGTTGTCCCAAGGCGATTGTCGCAGTCGGAGCGGATCGCGCAGCGGTCGGGCGATGGTTGCTCAATCGATGGCCGGTGGACTGGATCGTGCTCGACGATGCATTCCAGCATCGCGCGCTGTACCGTGACCTTGATGTGGTATTGATCGATGCGATGGATGCGACGGGATTGGATGATTTGTTGCCGGCGGGGCGCCTCCGTGAGCCGTTGGCCGGGCTCGCGCGTGCGCATGCGGTCGTCATCACCCGTGCCGACGCTGAGCGGGATGTCGCCGCGGTGAGGACCCGATTGCAGACGGTTATGACGGGAACTCCGGTTCAGGCAGAGGTGATCTTCAGACCGGACGAAGTGGTGTCGGTCACGACCGGCGTGCGGCATGCGGCAGACTGGTGCGTGGGAAAGAAAGCCTGGCTGGTCAGCGGGATCGGCAACAGCGAGTCCTTCCGCCGGTTGGCAATGGTGAATGGCGTGCAGGTGCTTGGGGAAACCGCGTTCGCAGATCATTACGTCTATCGGAGCGAGGATCTTGATCGGATACGGACTCAGGTGAAGCGGTCTAATGCCGAGGTCGTGCTCACGACTGAAAAAGATGCCGGGAAGCTCGCACTGCTATTGATGCCCGACGATCCCTGGTGGGCCTTGCGGCTACGGGCCGATGTGAGGCGCGGGCAGGATGCGCTCCATCGCCTGTTGTGCGATCACTCCGCTACGCCGAAGAGACAGGGAGACGTGCGTGCATAACGAATCGCCTTCACGAATTCTTGTGCGGGCGCCGAATTGGATCGGCGATGCCGTGATGTGCGAGCCGGCTTTGCGCGGGCTGCGCGCGCTCTTCCCCGGTGCGGAGATCACGTTGCTCGCGAAGCCGGCCATTGCCGAGCTGTTTATTGCGTATCCGGGCATCGATCGCCGGTTGGTCTACGATGATCGCGGGATTCATGCGGGGTTGTCCGGAAAATGGGTGCTGGCGGGCCTGCTGCGCCGACATCAGTTCGATCTGGCGGTGTTGTTCCAAAATGCGTTTGAGGCGGCGTTGATTACGTGGCTTGCCGGGATCCGTCGCCGTTACGGGTATGTCACAGACGGGCGTGCGTTCCTGCTGACCGATCCTGTCGCGCGGCCCGATCGCACCACGCTCGTGCATCAAGTACACTATTACTGGGACCTGTTGAAGCCGCTGGGCGTGGCCGGTGCACCGCCGGTTCCATCGCTGGCTGTCTCTGATGACGAAGCACGTGCGATGGATGACCGGTTGGAGGGGCTTGGCATAGGGCGGGGCGATCTGATCGTCGGCGTGAATCCCGGTTCGACCTATGGAGGTGCCAAGCGATGGCTGCCTGAACGGTATACGGAAGCTGCCCTGCGAGTGTGTCGCCGGATCGAACAGCAGCAGGGACGGCCGGTCACCGTCGTGATTCTCGGGGCCAAGGGAGAAGAGGAGTTGGGCCATTCAGTGGCAGATCGTCTCACGGTACGGTCAGCGGTCCTGTCAGGGCGGACGAATATCCGCGAGCTGATGGCTGCGACAAAGCGCTGTACAATATTACTGACTAACGATACAGGGCCGATGCACATGGCGGCGGCGTTTGCGGTGCCGGTGGTGGCAGTGTTCGGTCCCACCGATTGGAAGACCACGGCGCCCTATGGACAGGAGGCGTCGATTGTCCGGCAACCGGTTGACTGTGCGCCCTGCCTGTTGCGGGAGTGCCCCATCGACCATCGTTGTATGACCGGCGTCACGGTGGATATGGTGACACAGGCGGCGGTCGGGCAGCTGGCTGACATAGTTCAGCCATCGGCTGTGGCTCATCGCCCGGCACCCGTCACTGGTCACTCTCCCTTGCAGGGGGTCACCGTTTTTCTCGATCGTGACGGGACGCTGAATCCGGATCCCGGATACATCGGTTCTCCTGACCGGTTCGAATTGTTTCCCGGTGTTGCCGCAGCCCTTGCAAGACTGACGAGCGCGGGAGCTCGACTGGTGGTGGTGACGAATCAATCGGGAGTCGGGCGTGGATTGTTTTCATCCGGAGACCTTGATGCGATTCATGCGAAGCTTCGTCGACTGTTGCATGACGCGGGGGCATCGCTGGATGCGATCTATGTGTGTCCGCATCATCCGGACGACCGCTGTCTCTGCCGGAAGCCTGAGACGGGGATGATTGACCAGGCTGTGCGCGAACTGGGAATCGATCTGTGCCGCTCCTATCTCATCGGGGACCATGCCAAAGATATGGAGTTGGCCAAACGGGTGGGTGCAAAGCGCGTGTGGGTGACAACCAGCGAGCATGGGGAACTAGCCCGATCGGAATCCGATGAGGCTGCGACAGTGGTTGTGCCTTCGCTTGATAAGGCGGTGACGTGGATCCTGGCCGATGCCGGGGCGCAGGAGCAGGGAACACCTGTCGGCGAGGGGACGTCGTAAATGACATCGATGGCTGAGCCTCGACGAATTCTTCTGATCAAGCCGAGTTCGCTTGGCGACATTGTGCATGCCATGCCGGTCGTCGATGCGCTCAAGCAGCGCTGGCCGTCAGCGCATCTGACCTGGCTGGTGAAGCGACAATGGGCTGAGATCGTGCAAAGAATCGAAGGAGTCGATGCCGTGTGGCCGGTCGATCCCACCCTGGCATCGTGGGTAGGTCAAGCTCTGGCGCTGAGGGCGCAGAGGTTTGACCTGGTCGTCGATCTTCAAGGACTCTTGCGCAGTGCGCTGGTGGCCCGGATGACCGGATGCGCTCAACGAGCGGGGTTTGCCAATGGGCGTGAAGGGAGTCCGTGGTTGTACTCGCACCGGGTGGCTGTGCCGACGACTGAAATGCACGCGGTGGATCGGTATCTGCTGATTGCGAAGGAGCTGGGCGCGTCGGTTGACGCCGGGCCGCAATTCCGATTCAGACTGCTGTCGCAGGATGTCACGGCGCTGCGGGATGTGTTCCGGAGGAAGGGCATCGATCTGGATGCGCCGTGGGTGGCCATGAATGTTTCCGCGCGCTGGCAGACGAAACGCTGGCCGGCTGCATCGTTTGCAGCCGTGGCGGCTCAATTGGCGGCTCGCGGCATCGGGCCTCTCGTGGTGATCGGCGGGCCGGACGAGCGGGAGACAAGCGGTCTCGTGCGGAGTCTGACGGTTTGTCCGGTTGTCGATCTGACCGGCGAGACGCCGATTGGATTGTTGCCGGCCCTGTTGTCGAAAGCCTGTGTGTTGATCACGAACGATTCAGGGCCGATGCATGTGGCCGCGGCAGTGGGGAGGCCGGTGGTGTCGATCTTCGGGCCCACCAGCGCGGTGCGTACCGGTCCTTACGGAGCAGGGCATACCGTATTGACTCATAACCTGCCTTGTCGTCCCTGTTTCAGTCGCGTCTGCCGCAATGCGGTGCCGATGGAATGTCTCGAATCGATTACTCCTGAACAGGTCGTGGCGGCAGTGGTGGCGCAGCAATCCTGCCGTGCGGTGTCACGATGAATGTGCTGATCGTGCGTCCGGACGGGATCGGGGATCTGGTGCTCTCGCTTCCTGTTGCGACGCAATTGCGACAATTGATGCCCGGAGTTCGCATCGGCGTGCTGGCGAACCCCGTGGCGGCGCCGATCTTAGGGCACCATCCGGATGTGGATTATGTGCGAACGGTTTCCTTGCAGGCTTCAATCGCCGAGATGATGCAAGCCTTTTCCGGCGGGATTGATGCGGTCATTTTTCTTAAGCCGTTTCGCCGGTTGATGTGGGCGGCCTGGCGGGCGGGCATCCCGCTTCGGGTGGCAACGGGATTTCGATGGCAGAGTGTGCTGGCGAATCGCTGGATTTATGAGCACAGAAGCAGTTTTCAAAAGCATGAGTCCGAATGCAACGTAGAGATGCTCAAGGGGCTTCGGCTGACGCCCTTGCCTGTGGCACCGCCCGCGCTACGGCTGACCGAGGCTGAGCGTGCCGATGGGGAGCGACGATGGAGCGTCGAATCGCCGCAGCGGGTGGTGATTCACCCAGGCGGGTTCTCTGCTCGGCGGTGGCGGGCCGAACACTATCGTGATCTCGCCAACCTGCTGGCGCAGCAAGGATTTACGGTGGTGTTGACCGGGAGCGAAACCGAGCGGAGCTGTTTTCATGAGGAAGCAGTGGCGGGATCGACGATGCATCCCGGGGTCAGGAATCTGATGGGACAGCTTTCAGTTCGAGAACTCATGGGGGTGATCGCGGCCGCTCAAGCCGTAGTATCCGGTGCGACCGGTCCGGCCCATCTGGCCGCGGCCCTCAGTGTGCCTACGGTCAGTCTGTTTGATCCGCGTCGGAACAATCTGCCGACCCGCTGGAAACCATTGGGGCGTGGTGTGCTGCTTCGCCCGGATGTGCCGACCTGTGAGAAGTGTATTGGCGAGGCTTGCGCTTATTGGGATTGTCTCGATCGCTTTACCGTTGAGAATGTCGCAGCTCGACTCGGCGCTGTGGTTCAGTCCGCCCAGCCGCTAATAATCCACCATATCTAGTCGCCACCGACCCGGCCAATATTTCCCCTAGATCGTTGATATCCCTACCTATTGTGGAATTCTTTCTTGACTCCCTCTGCTAATTGTGTTCATATCCTGAACGTTTTTTTGTGGAGCTTCTAAATGAGATGAATCTTCAGGGACAGCGAGACCTTATTCTGCTCACGGAGTTGGAGCGGGACGGTGCGGTCACACAACGGTCCCTTGCCATTAAATTAGGCGTGGCACTGGGTCTCACGAATCTGTACGTGAAGCGTCTCGCGAGAAAGGGATACGTCAAGGTCACGACCATCCCATCGCACCGGATTCGCTATCTGCTGACTCCTCAAGGATTTGCCGAGAAATCCCGTCTCACTTACCTCTACATGCAGTACTCCCTGTCTCACTATCGGGATATGCGCGCCCGGTTGCGCGAAATCCTGTCCCGGGTCACCGTTGTGGGAGGTCGGCGGATTGTGATCTTTGGAACCAGCGAGTTTGCCGAAATGGCCTATCTCTCTTTACGGGAGATGGACATGGAGTTAGTGGGGTTTGTGAGTGACGGGACGGTTGAAACGTTTCTCTCGTATCCTGTTTCGCATCCCAGTGTATTGAAAGAGTGGGAGTTCGACGCAGTGGTGCTTGCCGATCTCGATCGGTCGCATGAACAGGGTGAAATGCTGGTGCAGTACCAGGTTCCGAACGGCAAGGTGCTCGTGCTCGGACCAACGGTCTGAGGCGCCGGCACGTTGAGATGGTGTTGTTTGTTCACTGTAAGTGAGAGGGCGAAGCTGTCTCCGAAGAGGGTCTATCTGGTTGAAGATGTTTGTCGTGTCTATCTGGTCGAGGAGGGAGATCTCCGCCAAACCAGACAGACTAAATAGACCGAACAGACCAGACGGACCCGCACTATGAAATTAACGCGTTTTGAGGACCTTGAATGTTGGAAAGAAGCCAGGCAGTTGACTCGTCTGGTGTATGAGGCGATACGCAAGGCTCCCAATGGCAAAAGGATCTTCGTCTTTGTGGGCAGATTCAGGGAGCGTCTGTTTCGGTCATGGCAAATATTGCCGAGGGATTCGTCCGACATTCAGACAAGGAATTCGTCCAGTTCTTATTTGTAGCGATGGCCTCTGCAGCTGAGGTCCAAAGCCATCTTTATGTGGCGGTAGATCAGGGGTATCTTGCACCGGAGAAGTTTGACTCCATGTATGTGCAAGCAGAAAAGACCGGCAGAATCATCTCAGGACTCATCAAGTATCTTCGACGTACGACCAAGTCGACCAAATAGACCGGATAGACTGGATGAACCAGACAGACCAAACGAACCAGACAGACCAATTCCCCCGCTGGTACGCACTTCGTACCAGGTCGCGCCATGAAAAGTTGGTGCGGGATCAGTTGGAGAAACAAGGGATCGAGCCGTTGCTGCCGACAGTGAAGCGGCTTAGTCAGTGGAAGGATCGCAAAAAGGAGATCGAAGTTCCCCTGTTTTCAGGCTATTGCTTCGTAAGGTTTTCGCAGCAGGATAGGCTTCCCGTGCAGAAGGTTTC